>WLWI01005471.1_pt1 | contig 10591 bp, 6 predicted proteins | sample 6701501 | NCBI WGS metagenome assembly WLWI01 (sample SAMN12718690, study PRJNA515312) | sponge metagenome | isolation source: marine sponge | host: Mycale hentscheli | place: New Zealand: South Island, Marlborough, Capsize Point | collected 2014-11-01
GGTCGGTGTCTATTATCTGGTAAAGGGAGATAATGTTGGGATGGGACACCCTCTGGAGGATGTCAATCTCTCGAGGTAAGAACTTGTCCAGATCATCGTCATCCACTTTGTTTTTGTTCACAATCTTTATGGCAATCTAGAAAAAGAAAAGAACCAATTACAGCACAATGCTATTTAAATTCTTTAGTGAAGTTATTTTTGCTTACCATTTTTCGTTCAAAAGGAGACCAAGCCGCTTTGACTTTTGCATAATTTCCACTGCCCAAGGTCTTCCCTAGAGTGTATCCCAGTACCTGAGGACATGGAATAGATTTAGAGGAACACCCAAGATACTTTTCCTTGGGACATGGTTTTGAAACATGTCTAGAGGCATCCATGTTTTCAAGGCTCTCCAAGAATTTTTTGGAATCAAACCAACTAATTTAAAGGAATCGATAGGGGATCGATCAATTTGCTGAATAAATCGTCCAAATTATACAGAGCTGTAACTACATCCAAACGAATAAGGAAGTAGTGATAGCGTGTGGAAGCACAGGATGTTCTTGTCATAGTGATTTTAGCGTCTACTCCAATCAGAGGTACTCCACACACGTTTACAAGCGTATTTCTACGCGACTGCGCATGACTTAAAAGGCGCTTCTTCATACTGGATTGCCGCTTCTTCATACTGGATTGCCGCTTATAAGAAGGATATAACAACCCTTTACTCTGCATCCTGGTAGTTCTATGATGCTTTTGCTTCATTACTGAGCTCTAATCTAGGATTTGGTACTGATAAGATGTTTTCTGGTGTTCGCGCGCTATATGTCATTGGATGTAAGCCTTTGAAGAGACAATTTTTCTGATGCCGTGTATTTTAACGATGCTGGAAGCTAGATAATTCCGCACCACTAAGTTTTATTTATTTATCTTTTATTTTGTACAGATATAGAGTAGAATTAGAAGTGCTAGAATGAAGTTAGAGGTATTTGAGATATTTATAGTTAGGTTTAGTACGTATTTTTTTAAGCTGCAGTACCTTGTTCAGCTATTTAGAAAATTGAAGCCAAGTAAAAATTATAAACAAATGTAAAGCAAGACAATACAAACACACCAAAAGCAGCAAAAGCAAAAATAATACACCAGTATAGATGTAATCTATATGCTACTCTTTTCCTATGACTTACAATTCAATCTAGATTTGCCTTTATCGTATTATAGGAAGTGAACTGCTGCTTATCTTATTTGCTTACAGCTCTATATAGTAATTTTATATATCTCATTTTTACATTATCTTCTGATTATTGAATCAGTAGCTACAGCTAATGTTGCTTAGATGAGAAAACATGACAATTTCTTTAAAAAGTTAAAATTAGTTATCCAGACTATACCTCTTGCCACTTTATATGAAATCACTCCCTGCTTCCTTTACCCCCTCTCTCTCACATTGCTATTGAGCATGCCCAGTATCAGTAAGTGAATTGTACATGTGCAGTCAAATCTTGTGTTTTTCATCAGTCTTGTCAATTATTTAGTAGACTATGGTGGTACTCTACTTATTATTTCTACTCATTAAGCTCCTATACACATCTGCAGATGATCAGGTCCTACCTTATCGTATTAAATCTCGTATTTTGGAAAATGGCTCTGCCACAAACACCTGTCATTCAGATTCTATCCTACATGATGAATTCAAAATTCAATTGAACTTCATCAAGTATATTGTCCGCTCGTGTAACTGTGGTGGACCCGGATGGACTCAAGTAGCAAATATAAACTATTCAAATGCCTCAAAGGATTGTCCAGATGGTTCATACTATAAAAGCTGGGAACCACATGTAGGAGGTTGCCGTGGTGATAATGTGTCTGTGGTCTTTCCTGTGCATGCAGAGTATTCCATGGTATGTGGTAAAATATTGGCCCATCAAGTTGGAGTAGGATATGCTTTCTCTGGATTTATCAGTGGACATACTAACTTCACAAGTCTCATAACTTTGACTCATGGGCACGACAGAAAGCATATTTGGACATTTGCCGCATCCTGGTCAGAAAACTATACAACTGACCCTTCACGAATCTGTCCTTGTACCAACACAGAATTGTCTTGGCCTTACCAGATTCCATCCCACATAGGACAAGACTATTTCTGTGATACTGACAGTCGTGTAGAAAATGACTACAAATACTTTTCACTACCTATACAAAATTTAAGTTATATCTTATGGGATGGAAAAGGATGCGGCATTTCCAGTACATGCTGCAGTTTCAACAATCCACCGTACTTCTGCAAGACATTGAATTATAGTACTAGTGATTATATTGAGATGAGAATGCTCAATTTCAACCTTACTGTGTTCCAAGTTGAAATTTATGTGAAGTAGCTAGAACTGAACAATTATCAATTAGATATAATATTTATAACCTTATTAGCTATGAACACAAAATAATTTTTTTATTGAGCAAGCAACACATGATTTAACTGTTATTTCCCAGATTTTCTTAATTAAGAATTCTTGGCTGTGAAGCACAAGTGAGTTGTTGCAACACGGAATTGAAGTGATGAGTAATAGCTATAATTACTTCCATAGAGTACAAACAAATAATTATATGAGTACCCGCTTAATGAAGTGTGACTACTAATGGTTAGTTATCCTATCAGGAATATCTGTATCTACAGTTCAATGTTTCATTGACTGGGGAGAAGTACTTTGAAAAGTATTTGGGTATTTTAAAGTACTTGTAAATTGGTTATTGTCAAGTTCGCAATGGGTAGCTACTTATACAAGTACAAGAACATGTGTATTGTACTAAAGTACAAAAGTACACATTATTATGATTGGTTCAAAAACACGACTAAATGCAGTATACATTTGGCCTAGTGACGTCAGCACAGAGAATATACTATCAGCGGTCAATTAATTAGAGCAGTATGTGTGACTGCTTGCTGAATAAAGTAGCTAATACATTATTATGAGACAGTGTAGTTGCAAGTATAACTTCAAAGTAGCTACAGTAAGGGTAGTAAAGGTTACCATAGTTACCACCGGCAGTATAACGACATCCGTTCGGGGCACGCACGCGATAAGCACGAACGGGCCATGTGTTTTGGAGTGATCTCCATTTAGAATAAACGCAGTTGCGCCACACCAACGTCGAATTTTATCATCTATCAGACTTTAAAATTTGGGGTGAAGGTTGCGCCACTGAATTTTCCGGTATATAAAGGGAGTAATCTGTGGATAAACGTCAACTATAGGTAAAGTCTCTCAGCCAGTATGGGACGCAGAAAAAGCAAGAGAAAACCACCCCCGAAAAAGAAGATGACGGGACCAATGGAGACACAGTTTACATGTCCGTTTTGTAATCATGAAAGGTCATGTGAAGTGGATATGTAAGTATCTAAGTGGTGTGTAAAAGAGTTATAAGGGAATAGTAGGGCAAGTTTGGGAGAGCTCCCTGAGGATGCTGTGTGTACCATTAAACAATATGAGCTAACTCAGTGGGGGCTACTTTTGAGCAAATTAATGAACCCTTGCAGCAGCTAGGTGGATTTCTGCAGTTGGTACCATTGAAAATGTGTATGAATATTGTAGTTAACTTACAGTGCTAAGAGAATTAGGTGTGTGTGTGTGAATTGGTGTATAATTTGTTGACATTATTTTAGTTGAACTGACCCTCCCCATTTGTTAGTACCATGTTATCCACAAACACATTTACACGTTACGATTCCATGAAGGTTCAAGGAGGGTGGTGTTGACTAGTTCAGTGTGTGTAGTAGGCGTGTTTAGGTCATGGTTACTGGTAGAGAAGCTTTACTGGTGGTATGAAGAACTAGTATTTATTATTTATTTATAGGGATCGGCAAAGGAATACGGGTATCATTACGTGTCGTGTATGCCTGGAGGACTTCCAAACTCCTATTACTTGTAAGTTCTAGTTTCTATGTAGTAATTCACTCATTACATTGTCAGGCACTGGGAAGAAGGGAGAGAGAAGATGATAGTATATATTTGACATGTCAGCATCTATTAAGTGAGCAGTTATGGCTAGGTATGTCTATGTTTGGGTGTGTCTATATCCACCAATGGTATGGCCAACATGCTTGGTCCCTCCTTCCCAGCTATGACTGAGTTGTGTCTATTGTGTGCAAATTAGTGTAGTTGTTGTACTCTGGGTATGTGGTGATCCAAGCTAGCCATCCAGATCCAATCAGTATTATTGGTATAGCTAGCCACTGGGCCCACCAGATGCTACAAATATTGGATGACAACCATTACCTTATGTTCTTGCGTACTTATCCGGGTCGACAGTTATTTAACACTATTGCGTGATCCCTTATCCCAGCAATATATTAGGCATGACCAAGGTGTTATATATATATATATATTCTTGTACATTGGATATTTTTCTTTTGAGTATTTCCGCATTATGCGAGAGTTCAATATTCTCCCACATTGAATGCTGCATATTGAATGCACCTGTGCATAGTTTTGGACAATGTATTTTTAGATGTATGGCGGAGTTCCTTCTGAACGATGAGGCTTTGAAGCACAACCATTTTACTTTTGGGAAAATATGTATTACACTTGTGATACGATGTGGGGATAACGTTCCACTCTCACACTTGTGTTTTCACTTGCCTTTGGCTCGTGAAAATTACGCGTGCTCTTAAAATATCTCACCATTTTATTGTACATTGACTCGTGCAATAATATATATGCACACACACACACAGCACCCACAATTGCTTAGTAAACTGCCCTGTGATAAGTGATATCAGGTAGGAGTGGCCGATATTTCGATATTTAGTCATTTTATTTAGTGTTGCCAAAATTATTATATAAATATATATTTCGGTATCGCCAGTTTGAGATAAAAAGGTATACCACCAGCACTAGAAATCCTTTTTTCCCTTTTTTTCCCCCCCCCCCATACTGCTGGGGTTGAACTTTCTACACTCAATCTACAGCCCAGGACACTCACATCACAACTAATTCACCTGGAACAAAACCATGCCAAGGCTGTTGGAAGACCATTTTAACCTATTCTTAGCTTTTTTTCTCTCTCTTACTTTTGTTTCAATTCTTTCTTTTCTTTTCATTATTTTCTTTTTTTCCCCTCTTTTTTCTTCTCCATTTTTTTTTTGTGTGTGTGTTTCCTCTTTTGTTCATTTTCTCTTGCCCTGCTGGCATTCCTTGCTTGTATGCTTCTGCTGAAGAAAAAGTTAAAGTGAAATTGTTAGCACATGATATTTATACTTTACTATCATTGTTGTAATTAAACCTCAAAATTTAGTCAATAGTTAGTCATATCGCAATAACTTTTAGTTAGTCAATATTTTTAAAAATCTGATATCGTCCACTCCTAATATCAGCCTAAAAGCAGTGATATCACCCTCCAAAATCTTGTAGAGTGTTTAAATTGTATTTTAACAAAAGAAGTGAGATGCACAAATAATATTGTGTAATATGGTCCTTTCAGCTACAAAGAAATATTATTTCAATTTTACTGAGTTTGTTTAGAATGTCTTCCATACGTTTGTATACTTACTTGTATGTAGATTTATCTGAGGCAGTTGATGTCTACAGCGATTGGATAGATGCTTGTGAACAGGCAAATGCATGACCACACCCACTCATGTCCACCCACAATACTGCACCAGTTTCAAAGTCTGGCCATCCTTACTCACTGTCACTCATTCAATTGAATACACGCTATTTTTTACAGTTCATATTCTTATTTTGATAAATTCTAACAACTATTGATATAATTTTCAGTGTCTATGAAATCCTGCGCAAAGACAAAAGACATTAGTTACTATTTTCAAAAATAAAAAAAGAAATTTAAATGCTTGTGTCTATACTAGGCATGCTGAGACTCAACCATGTAACATTATAAAAGATTAGATCCAAAACTGGATGACTTTCACACTTTATGGTGTCAATAAAGTGATAATGGCATGCGTGTCCAAACCTATTAAACAAGTCATCTACACCCACCTACTGAATGGTCACCAACCGTAGTGCAACAATTATAATAAATCATTGTCTGACGAGTATACGTACACAGTGGAACATACAAAACACAAACTCAAATAAGAAGTGTTGCTATAAAATAGAACTAATATTGCCAAGCCTGTCATCATGTTGTCCTCAGCTGGTAATCTGTGGCAATACAATATAAATACATGAATGCAATAGATGAACAACATGGTGCAGACTGACCTCCATTTTGAGTGATGTATCTGACCCACGGGAGAGCTTGATAACCACTCTTCTCTATAATCTTTAAATAGCGAACCTAGAAGAGGGAAAAAACAAACAAAAAAACGGATCAATTTCAAACTAGACTGTGGAAAGATATTCTGGAAGAGATTACTAATGCCAGAACACATTATTATGGTAAAAAGTCTCCAGATTGAGAATTACTACATGTGGTGTATAACCATTCTTGGCTAATTTTACATTTCCCAAACCTCTGAAGAGATCTTTGACACACACACACACTTTTTTTACTTACAATTGTTGCCACCAACAAAGGTTAGGTAGTGGTCATACGTATGGAACAACTATGTAAGTACCTGAATGCCCGATGTTGTAAAGTACGGGATTTCAAACTTGACTTTAATTGGAGGCCGACCTTCACTCTCCTCTGTAGATGGAGAAATGAAAATATAAAATTATCAAGGCAAGATAAATAAATAATGAATGTTAATGTAAAAGACTATCCAAAGAAGTCACTAAGTCCATTAATCCTTTGTTACACAAAACTTTATTTTAATTTTTTATGTACTCAAATTTTTATTTTATTTCCACATAATATGAAGTGTATAGCCAGCCATAATTCACATATTTGTATAGTCTGGCGTCGCCGACCCTTTTCCCTCCCTAAATTGGTGGGCAGGGAGGAAGGAAAGGGTCTGGTAGCTCTAGTATCAACGACTTGTGCAAATGACATCACAGGTTTATTACATCATCACGCGTAGGCTAAAATCAATCGCGAATAAAACATTTCGTTGCGAATAAGAAAGATTGTCAACAACAACAACAAAAAAATCTTACTTGATCTTTGATCTTTCATAATAGAAATGTGTAGAACAACAATAACAATGGCTGGTTCACACTTTGGGGGAGTTGGTCATATACAAGTGGAAAACACTGAAAGCAAGCCCTCTTTCCTTACCCTGTCGGGAGGGCTACAAAAAATTGTCTTTTTACAACAACAACAACAACAACAACAACCATAATGGCTGGTTCACACTTGGGTAGGAGTTGGTCATATACAAGTGACAAACTCTGCAAACAAGCACTCTTTCCGTACCCTGTAGGGAGAGCTACAAAAACATCTCTTTTTAAAATTCCCTTTCATCTGCTCTTGCTTTACGCACGAAACTGTAACTCGCACACGCTCTTCATCACTCGATCTTCCATAGCTGAATAAACTGGGGCGCATTGAATATGTGTTTGAAGAATGTACTTAATTAACGATTCTGCAATCTGATTGGAGCGTCACGATTTTGGTGCCGGCACAAATCGTTGATACTAGAGCTACCAGACCAATTTAGGGAAGGAAAAGGGTCGGCAACGCCAGACTAACATTTGTATAGATACAGAGACGCCTAAACCTACCAGATGCAACGCTAGGCAGACCGAAGTGAGCACGCAAGTTGTACTCCTTGCCACCCTACAAAACACAGATTGAGCAGGTGACCACTTGACTATTAGACCATCAATTATCTTATCTTACTGGGAATGTCTTGATATTCCACACTAGAGCATTCTTCTCAGGATGGTACTTGGCAAATCCTTGGTTGCTCTGTAAACAATAATATAATTGTAAACAGTATCAAATTAGCATACTACTAACACCCCTCTCTCTCTCCACACACACACACACACACAAATTGTTGACTGATCTGATTGCGAGAGCATTGGCCATTGACACAATATAAAATTTTCATTTTGAATTTTGCTTTGGCCTGAAAGTTTCATCAATTAGAAAACTTCATGAGCTGACAGAGTGTACAGAGTGTTACAGTTTTTCTGGACAGTTCTATTACAGTGATGAGCTTGTTCTACTGAAGCTTCTCCATACTAGATTAAGGATTAGAACATCAGATTCCTTTATATAGCTTAGCTAAGCTATTAAAATACTTGCACCTTCTGGACAAAGGGATACATAACATGATACTTTATTTATTTTTTCTTTGACCACAGTGGTGACCAGAGCTTGCTGGTGAAAGAGTAAACTGTTCTGGCTTTTAAACTTTAATGGCAAAATATTAATTTGATTTGTTCAAATCTTGTATTAGACTGCATGTTCATGAACTAGCTTTAAATACGAACTCAATAGGTAAATTGGTTCTGATGTTAAAACTGAAACAAACCTTAAATTGAGGAGAATCTGCATCAGCTGGAACTGGAATGAATATTTCTACATTGTTTGCTGTGGATCTTCTCTTGAACTGACCTTTTGCCTGTATATCACATGAACAACAACAAAACATGGAGGTAGGGAAAGGAAAGGGGTGGGGCATCAAACATTTACACAAACACTTAAAATATATACCACACTAATGTTAATATTATCATACACATCCTCATCAGTGTACACATGCACACACTCGCAAACATGTACATGCCTGCATACAGATTAACCGCACTGTGTGTGTGTGTGCGCGCGCACATGCATGTTGCAGCATATAAGCATCCAGGAAGCTTCAGTGTGATGTTAAGGTGAACACATGTCACCTCCAGTGCAGTGCTAAGCTTGGCTACCACCATAAGAAACTAAACCACACTAATCAAATCATGGAGCCCATATTGCACTGTAGCTAACTTGTGATGATTCAGCCAACAAGAAAAGAAATATGTACTGTATTAAAATGCACAAATACCCACAGTTGTTGGTAAACTCAAAGTAACCTTGCGTTTACTAAAACTTCGCATAAAGTAAGCTCCATTATGAAGAACTTTGACTTCACAGAATATATGCAATTAGCAAGTACCCACCTCACTGAATTCAGTTAGAGAACCATCGCCTCGTCTTAGATTGAGATGTAATTCACCTCACCACTTTATCGTCGTCCTTTCACTCACTTCCCCAACAATATCTCTTGCTTTCTTATAGTTATCAAAATAACTTGATTTTTACGACTGAAGGTGATGACCTTTACCAATTCAGTTTAGCTTACGAATTGCTCGTGAAAAGATGCCTGACCCCGCCATTACACACAGACAAGGACATTATTATACAGATAGTAACACACTAATTCTGATTCTGATCTATACACAAAGAGTGCCTATTCTATAGACCTGACCTTGATGATGTATTCAACTCTGCTACGTGAGTGTCTCTCTATGTGGCTCTCTATCCAGATAAGAGGCTTGACCTGTGTGGTGAGACGATACGACATCAACTCAAAGTCACCGTCAGGAGGGACGAAGGAAATAGTGCGATCATTCTCAAAGCGTGACAATCTCACGCACTGGTGGAACTTGACATCTTCAAGCTCCACAGCTTTGGACCTGGACCCTGTGGCAAAACACACACACACACACACACACACAGAGGTAAACCAAGTACATTGAGTACTAAGCCACATGGGCAGTGATAAAGTATCTTACTGTTTGTGTTATCAAAGAGAACTTTGTCATTGAGTCCAAGTCGGAGTTCTGGCATGCCAGTCAGTCTGACTCTCATCTTGACAGATCCAACTATCTCACTCAGCAACACCTGTCCTGTTTTACTTACCTGAAACATACACAATGCACACAATAGCAGTCATAGTATAATACCACCACAGCATACATACCCAGTCACAATACCAACCACAAATAAACAATGAGTGTAATAAATGTATAGTATGCTTCCTCACAAAAAAATATTAAGTACTTTTTCCCCATCCTCCTTCGTCTTACCAAGAGGTTGACAGATTCAATAACGTCCAGAAAGACTTCATTCTTGCGGTACCGGAGTCCCTCTTTCCTCCAAGACACTGCATTGGTGACAGCAGCAGGAATATGAGGAGTCAACTCCAACTTGTGTCCTTCCTGGGTAATGAACCTGCATCAACAAGAAGGAAGGGGAGATAAGGGATGTGAAGGGGAGATAAGGGATGTGCAGGGGAGATAAGGGATGTGAAGGGGAGATAAGGGATGTGAAGGGGAGATAAAGGATGTGAAGGGGAGATAAGGGATGTGAAGGGGAGATAAAGGATGTGAAGGGGTGGTGGTCAAGATAAGGAAAATTTCAAACAACTACGTATAACAAAATACTGAATATATATATGCGACTGTCTACAGGAAAACCGGGCACAACGCGGCACCCTTTGAAAATTTTTTTTTTTGCACTTACAGAGTTGTTGGCGTCCAGATATTGAGCTCTCCAAGTTTTATCGTCGTAGCTTAAGTCGTTCCCACTATAATAGACCTAACCGTTCCCTTCCGTCCGCTTGAAACAATACATTTTAAAGAAATCGATCGGTCTTTTCTCGATATTTACGCACGCCGCGTTGTGCCCGGTTTTCCCGTAGACGGTCACATATTCAAAATGTATTTGTGAATAAAATTAATTACAGAATTTTCTAAAATCTATATCCTCTAGTCAACCA
>WLWI01005472.1_pt1 | contig 10591 bp, 5 predicted proteins | sample 6701501 | NCBI WGS metagenome assembly WLWI01 (sample SAMN12718690, study PRJNA515312) | sponge metagenome | isolation source: marine sponge | host: Mycale hentscheli | place: New Zealand: South Island, Marlborough, Capsize Point | collected 2014-11-01
ACAATACTAGTTATTAATACTATCAAACTAATTCTCTAGTAGCTTGAAACAGTAAGCTATAAATATGGAACTTAACTACATGTATAATATTCAAATGATTCTGATATTTTAAATGTTGATCTATTTTTCTTGATAATGACTACAAAATACACAGAGTGCATACTTAATACATTGAATTACATGTGCAAGAAATAACACAAATGGCTACAAGAGCTATCAGATGCAGTAGGCGGTGACAGGATATGGTAAAAGGTGGCTACACCTGTGAGAGAAGGAGTAGGTGAGAGGTTAGCTAGGCTTCACAAGGTCGGGAAGGAAGCATCCGAGGCAATGCCGCACTGGTTGTAGCCATTCCTGGTCATGAGGATGTAACCACTCATTCCCCAGTTCTCTCCCCAACTGCACAAATATTGCAATCATAAGTATGCATGTCAGAACAACATTGCTTGGTACAGCTATTGCTAGGGAAAGCGTTTCAAATAGTGCACACTCTATGTCTTTGTGTATATCATGTTGAATGATAATTATGATCAGCGACAAAGATGTTGGAAGCAGACACATCTACATAGGTACATCTTGTCTGTTTGTGGAGTGAAATATGGCTTAAACATGCAATCACCATACCTATATCACTTAGTTCACAATTTGATGGTCTGGTGTCAATCAGGTTAGTGTGGATTACTAATCGTTAACTACTGGCACAAATAAGCAAGAGAGATAGTAATAATAGTGGCAATTTTTTATTCATACTTGGCATTTGACTTCTTGCCACAGTCCACCATACCTGTGGTAAGAATAGCACAGATTTTGGCAGTTCTGAACTACTGCAGCAAGTAAAGTGAAGCAGCATCTCTTACAATGCATAGCATACAATTGGATAGCCTAACTGTGATATATATATATATATATATATTATATATATACATATACACATTTCTTATAAAGAAACGAATCCAAAGTGAAATAACAATATTTTGATAATTACAGGAAAAAGAATGAGAGTATTATTGCTGTATCTTTTTTCCAATGATTCAGACATTTATGGCTGAAATAATCGCTAATATTTTTTTAAATAGCCAAAAGCCAAATTTATATTGAAGAGTTATCCCAATGTTGTTATAGCTTAAGTTCTCAAGGATTATTAAGTACAACTTTGGCAAGAAGTCAAAATGTCGGTACAAACAGAGGAAACTTGGTATCTCTCTGGTTGATGAGTTATAATAGCATACCCGTAGCTAGGGTTCGAGGGGTTCGGTCAAACCCCCTTTAGAGTGACCGGAAGTAATTTTTTTGCCACACCCCACATATAACTTCTGGAATATCGTCTTCCGTTCGATCGTGCTGAAACTGCGATTGAATTCTCTGCTGTTTCCCTAGATTTACTTCATACTCTGTATATGGATGGCCTAGTCTGAGTCCAAGTGACCTAATAAACATTCAGCTCCATAGCTACAAATTTTCGCTCTCACATTGGCATGAGTAAAGCTTTCTACGTTACATCTATTCTTTATAAAGTGTAACGTAATGCAGTTATTAATTAGTAAGAGTAATAGCACGGCTAAGCGTGCTATTCGATACTAATAGCACAATCAATGCACTTTTTTCAACGGATTAGAAAGGGAGCCATTGGGAAGTATCTGACAAATTTAAACCTGAAATACACAGATAGTGAGTGCACTATGTAGTGTAGTTACACTGCAAATGGTTAAAAAAAAGAAGCTGGCCTACTATTAGCGAGTGATAGCACGAGTAACCTGAGCTATTAGGGATCAGTAGCGCTCACAAAGCTATTAAAATAGAACTCCTATTCGCCTCGTGTTATTTTAATCGCGTTGTTCATACTATTAATTCCAATAGCACGGTTACCCGCGCTATCACACGCTAATTGTAGGCCAGCTTATAAAAACTGCACGAGACTACTGTAAGTTAAAAATCATTTACAGTTTGGCTACTATGTATAGTGCAGTCACTATCTCTGTACTTCAGGATAAACTTTCTCTTGAATTTTGCTTTTAATTGAAGGCTCCTCCTAATCAGTCGAAATTTTTTTGTCTAATAGGGGTGGAGCTTCTGCACTAAAGAATGACGTTATCTCCAACTAGAAACTACAACTGTACATTTCCAAGGCTAGAGCTGCATGCTTGCTCACTACCCTTTGCTATTTCACTTAAGCTACCATGGCATTTCACTTTGTCCCGTGATATTTCACTTAGTTATAGCAATTTTTCCAATACATTTTGAACGGGCAGTTAACACGCCATACTACTATTAAGTAACTTGTGGTACGAAAAAGGCGTATTAATGTTGCACTTTTTATATACAGCTCACGGTAGTGGTTAGAAGCCTGGTAACTCAAGGATAGTACTGCTTTTCTCTCGAATATCAACATTGTTTAGTGAACTTATAGTTTTGAAGTAGAATACATAGAACAAATTATAAGTTGTAGTTCACTTATCTTTTATTTTTTAATATTGTAGAAAAATTAACGAGGTAACAAAAGTAGGTGTGTCTTTTTGCATCTTCAAAATCCAAACCCCCATTGTGAACTTCTGGCTACGGGCCTGAATAGCTGCCCCCATCATTATAGGAGGTGATTGCCATTAGGCCAGTTGCCAGGAAAATCAGGCACAATAAAGCGCGTAGTAACAATTTAATCTACGGTTATAAAAATTGGAGAACTAAATATGTGGAGGATGTTGATACTGAAATGCAAAAAAAAAAAAACTGTAAGGGTCAGTGTTGTGTCTCACTTTCCTGTGCACGGTCACATATTATTTGCATAATGGCTGAACAAGGTACACATGTTTCCATTCATCTGAATCAGTACCTGTTCTTGACCAGCCAGTAATTCTTGCCTCCATATGTCCCATATCCAGTGACTAACAGAGAGTGTGTCAAGTATGTCGTGGTGCAACGGGACGAATCAAACACTCCGCTGTAGTAAAACTATAAGATAAAATGCTTTAATGAACACACTACATTTCAAAATGCAACAGCAATACACAATGACCTTTTCCATTCTATAAATTCGTAAAACCTAACTATCTTCAAATCTATTAAGCTCATTGCCAAATAAATGTATTAAAAAAATCTGTATCAATCAATATATTGTAACTCAGAGATCTTATACGGATCACGATATTTAATTATAGGTATGTGAAAATTGCTGACGGCAAGTAACATAGCAAAGTAAATGGATTAAGATTTTAAGTAGAAATTTATGCAGTGCAAATAATGCATGTATATTTATATGAGAATGTAATTTCTCTCTATCATCTTGATTTTAGTATATATTATATATATATTTTTATTTCTAGAGTATGAATGTAACTTATAAGATCACACACTTGATAGTGTGACTATCATGTAACATGAAAGAGAAAAGATTAAATAAACTTACAGTACATATGTCTTGGAACTAAAAGAAAACACGTGTCCAGAACTAAATGCAAATTAAAATACATGTGTCTGGAACCTAATGAAAACCTTATAATACTTACCCTTGGAAAAAAATGAAATTTTCCGAAGTACAGGATAGGGCATACTATTCTGCAGTCTGTCTTGAATTTATCCAGAAACTTCAGGGAAATGGCAGGACAGAGTGCAGAATAGCGCAACCCATCCTGTACTTCAGGAAAGTCCTTGCTTTCTAGAAGATGTGCCAGACCAATAGATCAAACTGCACAAATCCTGAGGCAAGACATTTTAGTTATTTTTTCCAGTGAGAGATGTGTCTAGAACTATCTATAATAGCTACATGTGAAGAACAAAAGCAAAGCCTTAAAATGATTCAGAATTAATCATATGAAAATCTTTTCTTTCCCATAGTCATTTGTTGTCGTTGTTTTTTTCTTCTAGAATATGTGTTTTATTTATTGCCTAATACTAAGGGGGGATAAATAGCATGTTTCATTAGCTGATGGATGTCTAATAAACTAAATAATCCATTTATACTAGATTTAATCACATCATATAAAACTTCTTTATGACATTTTTTAATTCACAACGAGATAACTGGACATCGAAGGTGTTAATATCTGACCTTGAAGGCATTGGATCTCCCATCCACTGATACAGCTATAGGACCGGCGCTGTACACAGCCGATATCAATGATGACTCATCACCGCTCGCTATGGCAACAATACCCCTCTGGGTGGCTCCTCTATAATCTGAGCTGTATATGCACTGGCTTTGCTGCATTGAAGGGAAACAAAAGATTATTACAAGATGTGCTTGTTGATGTATTATCTCTAGTTTTTTCTAGCGTCATATGTATTTTTGTCTTTAAATATGTCCTAGTTACTCACTTCTGTGAGTTCACCCGTTCAATGTGAACACAAGCTTTTGTCACATGATAATGTAGCTCTAATTTCATGTATTAATTCTTTTAAAATAATAACTGCATGTGAGTAGTATATTAGTGATAGAGGATTGCACTGGCTGTTGAAAGTAAGGTATATTGTTTGTACATCATTGAGGTACGCAAAATTGCGTATTTGGCCAGTAATCGGTTAAAGTGTATGAACAACTTATAGCATTGTATACTAATTGCAAATCACAACATTTATGTATATCCTCAAACTTTTCTTTAAACAGACCAGAAAATTAAGCTACAATATTGTAGCATTAACACATTACTCTTCAAAAAATTAACAATCTGTTTCAACTACTTGCTGTACTAATTGTCAAGCCATGTTTTATCAAGCCTACGGATTTTAACGAGACATATGAATACCAAACTTTACTTGAAACACTCTTACTAAAGTAAAAATCAGTTCCGAACTTCCAATTATCTAAACACTTCAATAAATAGAACACCCAAAATCAAATTGTAGTGCGAGTAGACAAAAAGAATTGCTCGACCACGCCTTCATTAGAGCTTTAAAATACATTTTCTGTAGTGTTCAGTTATCTGAGCATTTCAATTATCTAAACACTCTGAATCTCAACGTTTGGATAACTGATGAAGTTTTACTGCATATCTCACATAAACTTAAAAGCTCTCTCTTACTCAATTTCGCTTCAATGTTGTTAATTTTAATCACTAACTTGCTGTACAGCCAGAACCTTTGAGACTTCTCACAATAATGTAATAATGTTTGTGCTCATGCTTTTAGTTCATGAGTGTCGCAGTACTCTCAAGTGATATCTTACCCGTCCCATGTACGGATAGCTTCCCTCCGTGTCCACGCCCGCATTGTCAATGACGTAGGTAAAGGAGTTGTACACATTACCTCCACTGCACCCATAGTTGCCATAGGGAACTGTACAAATCACACAATTATGCATAGTTGAATAAACTTAGGCCATTTGTTGGGCATTGGTCAGGAAACAGCTTAAAATATAGACAGGGATTCAATGTACTTTAATAAGCTCACTGCAACCCAGCAAAGAAGTGTTCGGACGTTCATCGGCAAAATAAAAAATATTCATGATGTAATCAAGCACATAGGTTAATTCCTTTTCAAGGCATCGTTAACGAGCAAATACACTTTCAGTAGGTGACAAGTGAAGAAAAAATTGATTTGATTTATTTCTGAAAATCTGTTGCCCAATTTGCTGTCAAAATGTCGATAAGCAAATAACCAGTTTTAGCCAGAATTTACTGTATTCAGTAACCGATGTGGTACACTGAAAGAAAGAATGGCAAGAATCAAATGAATGCAATGTTGACAACACTGAAAGTGAATATAAAACTTCACATGATCGGACGTGTGTTGAGTGAGAGAGTGGGTCACGAGCTGACCTGGCATCAAGTTGGGCCGGTAGTTAGCTGTGAATAGGAGCAGAGACTAGTCATTCTCCAGAACACAGTGACGATGTGTTGCCACCATGTACCAGCATGAGCTGGCCACTGCCGGTCCATTTCTTCAATAGGAGCAGAGACTAGTCATTCTCCAGAACACAGTGATGATGTGTTGCCACCATGTACCAGCATGAGCTGGCCACTGCCGGTCCATTTCTTCAATAGGAGCAGAGACTAGTCATTTTCCAGAACACAGTGACGATGTGTTGCCACTATGTACCAGCATGAGCTGGCCACTGCCGGTCCATTTCTTCAACATTGTCTTACAAACTAAATTGTGTGCTATCAAGTTTAGTTCAACTCAAGGAAAATTTTTGTCAGCTCAGTGGGAAGTTACAAAAAAATAAAAAAAATAAACAGAACAAAGGATGCTTTCAAATTTACATTACAATAGTAACCATTTATTTGGTATTCCATTAAAATTTATATTTATATTACAAATTATGGTTAAAGTTGTTTGTTTATTTTATGAAAATAATAAAGCCTGAAGACAATTAACAAGTGTTACTTTAATAGCAATTTTTCTCATTTTAACAGCCAATATTGTTAATTAAAACTAAACCCGACATTTTGACTTCTTGCCGAAGTCCTCTTCTGGGGTCAACTGAAGAGGACTTCGGCATGATGTTAGAATGAGAAAATTTGCTATTATTATTTCAGCCAAGAATGACTGAATCAAGTGTCACTTTGCATTACCTGAGCAATCCACGATGTTCTGTTCACTGAGAGAGACGAAATATCCTTTAGAGAGAGAGTTGGCTCCTTCCAGTGCACCCATGGCAGCAAACGCATAGCAACTGGCACACACTCCATACCACTGTAACAGAGAGGAGGATAAATGGGAAGGGTGTGGGTGTGGTCAGGGAGGAAGGATTGGGGGTATGGTGAAGAATAAGGGATGTGGCAGGAGAGGGAAGGTGGGGGCAAGGTGAGAAAAAAGGATTGGGGGTTCGGTGAGAGAGGGAGGGTGTGGTGTGGTAGGGAAGGAGGGAGGAAGGGGTGTGGTAAGAGAGGAAGGAGAGAGGTGTGGTGAAGAATGTAGAGTGTGTAGGGAGGGAGGATGAGGGTAAGGTGTGGTGAGAGATGAAGGTATAATAAGTGATGGGGTGTGGTGAGGGAGGGAGAGGATTGGGGGTAAAGTTGGCAGAGGAGAGATATTAAGTTTCTTTTAAAACTGTTTATAGAATTTTTGTTACATGAAAGACTTCAAAAATACTAAAATATTTATCCATTGGGCATTGTCTTGCTCAAGTTCTTACTATATTGCTAAAGTAAAGCAGGTAAAAATTGTAAGCCAAGAAAAGTATGAAAAATGGGCACAACAAACGATCAAGATAGTGTGACATTAGATGTGTGAGCTGCTCACAGGATATGCATGTTCATGATACTCAGTACCTGGCTAAAGTGAAACAACAACTTAACACCAAACAACAACACTAGCTAAAGTGAAACAACAACTTAACAACATTAGATGTACCTAGCTAAAGTGAAACAACTTAACACCAAACAACAACAATAGATGTATTCAATAAAAAAAAATGTTTGGCTGTCACAAGGAATCGAACTTAGGACCGCTTATTGAACACACAAGTGCTCTAGTCACTGAGCTACAACAAGGTCTACAATAGTCCCTCTAATTCAATACCTCCTACCTGACTCCTCGCATTTAAGAACTAAAGGAGCACTTATTACTCTCTTCAGCTCATGGATTCCCTTTCCCTTTGTCTATCTACTACTCCTCAGTATCTCTGTCGTTTTAATCACCTTCAATTCCTTATCACATTCTACTGAATGTGACAACGCTTTACACCAACACACTGTGGCCCTTGATTTACCAAGGTTAGCAAACTAGAAATGCTATAGCACAAGCTATTTTTGGTTATTTTGTGTATTCTTTTTCATTAATTATTGAAATAGTTACTTATGTCAGCCTTTTTCTCATCTTGTTTCTATTTTTCTTGACCCTTGCATTCTCCTGCTTTGTCTCTGCCTTTTTTCTACCCATGATTTTGTGGTGGATTATAGCTAGCTACTGTAAGTGAGTACTCCTTCCAAACTCAGTTCAGCATATTTATTATTCATAAATACAGACACACAGTTTTTATAAAGCAGGGGAAATGAAAAAGGGGAAAAAAGGGGATATGATAAGGTACTTCAAGGTCTGGTTTAAGTGATAAGTGTGCAGTGTGACTGCAAAGTTGAGGGTAATGACTATGCCTTACCAACACAGCTCAGCTCATGAATTATTCATGAATACAAACACTGTCGTTGATTACCACTGTTGTTGTTACCGACACACAAATGTATTATAATACAGATTCCAGCTGCAAACTAGCACTAACTTAATGAATGTTCCCTCACCTGATTCTTTACGCTGCCGACCGCCCCTTTAGTTCTCCAATCCACGGTGTCAGGATAGGAAGAGTTGAAATTAGAGGGGCTGTGATAGACCCTGTAGTTCTGTAGATTGGCTTTCTCTTGGTCAGTCATTTTGATATTGCAGTAGGTCGAGCTGGCATACTCTTTTTCAGTCTGAACACAAAATATACATGTAGTGATAATGAGATTAAAGGTTAATGACACTAAAAACAGTTGTAATGTCAGTCTTACACTATCAGCCTATGGAATCAAGTAGCACAACTTGCTAGTGTCATATTTTTCTATTGGCTAATTACACACCTTACTATGTTGTGTCAAGATATATAATTTATGTAAAATGGAACATGCTCTGCTCAGTACTATCATTATGCTATGTCACTTCTTTTGTGTTAAATCCCCCTCCCCCCTACCCCTAGAAGAAAAAAAAAAAGAAAAAAAGAAAGAAAAGAAAATGTCAGAAACCCTGGGACACAAGGATTTATTACATTAATACATTTTACTCACACTTTGAGGCTAAACAAACATCAACTAAATATTTAAAAAAATTATATTCTATTAAGGACTTACCATGTCTCCTAAATGATTCATGGCCAACTCAAAGCCAAAGATGTGTGCATTGGCATTGTGCATCTCTATGAACTTCAAGTTGCTAAGCCAAGTCAAATGCCTCAGGAGTTCGTCGACCACGTCTGTGTACTTCTTGGAGTGTGTCTGCTTCCAATTCTCCCAATCCTCTTTATACTTGAAGCTGACATTTAAATCACCATACTCCAGTGAGTATGAAGACTCTAAACTCCTTCCTTGTAAGAAGCAAACAGACAAGACCAACCAACAGATTTTCTTTCTAGATCCACAGAACATAGCAGTCTGATTAGCTGTCTCCAAAGATAGCTCCAGTTGTCTAATAATTTTGAAGATCTTCAGTCAGTTTCAGCACTTTAAGTAAATCCACCAACTAAATTTTAAGGTTTCACTGGAATAAAAAAACTACAACCAACTTGTAGTTCAGCAAAACAGTATTGGATAGCTACAGATTTTTCACTATAAACTTCCTTAGCCGTTGACAAGGAATTTCTTTCCAGGTCCCTTCAGAATAGGCAATAAGTTTGTTAAGTTTGTCGGACTACAGAATTTCGGATGCTGACAAAAATTTACAAAACTTGTGTGTAGTGCCGCTCCAACCTCGTGAGCTTGCGCATGACAGTTCATTCGCGTTTTTTCTGGACACTTTACTAGCACAGCAAAACAGTTGTATGGAAAGGGATCGTTGGCACCAATAATGTCGACCTTCATTTCCACACAGTGACCGTCAATTTCCGGGGCAGGAGGGGTTTCTGATCAAAAAATATTTGCATAGCTGTTTTGTGCACCAACACACTGGCTACTGGGCCCCCGTGTCGTTACTGAACGGCTCCGTCCCGTTCGGATTGCAAGACTTTGGAGAGTGGCGTTTTCTGGAGACTTAAAGTTGACACTTGCTGCTTACGAGGCGAGTCCAGTTCTGAGCTGCCCGCTACTTGGTTGCTTGGAGATTACTTCTAGTGAACTTTTGTAGGCGCTGGGCTCTACTACTGGCGAGCACGCAGCAGCGGAGAGAGGTACGCCAAGTGTTGTTTTAGTGCTCTGTTGAGCTTTTCTTTTGTTAATGTCAAAAGCGCGAGAAAATCTGCTAGTAGTATGAGAAAAATGGCACATGAGCTGGCTGGTTCTATGATAGCTATGTAGTTTCAGCAGTAAAGATGGCTCCTCATGGGGTCCTGTACTTCAGTGAGCAAGCTTGAGAGATCATCTTGAGACCTTGCAAGGAAGGCCAGTGTTTTTGTTGATGTGTGTATTTGTTGTGTCCTGTGAGAGAATATAGAGCTATAGTACTAGACTTGCAGCAGATTATAATGTCCAGATGAAATAATATAAATCTATGCATGTATGGAGTTGTCCTTGTTGATGCCATGAATGACCGAACGGTGCACTTATGGTCTGAAGTGCTGCCTAGCGTCCCAGTCTTGCTGCTGGGGATGGTTTGGAAAGGAGTACTTAGTCGTATGCTAGTTGTTAATTTCTTTTAATTTCTCCATTCTTCTTAGTGAGGAATGGAGGGGACGAATGTGTGTTTGTGTGTGCGTGCTAATGTGTGTATGTGCTTGCATGTGCGTGTGTGTGGTATGAGCTCAGTGCAGCATGGCTGTTTATCGTGAAAAAATTAATGATTTTATTTTATTTACACAAACATTAGCATGACATAATCGAGTTATTTCTCTGAAAAAAAAATAGATTAATTTTATTTACACAAACATTAGCATGACATAATGAGTTATTTTTATCAGTATTGATGAATTTATTTAACGAGGTGTAACCAGTCCGTGGTGAGTAAAGGTTAGAATTAACTAGGTTCAGGTAAGTGGAGG
>WLWI01005473.1_pt1 | contig 10590 bp, 8 predicted proteins | sample 6701501 | NCBI WGS metagenome assembly WLWI01 (sample SAMN12718690, study PRJNA515312) | sponge metagenome | isolation source: marine sponge | host: Mycale hentscheli | place: New Zealand: South Island, Marlborough, Capsize Point | collected 2014-11-01
TCATAGGCAAGCTGGCGTTTGCATGTAAGGTGATACCTGCTGGACGCATCTTCCTCAGACGGTTGTTAGACACAGCTCACTCTGTAGAAGGACTAGAGGAGCAGGTAGCCATCACAAAAGAAACAGTTCTGGATGTGCGTTGGTGGCTTAGATTCGCATCAGACTGGAACAGGGTGGCATTTTTCATAGAACCATCATGGACACCCTCCCACGAGTTCAACCTGTTTACTGACGCCGCAGGGCACCTCGGCTACGGCGCTTACTGGAACGGCCACTGGTTCAGCAAAACCTGGTCATCCAACCTCCTCGATATATCTATCGAGTGGAAAGAGCTCTATGCCATAGTCATGGCATGCGAGACCTGGGGCAAGCACTGGTCTGGTAAGAAGCTTCTGTTTCATTGCGACAATGAGGCAGTAGTCCACGTCTGGCAGGCTGGTCGATCACGCTGCCCTGACTTAATGGACTTGGTACGGGCCCTGTTCTATGTGGCTGCTGATAATAACTTTAACGTAATGATTCGCCACATAGCTGGCATTGATAACTGTATTGCTGATGCACTCTCTCGCTTGCAGCTGCCCAAGTTTCGCTTTCTGGCTCCTCACGCAGACCTCCTGCCAACCCCCACCCCTGCAGCACCAACATTCCTCTAACAGCACGTTTGAACCGGCTGCAGGCCTCAAGGGTAGCCCCTTCCACCAGAAGAACGTACAAGGTGGGTGTGTCCGCCTACCTGAGGTTCTGCAAATGCCAGCATATCCCGCCCCTACCAGCCTCGCAGCTCACTCTGCGGTATTTCTGTGCCCATATCAGCAAGAGGTTATCATACCAGACCATCAAGGTATATCTTGCTGGCATCAGACTGTATCACCTGGAGCATGGGTACAGCGACCCCACCGCAGACATTCCGCTCCTCTCATACCTCTGCACTGGCATCAGACGCTCACTCAGGAAGAAAGCCAGAACAAGGTTGCCAATTACCTTCTCTAACCTGCGCGCTCTGAAGTCACAACTCTCCCTATCAACCTTCTCATCCCATGACAAACTCCTATACTGGGCCGCCTTTACGCTGGCTTTCTATGGGTTCCTCAGAGTCAGCGAATACTCTTGCCCCACCACCAGCAAATTTGACCAAGCAAAACATCTACTCCGTGATGACGTCACTCTCTCTGACTCCTCATTTTCCGTTACCTTGAAGTGCTCTAAGATCGACAGATTTGGCACCTCCCACACCATCTTAGTCGGTGCTAAAGGCTCCTCCACTTGTCCCGTCAGGGCCATGTCCAAGTTCCTGACACTTCGTCAGTATGGCCCCTCAGGTCCACCGTTCACCTTGAGTTCTGGGGTCTACCTCACCAGGAGCTCAGTATCAGCAACAATGAAATCTCTCCTTCGGACCGCTAGGATCAACCCTGAAACATTCAGCAGCCACAGCCTTAGAATAGGAGCTGCTACAGCTGCTGCTGAGGCTGACCGTCTGATTAAAACGCTTGGTCTGATTAAAACGCTTGGTCGCTGGCACAGCCACGCCTACCAGACATACATCAGGACATCCCCAGAGGTACTCCTCAAGACAGCCAAGCAAATTACCCAGGCACAGTGAGGTACGCTAATTTCACTACCACGTATCATTGGCCTGTAGTTCCTAGATCTTGGGGAATTTGGGGGGTTCCTACTTCATGAGCCAAGCACCTCCAGCTTAATGCTGTGTCAGTGCGATCAGCTCCAAAGGTTGAAATGTCACCAGCAGCATTCTGACAGAGAATATGCTGTGTTTACCAATTCCTCGCCTTAGAGTAGGCTCCACCTCCTAACTTCCCCAAACTAATATTACCTGAAGTTGTATGTGTCTGTCACAACCACCATACTCTGACTAGAGCCCGTTAATTAACAATATTAGCTGTTAGAACAAGAAAATTTGCTATAATAATAATAATAATAATAATAGTAATAATATTTCACAATTTCCTTCTCAGCCTTCTTTTACTCATTAGATGTATTCTCTCTCTTTCACAGGCTTTTTTAAACAATACAGAATTAAAAATACTTGGTCGCTACCGGGAATCGAACCCAGGACCAATTGCTTAACTCACAAGCGTTCTGCCACTCAGCTACGACAACCGGTCGGCAAACAAACAACTCAATTCTGTATTTTAGGGTACTGCTATATTTAATAATATTAAATGCTAAATTGTTCCCAAAAGGTTTCAATTATTTATTTTTTTTACATGACGTTACGAGTTTTCGCTTATTTTCATGAAGCCACACATAAAATCTTTAGAACAAGTATAAAGCTTGACAACATCTCAGCATCTTACCTCAACTCTGTCAAGTAATGGTAGCTCTTCTATCTGGACTAGATAACACTAACTTCTTGAAGTGCCAGTAGCTCCTGACAACAAGTTCTCAACTACTAAAGCAGATACATGTAGGTTTTGTTTTCCTTCAAAAATTATGAATACAGCGCATCAGGAAAACAGTTATCAGTCCGTATAACTAGTGACAAAACAAAAAAGAAACCACAAGCAAACAAAAAAACAAACAAACTAAGCCTAACACTGAACTCACATATGTACTTATTGCTGGAGCAGACTGTATGAATAGCTCATGTGTAAGCCTAAACTAACCAGTATTCAGTCTTACTGTAATATACTTTCAGTGATTCAGTTCTTCTCGGCTGAACTAATTAAAATAATACCAATTTTTCTCAGTTCAAATGACCAATATTATGTCAATTAAAAAAAACTTAACCCGATGTTTTAACTTCTTGCTGAAGCCCTCTTCCGAGACATAAGATTAGAGCTTTTTGGATGCTGGCTGTCTATCCGAGTGCAAATCACTCTTCAGGATATAAAACAGTAAGCGTACCCTCCAGTTATTTTGCTGTTTATTTTGTGTTCACTCGGAGAGTTTGACCTCATTCACTACAGAAGAGGACTTAAGCAAGAAGTCAAAACGTCAGGTTAGGTAGTAATTTACATAATGGCTGTTAGAACTGAGAAAAATTGCTATTATTACAATGTACCAATATACTTAAAACATCCTCTTTTCAATACCACAAGTTTAGTATGTGACAGTGGAACAGCCACATGTGTGTGTACATGTACATGCAGATGTGTGTGTGTGACCATGTGTGCAGACCTGGTAGAGTGTCATGTGTGAGTATCCAGGCAGAGAAGAAGTCCACTTCCATGACTTTACGATGGACTTGCTCCTGCACATCCAGAAAAAAGGCACGTGTTGACACACCTGTAACCATGGTAATCATGAGATAACCTCACAAGCCCCTACATTGAAATAACACAGCTGACTTCACCAATACTTGGACCAAGTGAATGCACTAGTTTGAACTTTCTGGTAAAGGGTTTCATTTTTACAAACTATCATCAAAGGTGGACTTGCCTGCATTGTTCACCAATATGTCAATTCTCCCAAACAATTGTTTGGCTTTATCAGTGGCTGCACGAGTTTCTTCAGGTTTACTGAGGTCTACTGGAAGAACTCTACATATACATACATACACACAGAGTGCAATACCACAATATTAAAATAACACCTTCAACCATACTTTTCAAGCACTAATCTTACCAGTAGAGTGCCAAATAAAGCATTCAAGGATATGTATATTAAATAATTGTACAGTACTTCACTGTATTGGTAGTAGTTGGGTAACATGAAAAAGTATGAATATTTTTAAAAAAATTTAATATTTTTTTCCTGTAAAAGACATTCCAGCAAGAATTTGAAATTTTAAATTAATGCAAAAAAAAACAACAAAAAAAACAAAAACAAAAAAAGACATAGCAATCAGCAAACAGAGGACATAAAAATTCGGACTTACCACTACTAACTGCACTAACTGAAATACAGTCTCAGAGTTGCTACAAGATACAGATAGAGCTCGGCTCATTCACCTTCTAGGTGCTGAGCTCTGAGCTTCAGAACCCCGTACTATAAAAAAAATGGGGGCCGACGGACGCTCTGCAGTAAGTATTCATGTAGCCATATTAAAAAACAAACAAACAAACAAACAAAAATATAGGTGCTACTTTAATTTTAATTACAGGAAGTACATACTAATGTCAGAGCAATCTATAAAGAAAGTTATATTATTAGATAATTATAACCCTGAAAAAAAAAAAAGGCCTCTATTACACTTATCAATACAAAGGACCACAAACTCTCCACTATGACTACTACTATATACTTTTACTACACCAGCCACAAAGAAAAAAGGAATACAAACTAAACGTGAATAAGAGGCAATGTGTGGAAAAATACTACTAGAGTCAACCCTTTACCCTACAAGGAGGGTAAGTGTACAATCAAGCTAAAATGACCTCACCTTGCCTGGTCGGGATGAGCAAGCGTTTGTCTCACTTCCTCCATTTTTTCCTTGTTTCTGGCAGACATGATAACCTTGGCATTCATCCTTGATAGTTGCACACACATCTCTGCACCAACTGGAAAATTAATTAATTACTACATAAGTGCTACTATAACAAGTCTGGCATAGCCAGACCCTTTACCGCACTACTACACCGGTAAAGGGTCTGGGGACATGGCCATAACAAATTTGTGCCGCACATATAATACGGCAGTCAATTACCGTTCGCCAATTACAGGAATGTCCCTCCTCAACCACAAACAGAAATTCCTGTACGTGTTCGCCACCCTATCAATGCACTAGGTTTAGCAAGCAGGCTAGTCTGGGTATCTATCTACTACATTGGCTGTGGGAATGATCTCTCTCTCTCTCAACCGGGAAAGGGAGACAAGCAAAGCAATTGTTTCTGCCGTTATCTCGTTGAAAATATCCAAATACGTCTCTACGTGCCGCTAAATCTCTAATCACCTCTACCGAGAAACTCTTTCAACTTGTCATAGCCAGTAGTCTGGCAGCAAAGCTATGGAAACTAAAAAAAAAATAAATAAAAAAAATAAATAAATATAAAAAAAAGAACATCAGAGAATCAATCTGCATCTCTATTGAGGCTGGAGAGGTATAAGGAGGCAGGGCACTGATAACTTCCACATTCCTCTAGAGTAAATTTGGTGTGGCCATGCTCAGACCTTCCTCATGCCACTGTGGGTCTGGCTCCGCTAGACTTTAACTGTACTCTTAGCAAAGTGATCCTGTCATTAATTCTGTTTGGTGGTAATAGTAAAAAATGGCCTTCGATTGACGATGACCGGCTCTTCACCTTACAAGGAGGAAAGAGAAGTCTTGGCCAACATACTTACACACTTGTTTGGTTTAGCACAAACAGAATACCATCATTTGTTAATTTTGCATCATAAACAAAATTAATTGTAGAGACAGACACAGCCATGTGTGTAACACTAATTTATGATTTACATTTAAAACTGGAGAACAACTAATTGCTTCACTAGGTCCATATAGACATATATGACTATAAGGGCTAGATCATTGGTTATATATTCAAACATTTCGGCTGCTATTCCACTAGCCATCATTAGGGAAAACAAAAAATATTATAGTAATGATGATGGAGAAAAACTAGCCGATCTATACTCCCCTACCCCTCCTAGTAATATCAGAGACATAATCTAAAGTGACAGAACAAGCTAAAACCATTGAATATAGCCTTCCCTCTCTAGCTAACCGGCTTCCTAATTCACACCTTACTTCCAGAACTTGCGCCAGTAACCCATACTACTTTGTCTCTGAAGTATTCAGGCCGCAAAGATTTGCGCGACGTCACCAAGTCAGCATCAGCAAAGTAGAGCTGGAATAACTTGTACAGGTAATACCCGCCAATAAATCCCAACAACAAAAGGACAATCCAAGAACCAAGGTCCCCCATGGCCATGCTGTGTCTGTCTATTTCAGCCGTACTCTGAAGATAGGATATAACGCCCATCAGCAATTTGTTAAAGGTAAGGTATCGTCGTCTTAAAATTGCCACTTTGATTCATTTATTTTTGTTTATTTGTTTATTTTTATTTGATTTATTTATTTATTATTTACTCCATTCATTCATTCATTCATTCATTCACGTAATAAAACAGGTCTGCTATATTACATCAGCTATAACAAAAAATACTAGCTATATAGCTAGACTTATAAGCACGCATAATATTACGCACAATTGGACAACCTAGAATATTCTTCGAAGTTAGTATGAAAGAGTGCTAGATAGATAACTCACGTGAAGTTGTCATTGTTTTTATCATTTTCTAGTTTTTTATCAATTGCATTAATTACACAAAAAATAATTTGTTTTCCACTCTGGAAAGACAAATACCAGTGCACTTCTAACAGGGTGAAAATCTACAGAATGGTATAGTACATTCTTGAAACCACTCAATGTGATGGCACTCACTTAGGACTGAACACTGCTGACTGTACAAGAATTCTTATTATTATTATTATTAGTATTATTATTATTATTATTATTATTATTATTATCATCATCATCATCATCATCATCATCATCATCATCGTCGTCATCATCATCATCATCATTATAATAGGAATTTTTTCTCTTTTTTAACAGCCAATATTTTAAATTATAACTTAACCCGACGTTTTGACATTGATCCCTGAAGAGGACTTCGGCAAGAAGTCGAAACATCGAAAATTCCTATTATTATAATTATTTCAGCCGAGAATGACTGAATCATCATCATCATCATTATTATTATTATTATTATTATTATTACTATTATTATTATTGTTGTTGTTGTTGTTGTTGTTGTTGTTGTTGTTGTTGTTGTTGTTGTTGTTGTTACTAGTGTCTTTTGAACGCCTTTTATTAAATTATCTAATACATATGGGGAAATATAGGCACATGGAAGCAATGAGAAACAGTATTTACTAACTATTTACCAGTTCTTGGAGTTTGCAGATAAAGCCAACATATGACTATTTCCACCAAGATCTCAAGTCAACAATGAAAGCCTTCAAAGCTGCACATATTTTCTCCCTAAGATCAATTCCATGTGTCCTACTCTAAGTGCAGTGGAGTTGGAATGGGGGAGGGGGAGGGTGGGGGGCGGGGGTATGGGGAGCCTAGATCAGCCGCAGTCCTTCCTTGATTATTGAGGCTCTTTGCTTCATTCAATGCAAAGAAAGAAATTCTGTAACAGCCAACACTTGATACCTGTATAGGAATAAGGAGAAAACAGCAGTAGGCCTGAAAGATAAAATAATGCTGACTCGCACCACTTCCATTAGCATACTACTAGGACTTCCAGAGTATTCTTTGTCTGAACAGTGTTTGTGACTGAGCATGAGCAGTGATGTATTTCCTTTTAATATTTCACTGGTGGGTGGCTGACCTATAAAATTTGAGGATCAATCTGCCCCAAAGTCAGTCTGTCTTTTGTTTTTGTATCCTATACTTACCTGTCACATACACATACTTCTTTACTAATTTAATTACCTCATACAGCTTCCTTGAGCGACGTCAGAGCTAGTTCAGGGTGAAAAAGTGAGCTTGGGAATGAGAACAATTCTATAGCTCTAGTTAACATCTGCAGCTGAAAGATAATCAGGGAGCTCTTTTTCTTTAGTTCTTCAATAACTAAAGATTATGAGGAATTGAAACATACTCAATATCACTTCAGAGGTGTAGGATATTGAAAATATTGTAAATTCAGACTACTTAAAAGTCCATGCCGTCCCAATATGTTCAACATCCCTGCTCATCTGAAGTGATATTGAGCATGCCTCCCTTCTTCATATCTTTAGTCATTAAAGAACTAACGAAAATAAAAGACTTCTATCTGTCATGCAGATGCTAGCAAAGCTATAGAACCTATTGTGTAAATGGAAAAACTATGAGTACAGTTTATCTCATTGGGCTCAAGTATGCAAGTATGTGACTCTAATCCAGTCTTCATCAGCTGCAGCAGAGCAAGCATTTTCACTCATCTTAGACTCAGTAAAATATAATCATGAAAGAGCATAGACCACTACACTAATACAGCTTCAGTTATCACTTCAAAATTTCTTTCTTAGCCTTCTTCGATTCCCGGTGGCGACCAAATATTTTCATTGTTTTAAAAAAGCCTGTAAAAGTGAGTGAATGGATCTAATGAGCTTCAGTTATGTTGCAATACAACTATTGCAAATAAACGTTTTTTGTTGTTGTTGTTGTTTTTGTAACTTATGTAGTCTAGCTAATTATAATATCACATGAATTTTGGCCAAGTAATAAACAAGAAATATGTGCACATTTTGACAGATTTATAGGGCAAGTTTGGGATCATTAGAGAAATAACGTTATGCAGGAACATGATGTCCTCATGAAACAGACAAGACAGTGTTGTCACACTTGCCAAACTTTATTTATTTATTATATTTATTACCAAACTTTATTTATTTATTATATTTATTTTTTATTGGTAAACAAAAAATCATGTCATGCAGTGGCTTCAAAACTCTACAAAGAATAACAATCAAGAATTTTTTTTATATGTATTGTCATTATCATCTCAGTCAATTATTTACTCAAATTTGCCTCCTTCAAATAGGTCTACCTCCACTTCTTTTACTACCACAGTGGCTGATTCCTCAGGTTGAAAATTGCCTTCTTCAGATGGGTTAACCTCATCTTCTTTGACTACCACAATTGTCGATTCCTCAGTTTGAAAAATGACTTCTTCAGATGGGTCAACCTCATCTTCTTTTACTACCACAATGGTCAATTTCTCCTTTTCTTTTTCAGCCAATTGTTCAGGTTCCACTGTGTACATTAATGATACTCTACATTATACAACAAAGATATGCAGTGAAACTGAGCAGCTATAATAACTCAGCTACAACTAGTAGGTGGCTAGACTAGCATGACTTTAGAAAAACTAGTCTAGGGGTTAGTAATAAAGATAACTCACTTGATGTCATCACTGCTTATATCCCCTTCATTCAGTTTCTCTGTTATCATATCTCTAATTTTCGCAATTACTTTGCTCTTATAATCCACTGTGGAAGACAAATGCAAATCCACTAGTATAGCATCTATTGGGGCGGGATCTAGCAATCACAATAATGAAACTGAACTATCTATTTGGCAGTGAAATGATAATTATAGATATATTTCACCTGAGCAAAGTTTGGGAGAAGGTTTATACCTACAGAAGTGCGGTGAAGCACACAAAGTGATGGAGCATTCACTTAGAACTGGTTCCTGCAAAACATACATAAACCCTTCATACTTCGATCTATTGTTATTATTATTATCATTATTATTATTTCAATGATTCAGTCATTCTTGGCTGAAATAATTACAATAATAGCAAATTTTCTCGTTCTAACAGCCAATATTGTTAATTAAAACTTAACCTGACATTTCAACTTCTTACCAAGAATGACTGAAAAGGACTTGGGCAAGAAGTTGAAACGTCGGGTAAAGTTTTAATTAACAATATAATATAGGCTGTTAGAATGAGAAAAAAATTGCTATAATTATTATTATTATTATTATTATTATTATTATTATTATTATTATTATTATTATTGTTGTTGTTGTTATTATTATTATTATTGTGTGATAGCCGGAGACATAAGAATAGAATAATATACTTTGAGGGGGAAAAAATGAGAGCAACAACAACATTGAAATGCTTGCATCTACAAATAGCCTATGGCTAGCATAATTTATTAACTCATTCATCTTCTGAAAACATTAAGATTCAGTAACAACAGAATAGTGTCATGAAAATGATCAAGTTGTATTCTCAGCTCCATATTTGTCCAAGTCTTAACTTATAAGAATTCTGTTCATCAATAATCTAATTAAGATACACAACTGCAACCACTAGTGTGCTTAGCACACTACCAAGTCTATGCAGAGAGTTCTTAGAGAAATTACTTCATTCTTTCTGAAGCCCATAATAAAGCTAAGCAAATTAGGATTATCAATCTATTCTCACTACATGTGCCGAAAAAAATGTGGTAGTAATAGCATAATAGTACTACAGTCAAAAATATCTGATCCACAATAGAGATAAAAAATAATAATTCCATTTTACTAACCCACCAAACTCCAAACAATGAATTGGTAAGAATCTTTAACGAGCAATGCACCATATTTAAAATAGACTGGAATTAGCATTTTCTTAAGTTTTAACTCTATTGTGGTTTAACATAATATATTAGGGTTTTACATACTGGTGTAAGAATCCGGCGGCTCTGCCTGCTCCGCCTTCCCTCCCCCTCTCCCCTGGTTTTTGGAGAATTGGCAAGTAGTGAGGCTCACAAGTTTAGCAACTCATTCATTTCACAAGTATCAAATAGAGAAATTGGTAAAACCAAGTAAAAACATTATCTTTCAATCGCAGCTACAATTCAAATTGAGGTTCGCATGTTCCCCCATTAGCCTACCTTCCCTGCCTGTAGTCCTGGTCAGTGGTGAATGATACCTAGAGAAGGTAGCTTACAATTTGCATCTTCTAACAAACACCAAATATATTGTTTTGACTAGCTACACATGATAGCTATAGTTTTAACTGTCAGTTCTCCTTCCCCCCCCCCCCCCCCCCCCCACCCGCTCCCCCTCCCCCCCCCCCCCCTACACCTTCAATTAGCCTTAAAAAGGCAATAGAGTATATCTAAGGCCAGTA
>WLWI01005474.1_pt1 | contig 10588 bp, 6 predicted proteins | sample 6701501 | NCBI WGS metagenome assembly WLWI01 (sample SAMN12718690, study PRJNA515312) | sponge metagenome | isolation source: marine sponge | host: Mycale hentscheli | place: New Zealand: South Island, Marlborough, Capsize Point | collected 2014-11-01
AACTGGTCTCGGCGGCGGCAGGTGGCTGTATTTTAATTAAAACGGATAGACTAAAAGAAATTGGTGGTTTTGCCGCGCTGAAGGATGCACTAATAGATGATTGTTCTCTGGCCAGGCATGTTAAGCAAAGCGGCGGTCGTATCTGGATTGGCCTTTCCCGATCTGCAGTTAGTCACCGAAGTTATGATACACTACAGACGATCTGGGACATGGTGGCAAGAACCGCATTTACGCAATTATATTACTCGGTAAGCTTACTCCTTTTGTGTACATTGCTAATGTTGATTGCCTTTGTTCTACCAGTATTTTCAATGCTGATGACGGATTTACCTATACTGCTTGTCTCAGTTATAGCTTATTTGATGATGATAGTAAGTTATTTGCCCGTCCTTAAGTATTATGAACTTAATCCCCTGTGGGCTTGCACACTCCCGGTCACGGGCGCCCTGTATCTCTGTATGACATGGAGTTCAGCGTTCCGTCACTGGCGTGGTATTGGGGCAATCTGGAAAAACCGGGCTTACGCACGCCCTGCAGATTAGGAATAGTTCCTGCAAACTTTTTGCAAATAGAGAGTCAAACAGATTACAAACAAATTAGTTATGATGCATAGAATGATATTCAACAAGATTTTGCCCTCAGATCACTGGCAACAGACTTATTCGAGTCGATTAGGCATACAATTTCGGGCCTTGCTTGTAATCACAGTTCTATTTGTGATGACATCTGGCAAGCTCGCTGCTGAAACCAAACTTGATTACAGCGCTGCCAGTACGGTCGTTACCGCATTACATGAAAAATTGCTGTACGCCATGATGCATGCCGATGATCTTAAGTATCAGGGCAGATATGACGAGATTAAGGACATCATTACAACAAGTTTCGATTCCCCACTAATAGCCAAAGTTATTATGAGTCGTTATTGGAGAAAAATGGACGACCAACAAAAAGCAAATTTCATGAATTTATTCAAGCGGCTTAGCGTCGCCACCTATGCCTCAAGGTTTGATGGATATTCAGGCGAAAGTTTTGTCGAATTGTCCTCAGAAATGCTGAAAAAAGGTAGACTTTTAATCAAAACAGAACTACAACGACCTCACGATGATCCTGTAAGACTGGATTACCTGATGCACCAAAAAGAGGGCCAATGGTTGATCATCAGTGTCATCGCCAATGGCGTCAATGACCTGTCGTTGAAAAGAGCCGAATATGCCACGGTTATTAAGGAAAAAGGCTTTGAGGGCCTGGTTGAAGATGTCGCTCGCAAGATTAGCAACATGGAAAACCAGAAGGAAATTTGATTTGGTAATTGTACCGTTTAATGTTGTATGTCAATATTCAGTTTGTGCGATGGAGTGTCGTTTGCGAGGTAGATCATGAATAAAAATACTATGAGTAGATTAATAAAATCCGCGTTCCTGTTAATTGCAATCAGCCTGATAGCTGGGTGCGCAGGTACAGAACAAAAAAGTGCTGCAACACCGGATCCTATCGAACCGGCTAACAGGGCCTTTTATAATTTTAATGAAGGCCTGGACAAGCACCTGATCAAGCCCATCGCCGAAGGTTATGTAAAAATTACCCCTGAACCGATTCGATCCAGCATTACCAACTTTTTTGATAACCTTGCTTATCTCAATGTAATTCTAAATTCGTTCTTACAGGGAAAGTTTGAACAGGGTTTTTCGGATGCCGGTCGCTTTATTATGAATAGCACGCTTGGATTGGCAGGCTTATTTGATGTCGCATCTCCCGCGGGCCTGGAAAGACACAATGAAGATCTAGGACAGACACTGGCTACCTGGGGAGTAGGACGCGGCACCTATTTGTATCTCCCGGTTCAGGGTCCCGACACAGCGCGCAACCTTCCCAATATTGCAACAAAACTATTGCTAAACCCTCTGACCTATATCAGTGGTGCTATATTGTTTCCAATCACTGCTTTAAACGTCATAAACATACGAGCAAACTTACTCGATGCTACCAATATTCGTGACGAGGCCGCCGTCGATCCTTATTCGTTTACTCGAGAGGCTTACCTTCAGCAGCGGGAATATCTGATACATGATGGTAATCCTCCAACAGAGGGCTATGACGATATCTTTGACGAGGAAGCTGGCTTTGGCGATGATGAGGATTCCGTTCTCGTTATCGAATAAGTAACAAATCTTTTGTTCTAGCCCCGCGCTTGAGCGGGGCTAGAGACTTTCCATCTTTAGGCGCATCTCCTCATCAGTTCAAACTCAATTTCCCTGATATTGTCGATTTTGACCTGTCTGCGGCTGCTAATATCAGCCTGGTGAGCTCTAAAACAGCCGTTTTTACAGTTTCATTGTAATTTCGACCTTCAAACCCCTCTCCGGAATATAGTTTTTCCTATATATCTTTAATAGTTATAATGTTTTCTTAAGCTATTTCTATAGAATACCCATCGCATGAGTGAAGAAATTCTGATCAATGTCACCCCGCAAGAGACTCGTGTCGCTGTTGTTGAAAATGGGGTTTTGCAAGAAGTCTATATCGAGCGCACGAGAAAGCGCGGTCTGGTAGGAAATATCTTCAAAGGCAGCGTTTCCAGAGTACTACCAGGTATGCAGGCGGCATTCATAGATATAGGGCTGGAACGCACCGGTTTTCTGCACATGTCAGATATTATTGAAGTCAATGAAGATTCTGACGACATCAACTCAAAAGCAGAATCACAGGAAACTACTATTGATAGCCTTCTTCGCGAAGGACAGGATGTTCTCGTTCAGGTCGTGAAGGATCCACTGGGTAGTAAAGGTGCGAGGCTCACAACCCGTGTATCATTTCCCTCACGATTTCTTGTTTTTATTCCCGACCACACAACCATCGGTATCTCTCAACGTATTGAAGATGAAGAAGAACGTGATCGTCTTCGTAACATCATCCTGCAATATCAATCGGAATCTCAAAACCTTGCTGTCGCCAATGATAGCAACGTCGTATTGCATACCGCTTTAAAGGAACCCGATCTGACAAATGCTGGTGGCTATATTGTGCGTACTGCAGCCGAAGGAGTCACAGCAGATGATTTGTATAAGGACATAGATTTTTTGCGAAAATTGTGGGACTCCACTTATGTCCGCAGCAAAAATACTTTCGCTCCCAATATCATTTATGAAGATCTTCCTCTTGTTATGCGAACCATGCGCGACCTGGTTCATATAGATATTGAAAAGGTTCGAATCGATTCAAAGGAAACATATCAACGCGTAAAGGACTTTGCCAAGCATTTCATCCCGGAGTTACTGGGACGTATTGAGTATTACCCGGGCGAACGACCAATACTTGATCTATATTCGGTTGACGATGAAATTCAGCGCTCACTAAATCGCAAAGTGCAATTGAAATCAGGAGGTCACCTGGTAATAGACCAGACAGAAGCCATGACCACAATCGATGTAAACACAGGCGGTTTTGTTGGTCATAGAAACCTGGAAGAAACTATTTACAAAACCAATCTGGAAGCCTCCCAGGCCCTATCCAGACAATTGCGACTAAGAAATCTGGGCGGCATTATCATTATTGATTTTATCGACATGCAAGATCAGGAGCACGCCCGCCAGGTCCTGCGCACACTGGAGAAACATCTTGAGCGCGATAATTCGAAGATTACTATCAGTGAACTAACGTCTCTGGGGCTTGTACAGCTAACGCGAAAGCGTACACGAGAAAGTCTTGAACATATTCTATGTGAATCTTGTCCAACCTGTAATGCAAGAGGCACCATTAAAACTGCTGAAACGGTCTGTTATGAAATCTTCCGTGAGATATTACGCGAAGTTCGACAGTTTGATGCGAAAAAGCTTCTCGTTGTTGCCTCTCAACAAGTGGTGGAGATGTTGCTGGATGATGAGTCCACCAGTGTCGCCGAACTGGAAGAGTTTATCGGCAGACCCATCAGTTTTCAGGTGGAAACTATTTATAACCAGGAACAATACGATATTGTTTTGCTTTGAATAAATTAAACTATGCTGCCTAAATTATTCAAAGGGATATATCACTATACGGTCTACGCTATCGGCATTTTAGTGTTGTCCGCTGCTGTGTTGGTGACATTGATCAGATTGCTGTTGCCTGATATCGGAATTTATCGAGATGGAATAGAAGCCTGGGTAAGTAACTACATGGAATATCCGGTTGTTATTCATTCTCTCAATGCGACCTGGGAGGGTTGGGTTCCACACCTGCAACTTGCCGATATTGAACTACTGAATAAGGCAGGCACTCAGCCCATCACGCATTTTGAATCAGCACGTATCAAAATCGCACCGTTAGACACCATACTAAAGCGCCGCATCGTACCCAAACAACTCACCATTGAAGGTTTTGAACTGGCAATCGCCCGACTCAGTAATGGTGCAATCTATATTGAAGGTATTAACGTTAGTGATCAAAAGATTACGCAAAAAAGTGACAACGAACTGGCAGAGTGGTTGTTCAAACAGGAACAAATAAAAATTGAAAATGCGAAGATCGAATGGCTCGACGTCAAGCACCAGCAGGAGCCTATATTACTAACTGATGTTAGTTTCATTCTACGTTCAGACGGAGAACGTCTGCAAGCTGAAGGAGCGGCAACCTTACCCGAGATGTACGGTGATAAAATGGATTTTTCATTTGATGCGACGGGCGATCTATTAAGTTCTGAATGGTCAGGTGAGCTGTATCTTGCCGGGCGCGATATTAACCCCGAGCATTGGTACAAAGGCTATCGCCCTTTGAATTTTGCTGTCAGCGGTGGCAGTGCAAACATTGAGGTTTGGAGTAGCTGGCAACGGGCAAGGCTGGACAAGTTGGAGGGCGAATTACAGTACAACGATTTTGATACTAAAGTCGGTGACAGCGAATTACATATACTGGAATTGGCCTATCGATTTCAAGGCGAAAGGCTTGGCAAAGATGGCTGGCAATTCCATGTCCTGTTAAATCAAATGTTAACCGAGAACGGTAACTGGCCAGAAACAGAAATAATGGTTTCTGCATCGCAATCTAACCAGGGTAAAGATTATCGATATAGCTCCACCTTTGATTATTTAAAACTGGATGACCTAAGTCCTTTCATGCAAAACCTGTCGTTTTTACCAGAGGCAGTAAAAGACCGACTGGTAGGCTTATCCATAAAAGGGGAACTTAGCCAGGGCAAGCTAATGTATGACCCGGAGAAGGAAGCTGCTCAACGTCTACGTTTCGATACACACTTTAACAATTTGGAAACGGATTTCGGACCTGATTTACCGTCTCTTTCAAATCTCTCCGGACATTTGTATGGCCACCTCAATCATGGCGAAATATCACTGGAATCCGAGCAAACAAAATTTGATTTTGAATTACTGGAAAATAAATCCCTGTTATTAGATGAACTGAAAGGCAAGGTACTTTGGCAAAAAGATGAAGATGAATGGAAATTTAGTTCAAATTCTTTACATCTGAAAACTGCTGACCTTTCAGCCCTTTTGTCAGGTAGCATAGCGAAGTTTACAGATATAGACTCGCCATTTATCGATCTTAGTGTCTCGCTCGACGAAAGCGAATTATCCAACCTTCCTGCCTACATTCCTCACAGTTCAAAATTCAAGTTTAAAGACTGGATGCAGCGCTCCGTAGTCGGTGGCAAGTTGAGTTCCGCGCTTATGATTTTTCGCGGTCATATCTCGGACTTTCCTTTCGATGGCAACGATGGTCGATTCAAACTAATAGCAGATACCAGCAATGCAACTTTAGACTATTCGAACGTCTGGCCACCAATTGACAACATTGAGGCTGAAATCATAATTGATGGTAGAGAAATGAAAACCAACTTCCGTCACGGCGAGATATTCGATGCCGATATCACTAAGGGTAGTGCAACTATTGTAGATCTATTAAGCAAAAACAAAACTGTCGTACTTGAAGGGCATATTCGTGGCTCAACTAAAGATCTCTCCCTTTTTATTGAACAAAGCCCGCTGCAAAAAGATGGCGGACTGAAAGAGATAGGCAATTCTTTAGAAAGTGGCGATATTGCATTGGATTTAAATTTAGACATCCCTATTAAACAGCCGGGCAAAACAGTCGACATTGCTGGTAGCATTACTCTTTTGAATACCACGCTAACGTCACCGATCAAAAACCTGCAGCTGGAAAACGTCAAAGGAAATGTCGCCTTTACCCGCCATTCGGTTGAATCTGAGACTTTAAGCGCTACATTTCTGGACAAGCCAGTAGAAGTAGTTATTGCCGGCTCAAAACTTGAATCGGATAACCCACCTTCAATTGGTATCAAGGGAAGATTCGATGAAGCATTCATCGCAGACAGGTTAATCGAGCATTTCCCAGCACTGGTTTCGCTTGAACATTATTTACGTGAGCGAATGACCGGTGAATCAGAATGGAATCTGACCTTGAGTAATTTACCCGCTAACGAAGAAAATATAGTTCTCAAAAAACTGGAAATTCAGTCCTGGCTTAAGGGACTGCAAATTGATTATCCCTTACCTATCGGCAAGACTGATTATATTTCACGTCCACTCTACGTTACTACGCACCTGGGCCAAGCTCCATCACAGACTGTTCATGTAAAATATGCTGATATTCTTGATGCTGAGCTCTTGCTTGGTGCTGATAAAAAGCTTCATACGATAAATATGCACTTTGGAGGAGAACAAAAGACTCACGACAATCCACCCGGTTTACATATTTCTGGTGCAGTGGACAAATTGGTCGCCACGAAGTGGTGGGATGTAATTAAACCCAGACCCTCTGATAAGAACAAACCAGCTAGTACATTAATCCAGTCCGGGATAAGTGTGCAACTTCAAGTAGCCTCACTTGATTTACTACGTCAGGATTTCCAGGATGTTGCCTTATCAATCCTCAGACCTGAAGATAATTGGGAATTTGAACTACTCAGCGATCAGATAAACGGAAATATCCAGATTCCTGTTAATCGTCAGGGTAATAATCTCATCTCTTTTCAATTAGATAAACTGGAATTAGGGCAACAGCAGCACGCCCAATCACTTGCTGAAAACAAAGAGTCTATTCAACCGAAAGATATTCCTGCAATTCAGGGTATCGCCAGGGAGTTTATTTTCCATAGTGTCAATCTTGGCGAAATGTCCTTGAAAACAAGTCAGCTCCCTAATGGTCTCTCTGTTGACCAGCTGTCCTTTCAAAAAGAAGCATTTAAGATAGATAGCATTGGCAATTGGCTAGGTTCCGCTGGATACGATACTTCAAATTTTGGTGTTGAACTGCAAGCCGATAATATGGAGACCATGTTAACGACTTTTGGCTACAACGAAACACCAGTCAAAAAGGGCAAGACTGAAATTCAGTTACAGGCTGCATGGCGAGGCTCTCCCATGGATTTTTCCCTGCAAAAAGTGAATGGCTCTCTGAATATGCAGATCAATAAGGGACAATTACTCGACGTCAATCCGTCTGCTGGTCGTTTATTCGGGATATTCAGTTTACAGACTTTGGCACGTCGATTGACGCTGGATTTTTCTGATATTTTTGGTAAAGGCCTGGCATTTGATCGAATCGAAGGTAGTTTTGATATCGATGATGGAAATGCTTACACCAACGATCTATACATGCGAGGTCCCTCTGCGAATGTTGCCATTTCGGGCCGGACTGGCCTGTCGGAGCAGGATTATGATCAAATCGTTACCGTCACTCCTCAGCTATCAGACAATCTACCTGTTGCCGGTGTTTTACTGGGCCCGGTAGGCATTGGTCTAGGTGCAGTCTTTTACCTTGCTGGACAAATGTTCGATTCAATACACAACAGTATTGATAACCTCTTGAAATACCAATACACAATTACTGGGAGCTGGAATCAGCCTGTGATTGAGAAAATAAAGAAAGGTAAAAAAGACGAGCAAATAAGCGAAGCCTCTGGCTAACGCAGCTTCTTACCTCAGCCCTTCTTTTTGCCCCAATTATTACGAGACCTTACGCCATGAGATGGAAAGCCAATGTCACAGTCGCTGCAGTGATTGAGAAGGATGGGCGATTTTTGATGATTGAAGAAGAATCCGATGGGAATATTGTCATCAACCAACCAGCTGGTCATTTAGAAAAAGATGAAACACTGGTTGCAGCCGTAATACGAGAAGTATTGGAAGAAACTGCCTGGGAATTCGAACCAGGCTATATTGTTGGCGTCTATTTATACCCAAGCCCTCACAATGAAGTTACTTATTTGCGTATTTGTTTTTCAGGACAGGGAATCAATCACAATCCGCAACAAAAACTGGATGATGGAATTGTCCAGGCCATGTGGTTAACACGCGAAGAACTGGAGACACGATCAACTGAACTACGAAGCCCTCTAGTTATGCATTGCATAGAAGATTATATCTCCGGAGAAAAATATCCGCTTGAACTACTAAAGCATTATGAATAACAACTTGAAACGTATTGTTGCCACAGAGGTCACAGAGAACTTTGAGAAATAAAATTCTTTGTCTCTCCGTGTACTCTGTGACCTCTGTGGCAAATAAATAACCATCCCATGTCAGACAAAATCATAGTCGGCGTCTCTGGTGGAGTAGATTCTTCGGTCGCTGCTCTTCTGCTTAAAGAGCAGGGTTATCAGATCGAAGCCCTGTTTATGAAAAATTGGGATGAGAAGTCTGAGGATGGTTCATGTATGTGGGAGGCTGATGTAGAAGATGCCATGCGTGTATGTGATAGCCTTGGCATCCCCATTAATACAGTAGATCTTTCGCGCGAATATTGGGATGGCGTGTTTGCAGATTTTCTCGATGAATACAAGGCTGGTCGCACTCCAAACCCCGACATACTATGTAACCAGGAAGTAAAATTTCGCGCTTTTCTTGATCACTCTCTGGCACTGGGTGCGGACAAGATTGCTACAGGTCATTACGCCCAGGTAAAACACTTGCAGGGAGAACATCAACTCTACAAAGGACTTGATGGCAATAAGGACCAAAGCTACTTTCTTTGCCGATTGCAGCAGGAACAACTTTCAAAAACTCTATTTCCGCTCGGTGAGCTAAGTAAACCACAGGTACGTGAATTAGCAACCAACGCCGGATTAATTACACATGATAAAAAAGACAGTACCGGTATTTGCTTTATAGGTGAGCGTCCTTTCAGAGAGTTTTTAAGCCAGTACATTCCAGTTCAAAGAGGCGAAATAAGAACCATAGACGATACGCTGGTTGGTGAACACGATGGAGTATATTTTTATACTCTCGGACAAAGACAGGGACTCGGCATTGGCGGCGTCAAAGGTGCCAGTGATGAGCCCTGGTATGTGATCGCAAAAGACACAGAACAAAATACATTGACCGTTGGACAGGGTCATGAAAACCCTCTTCTGTTCAGTAACAAACTTATCGCCACCAACTTGCACTGGATTAGCCACATCGCCCCCGAGACACCTTTTTCTTGTCTTGCGAAAACGCGTTATCGTCAGGCTGATCAGTCTTGCACAATTACAGAACTAAAAAGCGAGACCGCGCATGTTCAATTCGATCTGGCGCAACGTGCTGTCACGCCCGGTCAGTATGTAGTGTTCTACAATGACAAAGGTTGTTGCCTCGGCAGTGGCGTCATCGACAGTACCTCGAATAATTAAAGTAGAGTCATATTGAATTCCGAGTAATACTCGGAAAAGCTGGGGTGATACCGTATCCAGTTAGAATCCCCTTGTGCGGGTAGATGCATTATTTGATTAGATTTCAAGCCCAGTTTAGAGGCAGAGGGCTTCCAGAATGACTCTCAGACCTGTGACATATGGGGGTAAATCAAGCATAATACGCACCCTTTTTAGAGCATTAGTACTGGAGAAATGTTTTGCTAGATGATTATCGTCAGCATGTTGAAGAACGTGCAAATCAGGGAATAGTCCCGAAACCTTTAAGCCCTGAACAGACCGCCGATTTGGTGGAGTTACTGAAAAGCCCGCCCGCTGGTGAAGAAGAGTTCATCCTGGATCTACTTAGAAACCGCATTCCAGCCGGTGTTGATCAGGCCGCTTACGTCAAGGCAGGATTTCTGGCAGCGATTACGCGTGGCGAAGCCAGCTCTCCACTCATTGATAGTGTAAAAGCAACTGAATTACTGGGTACCATGTTGGGCGGCTATAACATTGCGCCACTTATTGAATGCCTGGACAAGGATGAACTAGCCGCGACAGCTACAGAGGCCCTGTCCGGTACTTTGCTCATGTTTGACGCCTTCCATGATGTAAAAGAAAAAGCAGATACCGGCAACGAACATGCTAAAAATGTCATGCAAAACTGGGCCGATGGAAAGTGGTTTACTGACCGGGATAAATTAGCCGAAAAAATAACCGTTACTGTATTCAAGGTAAGCGGGGAAACTAATACAGACGATCTCTCCCCTGCACCAGATGCCTGGTCTCGACCAGACATCCCCCTGCATGCTTTGGCAATGTTGAAAATGGCTCGTGATGGAATCGAGCCAGATGAAGCGGGTGAAGTTGGCCCGATCAAATTGATTAATCAATTAGAAGAAAAAGGGCATCCACTTGCTTACGTTGGTGATGTTGTCGGCACCGGCTCATCTCGGAAGTCTGCGACCA
>WLWI01005477.1_pt1 | contig 10585 bp, 5 predicted proteins | sample 6701501 | NCBI WGS metagenome assembly WLWI01 (sample SAMN12718690, study PRJNA515312) | sponge metagenome | isolation source: marine sponge | host: Mycale hentscheli | place: New Zealand: South Island, Marlborough, Capsize Point | collected 2014-11-01
AGAGCAAAGAAGTCCGCCAAAAGGGAGGCTGCGGCTAAACAAGACGACCCCTATGAAAATGATTATGATTTAATTGGGAGTGATAAGAAGGCAGCAAGGACATTATCACTGCACAAGAAAGATCATAATATTTATGAAGATTGTGACACAGAAGGCATACAACAAGACACACCTGGAAGACTGTCTAAAGTGCACGGTTCTATTGAAAATATCTATGAAGAGCACGAAACTAATGGAACAATTCTATCACTTTCACACCTTCCTTCTTTTAAACCTACTGAAACCCAAGAGCAAGTGGGCAATGATACAGAAGTCATAGTTACTGGTCAAGAGAGCGAAAGTGAACAAATGATTCATGAGGCAACACAATCTGATGAGGTTTCTGGCAAAAAAGTGAAGCCAGAAAAGAAGTCTAAGCAAAAAAAACTAGATAAAAAACAAAAAAAGATGCTGAAAGACAAAAGTACCAAGTCTAAGAGTCCCAAGAAAAAAGACAAAGCAAAGAAAGATGCAGCAAAAGATACTACAGAAGACACTGTAGTGGAAAATGTTGGAGCAGATGTTGATGTAACTAATGTTCAAGCAAAAGTTTCAGCTGAAGAAGATAGTAAGAAATTAGAAATCTCTTCAGAGGCAGTAAATACAAAACCGGAACAACCCAGTAGCATGGAAAAGAAGACAGTGAAACTTGAACAGCAGACAAGCAAACATTACAGTGTTGTAGCTGAATTAAACCCTCAACAAGAAATGGAGCACGGGATAATAGCAACAGCAGAAACCTCCACATCTCCCAGCAGGAACAAACCTAAGCCTTCTGCCAACATTCAGAGCTTGATTGGTGGACTGGATGGTCAAATCGCACCTGCCAAGTCGGCGAATCGGTTCAGTTATTTGTCTGGTGGATCAGCAAATGCTGAGACTTCTGAGGAAAGTTCAGTTGTTAAAGATTCAAAGCAAATCACTACTAAACCTGATGAGGGAAAAGCCACTTCTACAATAGAGACTGGTACTCCTAAAACTACCTTTGGTGAAAAGCTCAAAGCTAATATTGGCAAGGTATTTCGCTCAAGAGAGTCAGCAAATTTAGATGAATTAGTGAGATCAACCGACGGGAAAGCTAAGAAGCAGAGCTTAGTTCCAACACAAGAAGAAATTGTCAACTCAAAGGCACAAATCGAGGCAGTGGAAAACAAAAAATCACCACAGTCTAAAGACTCTGATGAGTCAAAAGGAACAGAAGAGGTTGAGGGTAAAGATGGTTATGTGGATATCTCAGTTATTACTCGCAGAAAGACTGAAAAACGTGTGGACTCTCCTGATCATGATAATGACGGTTACATGAAAACCACACCCTCATCAACAGGCTTAGTTCTTCCTGTGAAGACAGAAATGGATGATGATGTACGTACGAAACCTAATATGGCATACGCTGCAGAGAAATTCGGCAAAGCAACTCAAAGAGGTGCTTCAACACCTGGAGATTATGACTACGTTTCAGATAAATCATTTTTTAAATTCAGAAAGCCCCAATGACCTGCAGTATGTTTTCTTGTTTTGTAATTGTTTTCCCCTTATTATTTTTGTTCATTGACACTTGTGCTGCTAATTTTGTTGCTATTGGCTTTTTACTTCTTACTACTTATTATTTGACTATATGTATCCTTTTTTTGCTGCATATTATATGTCATTAGTTGGACAAAAAGAAGCAACTGCAAGAAATAATGTTTTTTGCAAGAGTACTGGTAATTATTAAAAGTTTTACAATGTAGTGGAAAAATTGGCTATCAATCGCCTGCTTTATGTTGGGTTATGAAATAAAATATAAAAGATCATTTGTAAATGGTTGAAACTAAAGGTTAAATATGAAAATATAAGCATATGGGAATGGCTGAACATGCCATCTACACCAACACCATGGATGATGATGAAGTGTACTACAATACCAGATGATTTTATGGGAGGATATGATGGGAATAGCAGACTTAAACTGTTTACTTCTACTATTCACTAATTAATATCTATGGAATTGTTTTGTGCAATTTAACTATTTTAATTTAAGGTGGTTTCCATGGTTACTATTTTTGTTTTCAGTATAACATAGCCATCGAAGTTTGTTACAAAATATGTGCGCGCCGGGCTTGACTGTGTAGCTAAAATATATTAGTTGCACTATTCTAATGAGGCAATATAAGCCATCTTATTACTATTTTATAATTATCTTATCTGAAAGTATAAGAAGAGTATAAGAGAACCTTATATGTAGCAAGTATACATCGTCCAGCTTATATGTAGCGTATTGGTTTGGTTTAGATCCCGTTGCTATATTGTTACTAGGTGTACTAACTTGGTAAGTGTGCACTATTTTTTTGCCTTTAGGTATATGAACTGTGCATACTAACCACCCTTGGGGTATTGCTATTTTTGAGTTTTAGTTTAATAAAATAGGCCGGATAAAGCGGGGAGCCGGTTATGTGAGGCCCGGATATGATATATGAGTGTCTACTACCCTCTCATATCCGACCTATATGGGACCAGCCCTAGACCAGCCCTAGTTCAATAACTCTCCTGCTGAAGCTCATACCACAGGAATTTACCATAGCTAGCTGCTTAACTGCTTACCGCAGAGCTAGATCTGATGGAGATAACAGCTGGCAGCTACAATGCTAAAGTAAACTTGCCCGGTGTGCTTCAATTGAATTTTAATTAAAACTTAATTTGGGCCCGGAAATTCACCGCCATTTCTGCAAAAATGCTGATAAACAAAGTTGCTAGTGGACACTGGGCATGGGTAAACGGGATCTAAAATAGTTAGAGCAACTGGTGAATTTAGTGCACAAAGCCCTCTGGCCTACTGCCCTTGGGCTTCAGTGCACTAAATCCACCAGTACCTAAGCGCTTATGCTCTAACTATTACATAGGCTATAACTACAGTATTAAGTTTAATATAAGGTTTTGAATAGGATAGAATATATACAGCCTATTTTTAATCCTAAATATAAGCATGTATCTTAAACAGTACTTATGTCATGGATTTGTACAAAATTTAATTAAGCATGTATATTTAACAGTACTTATGTCATGGATTTGTACAAAATTTAATAGCAATTATGATTTCATTAAGTATCAATATCGTTGTCATCTAGATAATCCCAAAATGAACTTAATTGTTTAAAAAACTATTTAATTGTTTGAAAAACTATTTAATTGTTTAAAAGTTTATTTTCAGCCAACATCCTTTACATCATCGAGACGCTTCACTCTGTATGGGAAACCAACATCACCTTTCTTTCAGCTCTGTTTGATAGTTAGCTTCCAATTGAAAATTCAGTTAATAAACAGCATTTTTGTCAGGAGTCCAACTTGTAATAGGTGTACGATGTACAAATATATCGCTTTCATCCACCTCCCCCGACATCATTTCTAGAGGAAACTTCCTCATTACTTTTACACACAAAATAACAATATATAACATGAAATATGCTATATTAATAATAGTAAATGAACAATCTATATTTAATTATTCAAAGCAAAGTATCTGCATGCCAAAGAACATAGCATAGCATAATCCACCTATTATCGACCTATACGTATTCTAGTGGTGTTGGTGGGGTGTAAATCCACCACACGTTTGTACGTAGGTAAATGTCGACCAGATCTCGAGTTTACTCCCATGAGCAGTAATTGGTAGATAGATTGGTTTCTCAGCGCACTATAATTTCATTAAAACAAGGTACAGAGTAGGGATGTATAGTACAACAATTAACAGTTCAATTCGTGGGTAATTCTAGCTTGCTGAAGGCGCTTGTTCCTTCTTAGAGGAGGAAGGGCTATGGGCTGGCCAGAAGGGGTGGAATCCATATTTGTCTGGGATGGCCCAGACAGGTGTGTTTGAGCATAAATGGCATGCAAACCTCCTGAGAGCTACATAAACCTAAATACTAGGCGGTATTACAATATAATTGTGAGTGTGAACACCACAGGAAACTACTAAATATCATGGTAAAAAAAAAGTTCTCAATAAATAACACTTTAATCACAAACTTTAGTCCGACAGCAGTTTAACATGCAAGCTGGTTGCTGCTAATGGTAGACACTATTTGCGAAGTACCATGGGTTCAAATCACAGAATGAGTTTTTCTTGTTTTATTTTTTCTTCTTCTGACAAAGAATGAAAAAGTGTGAATGATTCATAAAAATTCTTAGATAAGAACACCAACATGTTCAATCTACTTGGATTTAGGAAAGTTCGTTTGGATGACAGGATATTACCTGACGTACTAAAAGCACGTTTTGATGCTGAACTTGTTAGACAACTGCACAGATACTTCTTTGCTAACACACTTTGAACTGGGTAGGAATCACCATGCTTTTTCCACCACTTTAATGGATTGGAATTAAATCCAGACCAGAAAATTCATGATAACAGTTCATTTCCCTTGTAATTTTTTCTTTCTCCGAAACTAAACTTGGTGGCTGAGTTTTTGTGCAAATAAATCACAGTTTCTTTTATTTACACGGAAATGTAGGGTTGGACATTGATGAACCTGTAGAACTATCAGTGGTTGCAGTTCCAGTAAAGATTGGCTAGCATCACGAGGAATCTCACATGGAATGAGCTTTAGTCCTTCAAATTAGCCTCATTCTGAATGTCCACTGATCTAATAGAATGTTCTTGTTAAAGTATTCGTTGTATAATTATAATTTGTGAGCCCCACCTGTTTGACATCACTATAATAGACATACATAAATATAATAAGCAAATTGTGGTGTGTGTTAATGTCTGCATGCGTGTGCAGGCATGTATATGAGCATGTGTAGGTGTACATGTGAGCATTTACAGGTGTTGTACAGAGAGATGAGAGACAAGTGTTGTGCTTTGAGTGCGGGAGGAGCTTCAGTGGAGGAAAGACTGGTATGATACGACACAAGTACAGAGTGGAAAGGGCAAAGCCAGTGAGGGAGCAAGCTGGTGCAATACAGTGCAGTAAGTGTGTGAGGTAGTTCAGGAGCAGAGGAGATATGGCTGACATACCTGCAGGAGAGAGGAAGATGACAACAGTGAAGAAGATCAGTCCCCTAGTGTACCAGTAGTTGCTGCTGGAGTGATATGTAGTGTGTGTGGAAGAACCTTCATAAGACCTGGTGGCCTCAAACGGCACAAATGTTAGAAAGAATGGCAGAAAGTCGGGAAAGACCAGCAAGGCACTGCACAATGCAGAATGTGCTGTGGTGATGTGACTGGCAGCTGGGAGGGAATTGAGGTAGATATGCTGCCACCACTGCTGTGCAACTAGCTAGTTAGCAAATCACACAACAGAATTCTTTCTAAAGTAAAGAGTTCAAATTCTTTAGCTTCAGCAAGAACCTCAAAATCATGAGTGAAGTGATAATCATACATGTGTTCAGTCTGAGCATGCTCAGTGAAGGTGTGTGCAATGAGTCAGCATGATTCAGCATACATACTGGTAAAGGATGAAACAGAACAATAAACATTATATATAATGAGTAAGGCAAGGTTCAGTCTTCCTCTTGCATTGTGTGGTGGGCGTGTCCATAATAGTGGGTAGGGTCACCACATGTGCCAGAGATGGTTTTGGAGTGCTGGTGGCCTTGCTGTCCATATACGTACCCACAACTACCAACTGAGTTGAGGCCCTACTCATACCTTCCATTGGGAGGGACACGTGACCCGTTATGGGCAGTTTGAGACAAGACAAGACAAAAAAATGTGAGCATGTGTATATGTGATGTACACACACCGCTATGAAGTGTAGAGGTAATTATAATATTATCCTATCCTATCCTATGTTATTATACTATTGTTTTCTTTTTTTATGGGCTATGCAAGTCCATGATGCCTTTCTATCAAGTTCTGACCATTCACAAAAACTAGATTGAAACTTTCGCACTTAAAAGGGTCTGGAAAAAAAAGCAAAGCAAAGGAAAAATGTGAAAAAATCTTAGTTGTCGCCGGGGAATCAACCCAGGACCACTGGCTTTAGCCACCAGTGCTCTAACCACTGAGCTACGACAACCCACGACTTCCAAGACATTCACATTTTATCTTTATACTGTTGAGTAGTACTGCTTGCTGCAGTCTCGTACTCAACAGACAACAAATTATGTGCCATCAGAACACCTTTTCGGTGTCGACTGGAAACACCTCCCATTCCGGAGAGGAACCATAGTTAGTGGATTGAAAATGCTTCATATCATCACAATTATTATGAGATTAACCCATGAGAGACATTTCCAACCCAGAATGTGACTCGCTGATATTACATTTGTACCATTGTCAGTTGTAATAGCAACTAGAGAATCTTGTTTGAATCACTATTGCTCTAGGCTTTGCATCAATGCCTGCAAAATTAGAACCAGTGTGGTCCTCTGGAAGGATTAAACCTTGCAAGCACTTGGATTCGAACTTCCACTCTTTACTATGAAGTGTACAGTCAGACTGATATAGGGCTCCATTGTGCTGCTCCTCCACAAATCTGTGGTCGCACTGCAGGACTTGATAACATTTCTAAAACAGAATCTTTTATCTTAGAATACAGTTATGGTATGGTAATTTTGAGAAGTATTTTTTTCCAGGCAATTCATATCCAGCATCTAAAGTATGGATAAGCTCTCCTAAACCGTCCCTTTCTACATTGTAGAGGGGCAGCATAATCTTTAGCTAGACAGTGTGTCACCGCATCAGTAACTGCATGCAGCACTGGTTAGTACAGAGATACTTACTACTATCTGCCAAGCTTGTCTGTTTTAGAGCAGGTCAAGGCAAACCTTTCTTAGCCCCCTGCTTCTTTACTGAGAGGGACTCAAGTAGGTGATTGTGTTGAAGGTGAGAGAATAAACTCGAGGTGTTCCCTCCTTGGCAGGTCACTATGTTTGCACAGCTGAGCTTTCCAACTCAGCCTGTAGACTGGGCTCTGCATCAGCGCTTACCTCTGTGTACCTGAAGGAAGTCCGTATGGCCAATTTGGTTGGGTTTTTCTTGGCTTTCAGCTCCCAGCTAAAACCATAACTTTCAGCCATTTTTCATCAGCTGCTTTTACTGCAGGAAAACTGCACACGCGGTTAATTTTTTTGTTTGTGTGTCAGCAAAACTTTGTGTGGGGGTTGGTATAACAACAACATACATTTCTAAGGAATTACCGACAGGTTGAACCTAACTCTATATTAGGACATGCTTACCACTATAGTAACCAAAAAGCTATGTAAAGGAGCTAAAATATGTATTTCTTAAACATTTATTTTGCACTATTCTTTAGCCAAACAGTAGCTGTAAAGCACAGCAATTTCACACACACTGGTACACTGGACATACCAACACCAGACTTACTTACCTTCACGGTTAGACTATTGGACGATGAATTTTCAAATAATAACAACAGTGTTGCATTGGGAATAATAATTATGACAAAGAGCGCATTAACTAGCTACCACCACTAATTTAAATAAAAAATAAATCCTGTAGTAAGTTAGCAAATTTTAGCTGCACCCGCAAAATCATTCAAAGCGGTAAACAATTCAATTCTATTGGATGGTATGATAAATGATCGATAAACCAGAGGATTCTGTTCAGTGATATTAGGGATGAGGTCGAACACCAAGCTAACACAAAAATGTGTGAGGGTCAAAGTACAAATGACATCCAACCATCCACACACTTATTATATAAACTAGTGGTGTGCTTGAACACAAATATCGATCTTGCTTACCTAGTTAGGTTACATAAAACTACAGTATTGTTACATATTAAACTTTTTCTTAGTTAATGCATAATAGTACTAGTGATGTGCTTGAGCACAAATGGCGAGCGAGCCTAAAGACTATACTATTTTTATATGAATGATTTTGACTTCTAACACTGAATCTACTGAAAACGAGGTCGAGTTTTTAAATTACGCATACACTGTAAAGTGATTTCAGTACCATAGCAACAACTCGCTGCAACTGTTTGAATTGAAGGAAAAACAACAACAAAGCAATACACGCTATTTAAACGTTTTCTTTGTGATATTCTTTAGCTAAATAGTGGCTGTAAAGCACAATGCTTTGACACAACTGGACATACACCTACACAAGACTTACCTTCCGGTTAGTCTAGTGGACAATGCATTTTCAAGTAAATACTGTTGCGCATGGCTTATAACCATGCCAAAGAGCGCATTGACTTACCACCGTCACTAACTCGAATAGAAATGGAAGTCCCGTAAGTTTTCAATTTTAACTGGACCCGTAAAAGAATTCAAAACGGTAAACAATTCAATTTCTAGGGTGATACTGGTACTGATCGATAAACAGAGGATTCTGTTTAGTGAATTTTGGGACGGCGTCGACCACCGAACTAACACAAAAACGCGAGGGTCAAAGAACAAAAATGCCTTACGTACGTCCAAACATATATATAAACCAACAAACATCCCCGATTTTCAATTGTGTTACCCTTGAAAGTGTCTCGCTCGCTACGCTCGCTCACCAATAATATAGCAGTAAACAATTAATTTTACCAAACAAATGCAGAATCACTCTCTTACCTTAATTTCTTGAATAGTCGTAACTTCTATAGTATCAAATTTAAGCCATTTTGACTACCTCAATTACCAGTAACTGGTAAACAAGCTCGCAGCTCTATAAAAACGAACAAACAAACAATGGCCAGAGCTAATTTAAGCTAACAAATATGAAACTACGTACTTACCTCAGCTTCTCCCAAGTAATGTTGGCTTCCTTAGTATTAATGTTCAGCCATTGTGACTACCGGTGGCACTTGGCAACTGACAAGCGGCGTTTAGCAAGCCCCCTAAAAACCGAAAATTTTGAAATTACATCTGGTTAAAGGGTCGTTAATGCCATTGTAACCAGTTGCATTTACATTTTGGGACTTGAATAACAAGCATTTTTGAGGGATTCCTCTGATAATTTGGAGCCTAAGTTAGACTAGGTTAATGATGTAGTATCAGAAGAAACTGGGGTCAAACCTAAAAAGCTTTTTTTTGGAGAAAAAACAGCCAGTACATATATTTAAGGGGCATATGTACAATCCTTTCAAATATATACATCAAATATATACCCGATATACAATTGACCACCCCTAATGCTGTCTCGCTTGCCGACTGTGGTGTGCTTTAGAACAAATATAAAGCAAGACTGTAGTAGGAACTAAAAAAGACACCAGATTATTCTTAAACCTGATAGAGGTTGAATTTTACTATTCCACACTTAGTAAGTTCAGTATTCATCTTAAAGATACAAGTATAATGCCATAAACAATTCACACTAGCTAACAACTACATTACACTCTTACCTCAATATTCTGGATTAGCAAGGTATAGTTTGCCAATTTAGCTGTTCTTGCTAAGCAAAGTACAGGTAGCTCTTGATAACTGGCTCTGTTTTCTTGTGAAATACGAGTATACAACCGCTGACAGTTAATTATTAACTAAATAATATAAAATTATTATCTTACCTCAATGAACAGTAGCTTCCGTAGTTATCAACATAAGCGATCCTGACTGTTCAAATGACCAGACAAAACGCATTCCAATTAGAAACGGCAGCTTGATTTTTCGTCTGGTAAAGAGTCACTGAACAAGAGAGGAAAGAATCGGCGAAGCCTTTCCCACGCTCCCAAGCCCTTCCCACTCTCCCAAGTGAAGAAGGAAAAGGGTCGCGTGTGTTAATACTATGAATGGGCGTGTACCTTGTTTATTTGTCTTTGAGGGCGCACTACTACGAACTCCTTTCGGCTGGCTTTTCGGAGCTCTGAGTAAATATCTGGCTATTCTCTTTGTGGACTCTAAATCATGGCTAGAAGACTAGGGTGGTCTCAAACCTTTAGAAAAGATTGGAAGCTACAACAGTATTTCTTAGACCAAGTGATACCTACTGGGAAGACACTGGGAACAGGTTCATATGGCTCAGTGCTAGAAGTAAGTGGAGAGTTCTAACCTTATCAAGTATTTCAAAATGAAATCTAGGGAAGTTTATATTTCTTATATAAAAAGTTTAGCTTATAAGTAACTAGATTAGTAGAGCTGCTAAGCAATTATAATGTGCACTTTTCGATAAAAGTATGAAACTTTTTACATCAATTCTACACATAATGGACTTCATTTTATGCAGTAGAACCACTTTGGATTTTACCTTTAAGTACATTAAGATGCCAAATTGGTGTGCAAAAATATCATTTTTCTTTATGAAATCATGATCTATTACTGTACACGTAATTCAAAGAACTGTTTCCACATGAAATGAGACTTTAATGAACAATCATACTGAATTGGTAAAACATTGTTTAGCTATATAACACATTGCTATTTCAGGTAAAATACAGCAAGGTTTTGTGTGCTGCCAAGCGTATGCACGAACTATTACTGGATCCTGGGAATGAAGGAGTTGGAGAGACTGTAGACAGATATCAACGAGAATGTCAACTCATGGCAGGTCTCAGACATCCTAACATAACACAGTTCCTTGGTCTGTGTTTCCTTGAGGGATCAGAACTACCTCTACTGGTGATGGAGAGACTAGAAATGAGTGTGGACGACCTCCTGGAGTGTTCCCCTAATATTCCACT
>WLWI01005478.1_pt1 | contig 10583 bp, 8 predicted proteins | sample 6701501 | NCBI WGS metagenome assembly WLWI01 (sample SAMN12718690, study PRJNA515312) | sponge metagenome | isolation source: marine sponge | host: Mycale hentscheli | place: New Zealand: South Island, Marlborough, Capsize Point | collected 2014-11-01
GAGGTGGGATAGAAACAAGCAGCTATGAAGAGGTGGGATAGAGACAAGCAGCTATGAAGAGGTGGGATAGAGACAAGCAGCTATGAAGAGGTGGGATAGAGACAAGCAGCTATGAAGAGGTGGGATATAGACAAGCAGCTATGAAGAGGTGGGATAGAGACAAGCAGAGAGAAGTTATGCGATGTCAGGTGAAACTGTAGCTAGTGACAGTGACGAAAGTGAAGTGATGGGTATAGGAGACGCAATTACATAGAGGTCACTTCTAAAATGATTGATGAGTGCACAAAGGGATACAGAGGGCAAAATGAATTGCTGATAGCTGGAATATCAGTAAACCACCAATTTAAGGAAAATATGTTTGTTCAGGTAGATCACATTGTTAAGTTTTGTACAGGTTTGCCCTCCTAAGGCATGCAGTTTAGTTTCAGAAGTTTGTTAATTTTTGTAACGTTAAGCCTAAACCCTCCCCATGATGAATGTGTGTACAGATTAAATATATCTGTTGCAACAGTTACTCAGATTTTGTTAAGTGGCTTTATTTTTTTAATTTGATGGCCTGATTGTGAGACTTCATGGAAGACAATTTTTGCCAAAAGTGTTACTGTCATGTGCATCAGAAGTATGCCATTACAAAAGAAAGTTTTGGTGGAGTTTTTCACAAAAAGAGCTGATCAAAGCTGCTCCAACATTGATAATATTTTTTGTTTATGCTGTTGTATGTATGACCCAGTCGTATCTTTATAACAAAATTTATAATTTTTATGTTACATGTTTAATAATGAACAAATTTAAACAATAGGACAGACGTAAACTTAATAATATTGACAGACATCGTTTTAGCTTCTTTTCTTTTTAAATTTAATTCTTGAAGAACTCTACAGCTAGGACTGAACTATATTTTCCTTATGGAAAATGCTGGGAAATAGCTATTAATACTAGCAGAAAGTATCTTTTGGCTAGAATTGAAGATAGGATTAAAAAATCGAAGGAGTAAATAGAGATCTGTTAATTCAACATGAACAATTAGGACTAAACATGCAAAAGAAACATCTGTACATATTGGAAGAATTGCGAAGAAAGGTTTATGACAGAGTGACAACTTCTTGTAAAACTCGCTTAAGGAAGAAGTTTGAGTTGTTACAAGAATTCAATACTCTTTCATCTAGTCCCAGTTGTACAAGGTAGGAAAGATGGATACTAAATTATTACTAAGTTATCTACCATCTGAAAAACAAGTGCTTGAGAAAGGCTTGAATTTTGCACTCACTCCAAAAATAATTTCAATACCGGAAATGATAGCATTAATTGAAGATGGCCTCAAAAATTCAAGTCTGAGAAAGTCCCAGCAGCCACAATAATCATCATAGGCTCTTTTTAAAAGGCTAAATTACCAAAATCTATGCTGTAACCAAATGAAGTTACTAATTAATTTCATTGCTACATATCACACACCACCTGTATTTTGGAAGCTGATACATAGATGATGTTTGTACAGCAATAAGGAGCGAGGATGCTATGGGATTTAACAACCACTTAAATTCAGTTAGAGCCAGCAATTCAGTTCAATGTTGAACTGGAAACCAATCGCGAGTTGTCTTTCCTGGACACACTAATCCACCATCATGAAAATGGTACAATAGCAACCAAAGTGTACAGGAAACAAACACATACTAATCAGTACCTGCAATTTGACTTGCACCATCCAATGGCTCACAAGCAAGCAGTCATTAAAACACTATTCAACAGAGCCAGAGGGGTCTGCATTAATGCTCTGGATAGAATGAAGGAATATTTGTACATCACAAAAGCACTGAAGATCCATTGGCTGTGATTGAGAAATACCACAACAACTCTCCTTCCAAGAAATCAGACAGAGATCCACCTGATGCAACATTTGTCATACCATATGTGAAGAACTTGTCCGAATTTATTGAAAGAATTCTATCTCACTTGAACCTAAGAACATGCTTTAAACCCCTTGTTACCTTGAGGCAAATCCTAATACACCCAAAAACAAAAACACCAGAATATCAGAAGAATGGAGTAGTTAATGACATACCATGTGGAACATGCAACAAAGTTTATGTAGAACAGTCTGGCAGGACACTGTAGCATTGAGTGAAAGAACACCCTGCACTTATTACAGCTCAGTTGCAGAGCACACTGTTCATTACAATCATGTGATTGACTGGAAGAAAGCTAGAGTGGCTGATCACAGGTCAATGCTATGAATAGGGACACTGGGATGCTTCCTGGGGTGTGTAAGAGCATCATAGCTTGAGGTGTTGCTAGTATCATCACCAAACATATTTATAGCACTACCATATCTACAGCATCATTTCTATCAGTCACTATTTATGTTTCACGACGAGCATTTCTGCAGATGTTTGAGTTATTCTCTAAAGTTCACAGATTAAATAATTCTGATGAGTTATTCAAAATACATAGATTGAAAAAATAATGGACTCAATTAAATTATCATTGTGATGGCAATAAGGACACTTGGACTCTACCACTCCTTTGACCATACCATTGGCAACACAAAACTATTCATGACTTTTCAACAAATTTTTAGTGTAATTATGACACTCTTGCTTCTCTTGAAAACTGGAATACTTCTGGGAAGGAAATAGCTTTTCAAAACTTTGGGAAGTGTTTGTAGGGCAAGCTGATTTCATTGTTAAGAATAGTATTTAGTTGCACTTGTGAGCATTTTTAGAATAGAGTATTTAATTGTGTCTGTGTGTGTATAGCGTTTGTGTTTAGAATGAAGTGTTTAGCCGCATTTGTGAATGTGTTTGGAGTAGAGCATTACGTTTGTTATAGGTTAATAATAGATTATTGCCTTGTTATGTATTTATGTGTTACTGCAGGTTTTTCTTACTTATACATGATGGGTCTTAAATTTAATGCATATTATTGATATTTCTCATACTTCTGTTGAAAGGACAGTTTTATGACTGTTTACTTTAACCAAACTATTTTTTGTATTTTGATAGTCAATCATTCATTTATCAATAACATTGAGGTTATGTAAATGAGGTGTGGTCAATCTTTGCTAATATTGCCATGAATTATGTTTCTTAGTGTTATAATAAGCATACATAAGGTGTTAAATAGAACTCTGTTAAAAATGTCATCCTAACACCACTCAGAGTGGTTATATTGTAAACATTTTTTGCAATGTTGAGGAAACATGGCTGGGACACTTGCACTCTGCACTCTGGAATACTTCATTTTTAACAGTGTTCAATACAATGTACAATCAGTATTATTTAAAATATTCATTTCAGCTATGTATACATACCATACGTTTTTGTGGGACCAACATCTAATATTGCAACATTAGTATCCCGAGAATACCCTATTTTTATTTTCTTATTCATATTTTCCTCCACAAAGTGGCAAGAATAATTTCCATTATTGTACATAAATGCATAAGGAATAATTAAAACATGCTTGTTTTCTATTACTTTGGTTTCAATATTTCTTGGCAGACTTCCCCCATTGTGGTACCATATAGTTTTCCTTTTACTAATGCAGGTAAATTCAACAGAATCTCCAACTGATATGGACCTGTAATTAGGTTCCACTACAATACTGCTCTTGTAAGGTTCAGGCACAGCTGTATACAAAAGTATATTCAATTATGTATGAACTCAACAACTCAAATTTACATGGTTTGCTTTTAAACTGATGTTTCGTTTGATGTTCCTTGTATTTTGTGTGATACTTCTCCTTTCTTGGTTCATTAGGTTTCACAGTATCAATTAGAAAATCATTTTCTTTTCTACCTTCATTTTTCCATTGAGAGTCATCAGTATTCTTTGGTTTAGTGTCCATCTTATCATTCCATTGAGAGAATTCTTGAGTCAATGGTTTTTCATCAAATAGTTTCTGGCTAACTTCAGCGTCATAATTATTGTCTAAGTTAAAAGTACAAAATCTATATTATTTGTGGACAAAAATATTTGTCTATATTGATTAATGTATACTTACTGTCTATGATTACTCTAACTTTGGCTACAAAATAAGTCATATCTACTGATTTTCCAACACAATAATAATCTCCTTCATCTTCTTGCCTTACATTAAAAATGTCGTAAAACAGTGATTGACTGATGGGTTCACTTGTGAGTGTTTGAAAAAACCACAGTGGTTCATTGAATGCAAAACAAGTCAGCGAAACTTTCCCTCCTACTGGGACATACACCTTTGTTTTATCCACTTGTGTGTCATCTCTTGCTATATTATAGTACCAATACTAATAATGTTCTATGATTAGAGACACTATATCTATGCCAAACAATAATCCTTACTATAATTTCTTGAAAGTTCAAATGCAAAAACAGTTTCAAAACTAAAAAATAAGTATTACTTATAATTACTAATTTTAATTTTAAAATTACTGTATAACAATTTTTTTTTACTAAATTCTTATATTATTAATAAAATCTACCGCTTAAAAGAGATAGTAGGGTCAAAGCAAAAGTTTTGTGATCCACTTATGGCTAACTAGGTTTGATAGTTGAATAGGAAATTACACTAATTCTTTTAAAAGTTTGGAGAAAGCTTGGTACTGTCCTAAATATAATCGCTAATTATACTGATATGTGCACAATTATGCAGTAACTACAAGTATCAAATTTATTTCTTTATAGACTAATGTTGGGTCAAGGAACCTGGATTATTAATATAAATTTTTAGTTTATCCAGCTTCAAGTTCCAATTTTCTAACCAGAATCAATCAGTGGAGTATGGCTCTGAGTGATTTTGAGGGATGTACCCTCTCTTACTACTGTGGAGAACACCTGAACACATGATTCAGCTTGAAATGAAACCATCATGCCTACGATAATGCTACTAACTATCTTTGACACATTCACACATTCTGATTACCTTTAAAATGTATTCAGTTTGATACGTACTTCTTTAAATAGTTTGCTTGATTTAGTCCACTTATATTTCTAGAAACCCTATTAATTTTAGACTTCTTTTATAGATGCTTTTGATCATAATACTAACTATCAGATGTGTTAACTAACTGCATAAAATTTGAATATGCTGGCTGAATATAGTTTAACATTATAAGGCTAATTAAAAATTTATTTAACTTACGTAAATTTTTAAATAAATTATGTCGCAGAAGACAAATTGTACAAAGATAATGTGACTTCCACTTATGACTTCAAGATGAGTTACATGTAAAGCGTAAACTTCAAGACAGCATAAACAATATCAATAACTCATTTTATAAATATGGGAAGATAACAGGTAAACATTTCCAAACACTTAAAGAACACTGTGATTTATACTGTATGCATTATTTGTATTATTATATGGGCATGCTAATAATGATTTGAGACGGAAGTCATGTGCTCACTTCAACACTTTCAATATCAGGTATGATATTAAAAAAACAATTGCTATTTTTACTTGCAACAATAACTTCAGCTGTAGATGAAAACATTTTTCCAGACATTGTTGTCCCCTGGCACGTGTAAATTCCACTGTGTCTGTTATTTGCATTATGTATCACCAGATCACTTCCGGTTTGTAAGTGTTTCACTTTTACTTTATTTTTCATCCATATTGTTTGAGATAAACTCTCACATAAAACACTAACTGTTTCCCCAACTAGTACCACTTGAAGCTTTGGAGACACCTCTCCAATTGACTCTGCTCCATTTTCAGGAATGGCACCTGTAATTACAATAACAATCTTAATCTTCTTTTCTGGCAGAAGTACTCATATACTAGTTCAAACCTGATCCTACACCTCCAAGATGACCATGTTGGGTAGGCTTCCAGAGATAGTAGTTTTGAAAACAGAAAACTGGTAAGCTAGGCTAGTTGTTTTAACTACTGGTATTTTAGGCCAGCTTTATTTCTTGATACTGTGCATTGTTAATTTATCTTTCAAAAAATGCTGGATTCTAGCTGGATTTTGTGGCATTATCTACTATTAGTCTTACAATACATAATTCCACACAGTTGGAGCAGCTCTTGACAGATTCAGTAATAAATGTCTCTTCAATGAAATCTACCGATAAAAAATTTGCTAGTAAAATCTTGATCTTTACAGCATAATAGACATTGCCTTGAGGTTCCGTTGCTGCTGCTCATCTGTATACATTCATTAATCCTATCCTTTGATTCATAGATGCCGTTTATAGCAGCATGTAAAAATAGAAATAATGTCCAGCAAATATTACAAGGAGCAAGAAATCATCACAGATATAATTTTAGAGATGGAAATACAAACACAACATAGCTGGTCATATAAGTTTATTAGATTGTGATTAGAATAATATGATTCTTACTACAGATCTAGAGCTCCATATCATCTTACTCTGTGATGGATTATGTTCATTCAGTTGTGGTTCTTTATTATTGTATTCCTCTACTTCTTTGATTGCTGCTGAATCATCTACATATTGATTCTCCTGTGTGTTATAGTGTTCGTATACATTAGAATCAGGTTGAGGATGATAATCTTCCATGTTATGTTCCATTGAGTAATCTTCCATTGCGTCATCTGCAAAAATATAACTAATTTTTTTTCATTTCAAGTAATATTTTACTTACAGTATATGATTACTTTAGTTTTTGCAACGAAATAAGTATCATATACTGATAGTCCAACACAAAAATAATCTCCTTCATCTTCTTCTGTCATATCTTGGATATTATAGTACACTGACTGAGCAATGGGTTCGCTAGTGAGTGTTTGAAAAAACCAAAGAGGTTGGTTGAATGCAAAACAAGTTAATGAAACTTTTTCTCCTAATTGAGCATGTACCTCGGTTTTATCCACTTGTGAATCATCTTTTGCTTAGATATAAGAACACGAATAGAAATAAGATAAATATATTAATTAATAAGAAATATCCACAATCTGAACCTATACAAGTGTAGAATACACAGCTGTTAATTTCACAATTTCATTCTCAGCCTTCTTTTTACTCATTAGATGTATTTTCTTTCTTCCACTGGCTTGTTTTAAACAGCACAAAATTAAGAACACAATCTCAGCCATCTTTTACTCACTAGATGTATTTTCTGTCTTCCACTGGCTGTTCTTAAACAAAACAGAATAATTAAGAACATTTAATTGTCTCCTGGAATTGAACATGCATGCACTCCTTTAGTGACCTACAAACAGCCTGCAAACAAGGAAGTCAAAAACGTGTTCTTTCTGTTATAATTATTATTATTGTTTTATAATTTTAGCTGTAAGTATGTTATTATATATAAGCATGTTGGGTATAAGTATTTAAGTCTCTTTATTTTTAATAGGTAGATTCTCAACTAGGTGCTACAATTTAGGCAGTTACATTTTCCTGAGAAAAAGCTAAAAATTATTATGCAGTAATTAAATGCATAAATTCTAAATATTCTATAAATAATAGAAAATTGCAATGTAAAGCTTACAGTTTAAATCTTTAAAGATTTTTTAGTGAAATCTTTAAAGAAAATTCATAATGGTATACAAGTAGTGTTGCTATAGGGAGAATACTATATCCAGAGTTGCCGCTTTAAACATTAAGTTTTATGTAACCTCAGATGTCACTAAAAATTTATGTGGCCATTGAATCACGGGCATACAAATATCCTAATATATTTCATACTTTGGATTCTCACATTTTATTTTTTATTTTAATTTTACTAATACAGTGTTTTTTAATTATGCTATCTGATGTAACCTGGACTGCTCTGTTGAAGTACTAGGCATGCTATCTGATGTAACCTGGACTGCTCTGTTGAATTACTAGGTATGCTATCTGATCTAACCTGGACTGCTCTGTTGAACTACTAGGCATGCTATCTGATCTAACCTGGACTGCTCTGTTGAACTACTAGGCATGCTATCTGATCTAACCTGGACTGCTCTGTTGAAGTACTAGGTATGCTATCTGATGTAACCTGGACTGCTCTGTTGAAGTACTAGGCATGCTATCTGATCTAACCTGGACTGCTCTGTTGAATGACTAGGCATGCTATCTGATCTAACCTGGACTGCTCTGTTGAATTACTAGGTATGCTATCTGATGTAACCTGGACTGCTCTGTTGAATGACTAGGCATGCTATCTGATGTAACCTGGACTGCTCTGTTGAATTACTAGGCATGCTATCTGATCTAACCTGGACTGCTCTGTTGAAGTACTAGGTATGCTATCTGATCTAACCTGGACTGCTCTGTTGAAGTACTAGGCATGCTATCTGATCTAACCTGGACTGCTCTGTTGAATGACTAGGTATGCTATCTGATCTAACCTGGACTGCTCTGTTGAATGACTAGGCATGCTATCTGATGTAACCTGGACTGCTCTGTTGAATGACTAGGCATGCTATCTGATGTAACCTGGACTGCTCTGTTGAATGACTAGGCATGCTATCTGATCTAACCTGGACTGCTCTGTTGAATTACTAGGCATGCTATCTGATCTAACCTGGACTGCTCTGTTGAACTACTAGGCATGCTATCTGATCTAACCTGGACTGCTCTGTTGAATGACTAGGCATGCTATCTGATCTAACCTGGACTGCTCTGTTGAAGTACTAGGCATGCTATCTGATCTAACCTGGACTGCTCTGTTGAATGACTAGGCATGCTATCTGATCTAACCTGGACTGCTCTGTTGAAGTACTAGGTATGCTATCTGATCTAACCTGGACTGCTCTGTTGAATTACTAGGCATGCTATCTGATCTAACCTGGACTGCTCTGTTGAATTACTAGGCATGCTATCTGATCTAACCTGGACTGCTCTGTTGAATGACTAGGCATGCTATCTGATCTAACCTGGACTGCTCTGTTGAATGACTAGGCATGCTATCTGATCTAACCTGGACTGCTCTGTTGAATGACTAGGCATGCTATCTGATCTAACCTGGACTGCTCTGTTGAATTACTAGGTAGTGCTATCTGATCTAACCTGGACTGCTCTGTTGAATTACTAGGCTCTATGAACAGCTGCTAAGTAAACTTTCTAATCTGTATTATTATTGTACTACAGTGTCACTGTGTACCAAAAACAAAATTTAGTATTAGTAAGATGCTTCACCCAAGAACTTTTACTCTGTTGTTTTATCACTTAACAATTTCTTTCTTACATTTCTTTATTCATTACAACCCAAAAAATGAAATTTTGCTGACTTATGATTGATGCAATTTGGGGACCTGTCTCTCACTCTTTCTGAACTGGTGAACTGCAAGGCTTTTTTCCAGATTAGATTGTTTTCTCTCTTTCACAGACCATTGGCAAATTAGTAAAGACATAATTATTTTGTGAGTTATTACTGGCAACAATAACTTCTGCAGTAGATGAAAAGTATTCTCCTGATGTTGTTGTTCCTTGGCACGTATATATGCCACTATGACCTTCATTAGCATTATGTATCAAAAGGTCATCTCCTTCTTGTAGATCTACCACCTCACTATGATCTTTAATCCAAGTAGTCTGAATTGCACTGTCACAAGAAACTTTCACTGTACTTCCAAGTAATGCCACCTGAAACTTGGGAAAAACCTGCCCAATGGAAACTGAACATGTTACTGCAACAATCCCTGAGAATATAAAAATCAAGTCCAAATATTTCATTAAAGTTTACTATAATATATGGAAATAATTAGGACATTACTACTGGGTGCAGGAGCCCATCAGTTAAAAGTAACTAAAAGTTGTGCCTACACAGAAATAATTCAATTATTAATATTCAGCAGATCAAACAGACTCAATCAGCAGTTAAAATATATAAGTTGATACAAAGAATAACCTAAAATTTTCTTAAACCTCACAATTGGGGGCAAGTGCAATGACCATTGAATCTCAAATAGTTACATATTTAAAAACAAAAATAGTCCTCATTTGAAGTAAAGTACCTACAAAAATATATTTGTTTACCTAATTTAATAATTACATTAACCATCCTCTGTCCACAGGGCCAGTAATAGACTCCCCAGATTCCAACTTTAAATTAGTATTAGAATTAATGACGCTAAAGTTGGGGGTTTTGTGACCCTAAAATTGTTCTCCCACCAAATTGGCAGCCAATTATTATTGTTCCAGTGCAATTTGGTCTGCCTGGTGCGCTCAATTTAAATCAAAATTTGAACTAGCGTGGGAGGATTCCAACGTAAGGTTGATTTTTGCACCGGAGTAGGATGTGCTTCAGGTCGGAGATGGGCGCTAGGCGTACTTAGAACATAGCTACTGTAGTTTTTGTAGGAGCTCTAAACTGCTTAGGTCCTTCAAAGGGGGACACTATTAACTCAGTGTACCCACCATAATGGCAGGGATACTTAGTGTCCCTCCGATGCCCTTAGTGTCCCAGAGCAACGCAGCCGTCGTGTACTACCAATTTTAGGTTCTTTCGGGCCCTACGTAGCGCCTAGTCTGGCGTCGCAGACCCACGAGCGCGCGTAGCGCGCGAGAGGGTCTGGTGTCAGCCCTATACACCAACTTGTACTCCACAGCAGGATTCTTGCGTGGCCAATGAAATGATTCAACGTCATATGTAGCTTACGTAATCGATCATACGCGCGTGCTATGAAAATTTGCCATTTGGCGAGCTAAAAA
>WLWI01005479.1_pt1 | contig 10582 bp, 4 predicted proteins | sample 6701501 | NCBI WGS metagenome assembly WLWI01 (sample SAMN12718690, study PRJNA515312) | sponge metagenome | isolation source: marine sponge | host: Mycale hentscheli | place: New Zealand: South Island, Marlborough, Capsize Point | collected 2014-11-01
TCATTATTTATTAGCAGTGCCATTGAAACATGTTACTTAGTGTTGTAATAAGCTTGCAGAAGGTGTTAATACAACTCTGCTAAAGATGTTGTCCAAACACCTCTCAGAGTGTTATATTATAACCCTCGTGCAGTGTTCAGGAAACATGGGTGGGGCATAAATTCCTCCCTCTCCTGGGAACGCTCCTAGCAGTGTTACTGGAACACTTCATTTTTAACAGTGTATATTTTGAATATGAGCACATTAGTGAGCTTTATGCAATCAACAACTATTGGTGGATTAGCTAAGTAAAATCTTTGAAGATTATGCAAAGTAAACGGATGAGGTTCAATTTCCAAGACAAATGATGGAAACAGTACAATTCTGCTACGGACTGTGGATAAGTGATAAGTGTGTGTGATTAATTATTAAACTTGAATGACTCAAAGTCTATATGAAACTTTCTAGTGAAAACTAATACTCAGAAAAAGCTCATAGTCTAGCTCACCCAAATCTTGAATTTAAACTTAGTCTTTCAATGATTCAGTCATTCTCGGCTGAAATAATTATACTTATAGGAAATTTTCCTCTTTTTAACAGCCAATAGTTTTTAATTATAACTTAACTCGACGTTTTCTTGCCAAAGTCCTCTTCATGTCGAACTCTCTGTGGTGATATATTAACACAAAGTAGACAGCAAAATTTCTGGAGGGCATGCTCACTGTTTATTATATCCTGGAGGGTGATTTACATGCAGCATGGACAGCCCGCATCCTGGAAGCTCTTATAAACCTATGTCATGAGACACAGGATTAGTGTATATTAATCTTTTAAGCTCATTGTCTTGCTAGAACATTATCAACAAAACCTTGAATTTTGCCTTAGTCTTGCATGCCATACATTCTTTCCTCTTCCTGCCACTTACAGCAAGAAAATGGGTCTGTGAACACCTACAATGTTTCCCAGTTCCATTGGAATGCAACGAGTGAAGCATGGATCAGTAGTGTATTATAATCATGAACTAATGGATGTCTACATGAACTGTCAGCTAGGAAGGTCTTTGCTTAGGGAAATTTGCTAAAAACTATTGTGAAGATCTTTGTTTGAACACTGTTATGAAAGGACTTTGAGCTGTGAGTGCAGAACTTAACGCTTTCTTCTGAGAGGAGCATGTGAGTTTGCTGCTTGTGAATTCTGAGAGTGCAAATAAACGTATAGGATATCCTTCTGCTGCTTTCATGTTGTATGTGCATTTTTATAGTCCATATGAATCAGTTTGTAGGGCTTATTTCAGATTTCAGTCACTACCACTTCCAGTGGAATGAAATTTTAATGCTCAAACATTTTATATAGTCAGTTTGAGATTAGTCATGTGACTGGTACAACCTACAGACATTCCTGTAGCGCACCTGAAAACTTTATGGCTGTCCCCAGATCATTTCCAGGCAAGCAGTATGATAAAACTATATGATTAAATGAAAGGTATGGTTCACAAGATTACAAATTCTAACACTGCACACGTCTCTTTTATTTGCATCTAAACAACCCTCCATGCCCCTAATCAAGTGTATCACTACTTAAGCTCACAAGCTATAAAAAAAATTGGACTCACTATTATGTTCCCAATATGAAAGTTTAAAACTATGCATACACCGCTTCCAATGCAAGTTCTAACCCAACTATACCTAACTGGACAAACTCAATTGAGCTGGAGTTAGACAACACGCAAAGAAACTATAGAGAGAATGGAATCGGAGGACCATCCAATGTGGCTCAGCAGTAACTCAGCCCCACCATCTGGGCCAAAGCAAGCGTATAACACGTGATACAATTCAAATAAACTCTTTACCCATGCACGATAGCAGTATAGAGTTTATCAGTCGAATCAGTCATTCTGTTGTTACAATGGTAGTGAATCTCAGAGATGGGGAGCCTCTGAAGATTGGGTTGGGTGGGACCAGATTTATTGTTTCAACTTCTTTTTTTTAGTAATTTTTTTTTATCTAGTGGCAGTAGCGTCCCCTTATTGTCACACCATATCACCGGTGAAATAGTCACAGAATAAAAACTATCGGTGAGGTGATACAAATGTCCCTTAGCTTTTTATTCAGCTGTTTGTCTTACCTAGAATATAAGCTTCCATTTCTGCTTCAGCATATCTGTTTGTATCTTCGCTACCTACAGTGCTCTAGTAGATCTCACATTGAAAAACTAGTAGTATCCTCAACCAGCCCTGAAATGACAGCTTTAGCGAGCAAGTCTAACTCTCTATCTTTGGCAGTATTACCTCACAGTTGCTATATAACTCCCTTAAACCTTCCCTCTCATTTTAATCATCGAAAAAAATCATCACAGAAATGCACTGCCTCAGTTGCAGAAATATTTCTTGCCACTTTTTAAACTAACGTCAAGTTTATTTTTAGCCAGACTACCATAGTTACGCATTAGTTATTTTTATTCTTAATATACATGTAATAGAACAACACATTAGCCGTGCTCTAAATGCTGCAGCCAAGCTTTAGTGCTTATTGTTTAGGGGGAAATATTTTTCCCCGCATTACGACATCCTTGAGCTCCTATAGGTGCTTGTACCAGTGAATAGGTTAAGTTTATATCTGCAGAAGTTACCAATACTAAGAAAATCATGGCAAGTAGCTAGTATTTCCATATTTGTCGGCTAATATCAGAAAAATAACACTGGCCCTATTATATTTTGTAGCTGAGAGTTTGTTCAAGAGTTACTAGTAATTGAGAAATTCAGAATAGCTTGATACTACAGAAGCTACCATCTCAGGTAAGAGAGTAATTTTGTATTTGTTTCCCAAATTAATGATCATATGCCACTATAGTGTTTTGTATGAACTAAACTAAAATATAGTAACATAATTCTAGTTTATGTTCCTAACTTCGGCATGGGCTCCTTTGATATTTGTGCTCAAGCGTACCACACGCTTATATACATAATTATGTATGGACGTATGTATGTCAATTTTTACTTTAACTCTTGCATTATTGTGTTTCCTTCGTGGTCTAACCCTTCCCACATCTCCATTAAGCAGAATCTTCCAGTTTAGCAATCTCGTATCATTCAAGGAAATGTAATTGTTGCCCCCTTGTATTAGGTTCTATCTAAATGCCACAAAATACTTTTAGGTAAACCTTACTGTTGGATTCAAACATGTACTGTAATTCTTCAGGCGGCAAAAGGTTTCTTTGGTACTGAGACCCTACATCAGACATAAATTCAAAAACTCAGCCATTTACGTAGTAGCTTTGCATGCTTGTTGTCAAGAGCTACCATTAATTAAGATAGTCTTCTAACTATTACAGTTCACTTAGCTACATGCATTCCTCAAGAAGCTAGAAAATTCCTTTTGGCTGAAAAAGTGACAGTAATATCTGACCTATACAATTCTTTAAAATAACACTAAACACTAGGGCAGACTAAGTCCACATTTGGCAGACCAAATTTGCTATCACTTTTAGCTTGGGAGGGACCAAATTTGCTAGCATATTTAGTCTCCCGGACTTTTACCACTATCGGGTTTTGTCAGATTGGACCGAAAACCACACAGACAAAATTTCATGTAACACCGGCATCTACGGTTCATAGTTGTGCATCTCATAATTCTCATACATTATGTGAATTATACATAATATACATAAATATAAGTGGAGACATGAAACATCTGATAAGTTGATACTTTTTAAAACATATTATACACTTCATTACACACCATCCTTAACTATATAGAGAGTAATCAAGTATATTAAGTATTGTAATTACCAGTTGATTCCAATATGAGACACACCCACACTTGAAGTGATAAGACAATTAATAATGCCCACCAATCTGTATTGCTACTCAGAATATTTCTTGATAGGAATACTTGCAGTTTGATTTTTCTACACACCACAATAATGAATAAAAATTAATTATAGTTGCTTAGAATTAGTTGTAGCATTTTTATTATTTGAACGTGGCACAAAATGATAAAGTATCTGATTCTTACTCTAAACTAAACTTCATGTTCAAGAGCCTTAAAAAATTTTCTGATTATTTTATACTAGAAGTGCACTACTAATAAATGTGACTAGATTAAAAGTATTGAGTATTTATAATCAATCTACTTTACTAATCCCATATCACAATCCAACTAACTTTCTGGGAGAAAACTATTCTTGATAAAATAATTTGTAGTCTAGCTTGTGAATTATCATAGTTATATCAGTCTCACTAACACTTTTGGGGAGGAGAAAAGGGTCAGGCTACACCCTCTGTATTTCCCAAACCTATTGAAATGAAATCAATAGAATGTTCCATGACCCATGATTGTATTTAATCCTGAACTACTGTAAGTCCGCATGGATATTCCGTTTGCTTTTGCTAGAATGTCAATTTACTTTGACTTACTTGTTTAAATCAATTAGGAGAGCTTACTTAAGTTTCTTTTGTGAGAAATTTGAGCTGTGAATATCTTTTAACTATTGTAAAATTTGCGAAGTAGCCGCATTTACAATGAATTGTTTTGAAGGTGTGCTACAATTCACATATAATTGTGTGTACGGTCTCAAATTATGGCCAGATAATGGATGAGCTGGCTGCAGCTACTCCTAAGAGAATGTATTATTAGCCTTACTCCAATAGTTTCGTATTATAATGGGATGTTTTAGACCGATCAGTAGGCCTCTTTTGCCTCCCCCCTCTCACCCGCCTTATCCTCCCACTACCATGAAGATGATTTCCCTACACCATTAAAATTATAATGTTCAATATCTTCCAAGAACATGACCATTCTCATTTGCATGAAGGTTTTAGTTGTAGCGACTCAGTAGTTATTTTTCCTCCATAATATTTAAAAAAAATAAAGAAATAATTATGTATAATATAATGATATTCAGTCAGCATGTCTGAGACTAGAAAAAATAGCCATTTGAACAATTCTTAAAACACATGCTGATCCTATCACTTTGTTACTCCTCCTTCTCAACTGGCGAGATTAGCCTAATATTTTTTATGTTGTAATTACTGGTTTATTCCAATATGAGCCACACACTTGAAGTAATAATGCAATGAACAATATCAGCCAATCTATTGCAACTCAGAATATTTCTTGATAGGTACACTTGCTGTTGGCTTTATCAAAGACACAATTTTGATTGGTCATGCCATAAACATGTATATTTGAGTACTTATTTGGTGTATGGTTTAGATATTTTACTACTATTTTAAGTACCAGAAAATCACAGTAATTAAAAATGGAAACAACAATATAACTCGACTAGCTACTCATGGAAACTGTTACTTCACTGGACCAGCTACTGCAAGGTTAACTACAGCATGTCAGTTAATATTATCACATTCATTATATAAAATATTCCTAACTGGCCAAAAATTGTATTTCTGGAATGATAGATGTAATATTCACTATTCCTGAGCAAGCTGAAGAGCAATATACCTACATTTAAGGGAATTGTATTCGTCATCTACTCACCTCAAGTGTGTAAAATCTTCCTTGAAATTGTATACGGCATGTTGATAATTTTTATAGCACTTCCACAACCAAAACTTCTGAATTTCCACATTCAAAAACTACAATACTGGAATATAACTACATTCTTAACTACCTGTACTTGCTAAGTCACTAATAATCTCCTGATTACATACTTGTTTTGTTTTTCCTATACAGAACTCCCCAGGTTATGCCCAGGCTATCAATGTTCTATGGCTCTTGAGGCTACCATAGTATTAATGTGCCAACAATACCAGCAGTTCATATCAGAAATCATGAAAATTATACAATGGCACAAGTCTCCTTTACTAAATTTACATACAACAAATAGCCAGTGGTGATCCTATTCAAGCTGGTCTTCTTTAGCTCCAGAGAGATCAAAATAAATACAATTGGGCTAACTATCTTCCGAATTTAAAAGTTTAAACAATTATACATTAGTTGCTTCAAGTAAAATCTTATGTGTACCTTTATAAATTGGTGCCATAACCTCATTCAGTCAACTCACAAACTCACCTGAGACAGAGTCCGACAATTCGGGAAAACCACAACTCTAGGAAAGTAAGCGCAGCGAACTCAGCCCCACCCCTTTTTGGTAAGACTAAATAAACATATAGCACGTGATGCTCGTCGTCCATCCGTTCAAACACCTAAATAGCTATATACTACGAGCATTAATTGCTGGCCTGATCTGCCATGAATTGTTACTAGACACGATCTGTGCACATTCTTACTGAGGTGAAGTGCGGGTCGTATGATATTTGAACTTGGCTATAGCTATCGCCTTACAGATTTTACCGGCAGAATTTTTAGCAACTTAGGTAGCCAAGCATAATCGGTAAAGAAGTAGTAGTAGTAGACAGCTTTGAACATTAATCAATGGCTACTGTAGTGAACTGATGGGTGAAAATTCATGTATAATTTTTTCTGTCTTCCTAGTTAGCTGGCTATCCAAAGAAGGCAATTCTTTCAACACAACAGTTCATTTTCATTCATTCATTCAAAACACAAGGTACAACAAAAATATCTTGATGTTTTATAGTCTAAATAATCATTACACAATGCACGAGGATAAGTGAATTGTATGAAACAGTGCATAAATTATGCTTTACAAAACAAAAGGTGAGATCAAGCCTTTCATTATTATAGAGAAAGAAGGGCTAACTCCCTCACTTTTAGACCAACAAGTTCTTCCAGATTTAACAAAAGGTGATTTATGCTCCAACTCAAGGTTTCTGAACTGCTATCGCTGCTGGAATTACTTTATTACTGCTGTGGCTGCCTGGATCACTCTTTGTACTGTCAGAAATCATAGAAAAGTCTTGTCAGGTAACCACCTTACGCGTCACTACGAGGCCCCACCCACAACAGGTTGTAAATTTTTAGGAAGCAAAATAGCTGCAAAGAATGGTGCCATTGTGAAGCAACCACTCACTTTTGAGTTACAGGGTTTTTGGCCATGTTTAAACATGATATGAGAGTACTATCATGATATTTACAGAAATATAATTTTCCACCACAGTTGCTTAACTCAATTACCAAGACAGTTTACGGATTTTGTTGTGGTTGTAAATAGACTCTTTTCACCTTATGTATCCTTTAATGGCGGTTCATTTATTTAGGTTTACTTAAGGGTGCTCTGTCCTGTATTGCGTCATAGAGGTAGTGAATCTTCTCCTGGACTGCCAAACTGTAGTTCTGGTATATACTGTCAGAATAGACGAACCTAAATAATAGTTGGGGATTTTAAAGGTGTTTTTAGAGTAGCTTCATCAATACCCTTTGCATTCCTCGACTGTATCAGAAAGCAACAGTGTTAGGTAGGGGTTGGTTTCTTAAGTAACATACAGTTGCCAATGGTTCCACCACACTCAGGAGAGCTATTGAAAGTACTACTTTTGTCCCAGGGATGCTTTTCAAAGATGAAAATGAAGTATTGTTTGTGTCAAAAGAGGACGACAATGAACAATAAGTCAGGGTACTTTTTTAAGTAATGATGAAACACAAGATCCTCTAAATCTGAGCCTAACACAATATTAAATAACTTCTACATTCAGTGTGCTGCTTTATTTCAACTCCTGTGGAGTGAAATGTGTTCACGAGGCAACTTTTGCTTCATTTTACTCTGTTACTCTATCTCGTTAATCACCGTCATGTGTTGGGGTGAGTTTTCAATGAATGTACATGTAGCACAATTTTCTTTGCTGTCACAGCCTGTAAAATACATGCTAACAGTTTAGATGAAGAATAGTTATGTACTCTGATTTTCCTGGCTCCCCACATTTTTGCATCTGCCAGTTACTCCCACACAAAAGTGGAAGTAAACTTGATAAATGTAAATGAAGGGGTGGGGCCAGGGGTGGGGGTCCTGGATGCTAAGTCCTTCCCTCTTCATCCTAGAACAACAGTTAGATTAAAAAAGCACAACACACAGAAATTAATAGCAGCTGATATATAAGAAACTCTAGAGTGAATTTGACAGTAGCAATATTATTACACAGTTAAAGAGTTATTTTAACTGTTCTCCAGTAGAAAAAAACAGTTCCATGAGTTCTTTGTGCACATGTATACACTAAGCAGTTATTGAACTTTATTGAGTCAGACTTGTCTGCAGGCAATTATATAAGATCTTTCAGCAGTGGAGATTGGGCATGTTAGGGAAACGTTCTCTGAATAAATAGTACAAATATTTTTTACTGGAAATATATGAAGATAACAAAAGTAAATGAACGTGACAGTCTGTTATTAAGTACAACTTTAGTTATAAGTGCAAATTAGAGGCTTGCATCTGGCATCATTGGGGTTAAATATAAATAAAAGAATTATTTCTAATAAAATTATAACTTATATAGCCAAATTTCTACAGTATTATCAAATGTGCACAGTCATAAACTTATGTATAAACTATGTTATTCCCCCAAACGCATCCTCTCTTTTTCTCTATATCTATACTGCTTTATATTGATAGACTGGGCCATAAATTGCATCATGTTCTTCTCAGGCAGCTCACTCACCACACTGCTAATATAGTATACCGCTAGTGTAAGTCTATTACAGTAGGACCTTTGATTCATTGACCAAAGTGATTGTAGTGACAATACTTACCTAACATTAGGAAATATGGCCAGTTTGTAAAGCTGAGATTCCGTAACTTTGAAGTTCGTAAATCTGAGGCTCTACTATACACAAATTTTTAGAAATTTAATGCAAGCTCAAATATAGACAGTCTCACACAATAAGTAACTAGCTCGCCACACACTAAACGCTGGACTACCAGAGCTCCAGTACCACAAAAAAGTGCACGTTCACTAAGTCTTATTACCCATCGTAATGAGAGTGGTGACGCCTCCAGCCACTTACATACATGCGCCGCTTCACCGACTAATTGTTTGGTAAAGGGTATAGTCCACAAGCGAACTAGATATAAGTTAAAATGAGCTAATATCATAAAAGTTACGAAGTCTCAAGTCAAGACATTTAGGGAAACTCTTATTTAATGATAGGGATATAATAAGGTTAGTTAATAATTTCAATTTATTTAATTTATTTTTATGAAATTTACTATAGTAGCTAGTTACTCCCATGGAGTTATGATAGCAATGTATAAACGATGTCAAAAGAATATTAGCACAGGAATTAAAATAATAAAATAAATTACAACACAATATGTACGGTGGTGGTCTACAATAGAAGCATTGGTGGCATTCGCGGGACGACGAAACGTACGCCCGGTCGACTATTGCGACTGTAGTATGTTTTTCTTCCTCGGCGGTGGCCAGTAACTTGAAGATGAAAGGGTGAGGTCTGACGCTGTTACTTGGGAGCAATATCTGCAACAGTACGTCCAGTACACTGATTATAAATAAGGTAGTAGACAATTGAGGGCTTAAGCTTAGCCTACTTGGATACAGATGCATCTTTGATGTGTATGAAATACTGCACATCTTCCTCAGACCCGTCTGTGCTGTCATTTACCTTTTGGGCAGTGGAACAATCAGGGTAGTTGTTGTTTTTTAATTGTGGTTGAAATCTGATTTTCCTGTCAGTTGTTTCTCTACCAACTCAAAAAAGTTGTGAATTAATGTAAATTCCTGGTGTTACTAAGTGGTATATATTACTGTGATCATAGTTTTGGTCATAATTCACTGCTGACTACATTATTTTCATTGAATTAAAATTAACCTAAACAGCTCCATCATAATTAGGAATTTACCAGTGTCATATCACATGAAACATTGCTTTCAGATGGAATGTTATTATCTGGCATTTACTTACTATTACCATCATATTTAGTATACTCTAACCTTTCTTATATGATATTTTAAGTATATATACCTAACTCTTCCAAATCACAATTGACTTCAGAAAGTACGATAGCACTCTCTATGTATGCTTGACCGCCCCCTTACCATGGCACAATACTAAACATGACCCAGAATATTGCCATGTATATACAACAAATACACAAGTGACTAATGGATATAAGCTATTATTATAAGTTCAACTGGTAAAATATGCATTGGTGTAGAAGTTATAAGGGCTTAAAGTGGGGTGTCCAGACAGCACCTCCTGGTAAACACCTCGCGAGGTGTTGTTTAAGCACCCCATTTTAACAGTGTATCGATAACAAATACAGGGATTGTTTTTGAGATCCTAATGAATCTCCATACCAAATTTGAAGCCAGAATTAAAATTAACTAAATTGCGAGAGAAAAAAAGAAGAAAAAGAAAGAAAGATTTTCTCCATTTTCTCTATTGTCATGTTCATCTTTTTTTCTTCATCTATTTGAACACAGTTATGCATGGTAAATGGTAATGGTAAGCATTAATATTCTTACCTGAACTGCATACATGCCTAGGACTGCCACGGACAGTCCCAGTCCTTTATAAATTTCTTAGGACTTCCTCAGAATTTTTAAGATATCCTGAAGCGGTAAGGATAAATCTCCAAATTCTTAGGACAATTAGGGAAATCCAAGATATTCCATTGATCTCAACGTCTAGGGACTTCAGTCTCAGAAGTCCCAGGAAATCCCAAGAAGTCCTGGGACTATTAGGGCCATCCCGGGATGTCCCACAAGATGAGAGCT
>WLWI01005481.1_pt1 | contig 10579 bp, 9 predicted proteins | sample 6701501 | NCBI WGS metagenome assembly WLWI01 (sample SAMN12718690, study PRJNA515312) | sponge metagenome | isolation source: marine sponge | host: Mycale hentscheli | place: New Zealand: South Island, Marlborough, Capsize Point | collected 2014-11-01
TTCCAAATTTTAACCAAGACCAAGGACTTAACATCAGCCCAATATGGATGAGCAACATCACATAAGTGCATATCTTTATTATCATTATTTGTTTACTTATTTATTTTATTATTTTATTTCATATATAATTATATATATATATATTATATTGTATTTTTTATTTTTTATTTATTTTTAATTTTTTTTAATTTTTATTTTCTTTACTTACCGACTTAAATATTGGTTATTCACCCATTTTACTCTGGCATTCCTCACCCCACTAGTCAGACTCATTCTTATCATCTATTAACACATCAATAAAAGCATCAATAGACTCTTATCAACAATATTATTATTTTTTCTTTTTACTTACTGACTTAATTATTGGTTATTCACCCATTTTACCTTCATTCAGTCACCAACTGCTCTATTATATCTCATACCTATAAACTTCTGTATCACCATCACCCAGCCATTTCAGTTATATTCCACCTGAAGAAGATCGAGCAACTTCGATCGAAACGTTGTATTTTAAATAAAAAAGACGTGTGTAGTCCACTAACTTAATCTAGAAATTACCGATTCCACGTCAAGAATGACCCTTCGAAATCATACAATACAAGTTAAAATAATAATAATAAAAAAGCAATGGAAGTATATAATAGAACTTAAATTAACAGTGCTTTCTTTTTAAGTATGGTGATATTAGTGTGTGCATCTCCATTGTGGCACAGTTTGTAGGAAAGGTTTGAAGTGAAGGGTGATTGGGTTTAATTAATGTCTTGAAAATATATGAGATCTTATTTGATTTCCTGAAAATATTGAGTTTAACAGCCATCTTTATCAAAAAAAATTTGTGTCATTATAAAAGATTATAAAAGACAATTTGGTGACAGATTTCTAAGTGAAAGCTAGCTTTGATAGTACTTGGTATTAAGTTTCTTTACTCTAGTCTTCTCCAGCTATCCAACACTACATACACAATGCAGCTGTCATTCTACACTCCTAGTGTCTACCTTCTTCCAGGTCTTGCTTTTTCTCAAGTCCAATTCAAACTAATTCAAATGACAAATGAGGGCAAAATTGGTCCTCTCCAAATTTCTCCTCCATTTCAATTACCCCTTTTCTCTAAAGGCTTGCCTCATCTACTTGTGACTGAAGAAAAATTGCAATCTGACAAGTCTCTTTGGACATCAGTAATTCTATATCTAAGTAGGTACACTACGAGGAAAAACATTATTTCATGAAAATTGAAGGAGCAGCTTTCTTACACTTGACTTGCCATAAACACTACCTGAGTTCTGAAACCGTCGGATCATTGTGATTCATGAGCCAATAAATACTAGTGATTCAAATTTGTGCTTTTCTATAAGGGCACTGCAGACTCCCCCTTACCTAGAGCTGACATTACATTCAAGTTCAGTCTTAGACGACCCTTTCCATTTCTATTTAGTCTCCTGTTGTCTGTTCATAATGGACAAGTGCAAAATTCTGTGGAATACTCTTCTTCAGACTCGCCCTCTCTGTACCTCGGTGCTAGGTTGTTTCTCAAGCTCGAATCCTCAGCATCGCAGCGAAATAATACCTTGCACACCACACTCAAGAAAAAATCCATTCACAACAGGCGGTTATATGAAACTCGTCTCTGAAGACAAATCCAGAAGTGTAACCCCATTTCAACTTCCTCAAATGCACTCTTTCCAGAAGACTGAGCTACTGTTGAAGAAGGGGTTTATCATAGAACGTGGACAGACAATTCCTGGAGTAACGACTGGCTTGGGGACTAGTATTTTAACAAAGTATGCTTTGAACTGTAGGAATACTGGGATAGATTCTGTAAGGAGTGTGACAGAAATGAAGCATAGCCCTGAAGACTATCTGGAGGATTGTAGGGTGCATGAGGAAGAGGCTGGTGAGCTCAGCAAAGTTCACGACCTCTATTGCAGCAGCATTCTGAAGAAAAGGAGAAAGAAAATGAACAAGCACAAGTACAGAAAATGGCGGAAGCGGATGAGATTCCTTCGCCGTAAGCTACAGAAATGACCACTGAGTGTACTTTTGTATTTATTTCGATATTCATAATTTGATTTTCTTCACACATCTAAAGTAGTATGTGATAACATGAACCCTTTACCATAACTCATCTTGGGTACCGGTATGCGTGTTAAGCACAAGAGAAGTTTAAAGTTATTGTGAATTACAGTGACTTGGGATAAGCTAATGGATGTATGTGCACATAATAAGAGGTCATTTCATTTTACTTCATGAAGATACACAGAGAGACAGAGACTTAAGTTTGCCAATGAACACTTAGTACTACTAGTGAGTCTATTTGACCAGGAATGGCAGTGGGTCAACAATAACAAGAAAACTATTTCCTATTGCTCATATAGAAATTAGACAAATTTGAACTGGGTTGTTTCACAAAGCTAAGAGCGGGCTAGTGTCTCTCTTTCCCAGTAACCGATTAGTAGAGGAAGTGGTTTCCAAGCATTTGTAGTGTCTGTTTCTCATTCACGTCACTCGTACACATGCTACTGCCAAGTCCTTATATGTGCCTGGGCATTACCCGCCCATGGACTGCCGTGCAGCTACAAACGACTGCCGGGCGTGTGCGTGCGAGGCTCTGAGCTAGCCAAGTACGTCTGATATACACGTACTATTAGCTGGACAATCCGCCATGATGGTGATTAGCTGGACAGTCAGCCATGATGATGGATGTAATTAAAGTAGTGTTTTAGGTTTAAATTAATTAACAAGCAAAAGCTGAACAATCAAAAATAATTAAATCACATATAGCAAATTGAATTGTCAGTCTTCAGTACAAAAAATAATTTATATACAAAAAATAGTATACACACAACAACAAAAAATAGTTGAGTATATAATGCAAAAAAGACTTCGTGAAGATAAGACAGCAAAAATATTATTCAATAGAGAAAATGTGCAGAGAAAGAAGACCAAGAGAGAGCGAGTGTTTGTATTCAAAGTGACGTCTCGGCCCAACAGAAGTGAGCAAGTGTCTAAACACATAAGAGTATGTATCTATGGTAACTACTTGGTGGTGGGCGGTGCCAAAGGAGGGATCACAATCATTCAGTTGGGCGTGGCAGGTTCCCTTGCGCTTGGATTGAGGAACTCCTCTGCCTCCAAGTCATCGTTGGTTGCCTCCACGATTTGGATATCTTTGGCTTCTTGGGCCTCAAACAGAAGCTCGTCATGTATGAGTGTCTGTCTGACTTGCAGATCGTGCAGGGCTTTGCAGTAGGTCACCACAATGGTTACCAGGTTCTTGGCCAGAGGGCGTTCCCCTCCCCAGGGCTGCCCCAGACTCAGCACCACGTAGGGCTTCGGCGGCTGGGCACGCCCCTCAACTGTGTACTTCAGGGAAGGTAGAAATTTGTGGTTATAGTTAAAGACTTGGGTCTTGTCTTCCTTTTGGAGTGTGCCACTGTGCTTGAGGGGTGTGGTCCCGTAGTAGATGACGGTGCGGCATAACGCAGTGGCGTAGATGCACTCATCCTTCACTTCAACCACAACTCCTCGCTTCAAACTGCGAAATATTTCCTGGGCTTTCCCGGCAGGGTGGCGCGGGGAAAGGGATATTTGCTGTGCTTCAAGAGGACCAAACAGCTTCTCCTCCACCTGCTGGTCCAGAATGTCTCGCCGATGCAGGGGCCCATAGAATATCCTAGCCCCCTTGGAACAGTCCAGGGCTTCCAAGTGAACCGTAATGGAACCGTAGAAGACTCGAATGATGACTGCATTACGATCTGAAGAAAGGAAAGGGACATAAAATAGTCAATTGCTCAAAGGGAAGAAAATAACTACTACTACTACTACTACTACTGATGATGATGATGTTGGCTTACTTGAACTAAACTCTGGGGGTGGAGAATACACCGGAGCTGTGTGGAGAGACGGGTGAATCGATAAGGCGGCCAGTGAATTGAGGCTAATTGTGGGGGCATGGTCTGAATTAACATAATAAAAAAATGAAAAGTTGATCTCTAACAAAATCACTAAATCTTGACACGTATTCAACAAACCATAACTCTCGTTTCTCGTATAGACCTAACTGGATGTGGGTGTGGTTATGATACTTACTCTGCTGTGCGGAAGAGGCGACAGCCATGGAGGAGTTGGACGAAGATGACGAGGTAGGGGATGAAGAATAAGGTGGTGATATTATCCTGGGACTGAAGTGTGCCACGCCCACCGGAGAAAGCTACATGGAGATAAGAGATCAATGAATCCGTTCCATCCCATCCCAATCATTCCAATCCAATTATGAAAACATACCGGGTAACCTAGGCAACATCTAATTGCAGTTTCAGTTTCCATACTCTAGCTAGAGGTTTGTTTAAACATTGAAAGTGCAAGAAACATGAAAGGAAATAGTGCCACTTTGAGGTCAGAGACCACAAGCCACTTCCTGTTCCTCCATTAATAAAAAAGGAACAAATAGTAATTAATTAAAATAAAGCAGTTAGCAACAAAAAAAATCCACTGCTTAAAAATGAATAGACTGGCAAAGAAACAAATATGATATTTCACCACAGGAAGTGAACCAGGCACTCCCACATTCTTAGAAAGCCCCTCTCTCCCACCCCCCCCCCCTCTCCCTCCCCACTGCCCCCTACAAAAACAAAAAAACAAAAACCCAGTAAATCTGGATGTAAGCCATACAAAGCCAGAACTTTATCTCTATGACTGACCACATCAAACTCAATAGGGAGTTCTAAAAAGCTAGTCCTTTGTGATGACAAAGATGTGAAAAGGCTCTACTCACAGGAGTCTGTGGCGTGGGTGGGTGGCTGGCAAACCAACCCTCCGCTTCACATATTCTACTGAACACCGGAGAGACGACGGGAGCGTTGTCAGGCACCTCGATAGTCTTCAACTTGTGCAGGTATCCAACCTTAGAGTTCGGAGTCGTGGGAGAACCGACAATTCTGATAGGTGTGGCCGTTGGAGTGCCAAGGGGCGTGCCTGTTGGAACAATAGGGAACACCTGAAGAGGAACACCTAAGGGGGAGGGGGAGGGGGAGGGGAAAACCAAGTAAATTAAATGTTCTTTTAGCTGAAATAAGTAGCACAATCACTATAAATAAATATATATATATTTATATACACACGACTTCATTTACATTAAAAATAATTCATGTTAATTTATAATTATTCAAGAATTTGTGAAGAGAATGGATGTATATAAGCGTAAGAGAACACGTTTAGTGTATAACAGCTGCAATTCATAATAAAAAGGTATTTAGAAGAGAGTAAAAAATGGCTGCATTTGCCTTTGATTGGAGAAGATAATACACAAAGAAAAGTCCTTGTGGTAACAAATTCTCTTGACACTTAGGAAACTAAAGTTTGTGTATAATCATGTCACACATAAAACCACACCCACCTGTGAGCCACACCCACCTGTGAGCTTACCTCCAGAAGTTGGCGTGATAACAGAAGAGAGAGTGGGTGTTTGAGCGCCAACAATAGATCCGCTCACTGCATTCATCCCTGACAGCTCGATCCGCGACCTCAAATCCTTGTCCAGCCCCTGTGACCCCGCCTCTGCTCCTCCCACTGTTCCGTCCATGAGATAGAAGCCCCCTGGCCTGCGTCTCTTCCTTCTCCTTGCCGAGCTAGAGCTAGGCAGCATCTGATACACGCGACAGTCTGCCTCCTCCAGATCACGCCTCTCTACAATATCCTTCAGACCGTTCAGAGCACAGCGGAAGTTTATCTTCCAAGTGGTTACATCAGAACCGTCCCCATATTTACCTGAGGGCAAAGTGAGAGAGTGAGCAAGAGGTGATAAAAATGGCGCCAACCATTGCACAAAAACTCAACATTTAATCGATACGCAGTGTTAATTCAATGGATGATACTTCCAATGTAACAAATACGAACTTCATACAGAATACTACCTGAAAAATCTAACAACCATATCATCCCAGGCCGTTTTCAAGCAGCAAAATCAGCCACAATTCCAAAACCTGACTAAGATCATCCCTTACCTGAATGGATAGCCCATTCCCTAAAGAGAGCAGCATCCCTTTCCTGATTGTAGTCCCTTTTCTTAGCATGTATCCATGGAACTCTGAAGATGGTCTGCTCAACGTCCAACCACTTGAGTCCCGGGAACCTCCCGCTCTCAATCATCCTCACCAGCCAGTCCCGCATCCTCTCTGGGCGGTCAGAGTCGATGGGCTCCACCAGTGGGCGGGCCAGTGTGGGGGTGAGGTCACCCTGGACAGTGGGTGATGAAGTAGAGACTGCCAGTGTGGTAGGCGGGGCTTGCTGGGGCATCAGGTTTATAATAGCTGCAATTCATAATAAAAAGTGTTAGAAGAGAGTGAAGAATGGCAGCATTTGCCTTTGATTGGAGAAGACAATAGACACAAAGAAAAGTCCAAGTGGTAAACATAATTCTCTTGCCACTCTGAGCCACCGACCACAAGGGGCTAAGGAAATGGCCTGTGGTATGGCTGTGGTGACATACTGAAACTAGGGATTAAAAAAAAAATTTTTTTTTGTGAGTGGCAAGACTTCACCACACACATGTGTGCATTTGTGAGCACCATGGCAACCCAGCATCTGGGAAAGTGAAAGTGCTGGCTGAGATAAGGCTCTTACAATAAACAATACCACATGACAGAAACTGAAAGTACTACTCACAGCTCAGCTAGGGGTCCTCCAGCCACCTTCACCCTTAACTAAACTCCAGCAAAAGAAAAGTGAAAGTGTGTATGCACAGAGTCACAGCTATCCCCACTTTCAGTCCCTAGCTTTATCCTACCATACACAAACACAGCTCTCTTACTGGCAGTCAGTGACAACAATACACACACACACACACACACACAACTTGATTCCATCACTACAGTAACAGTTGGTGCAGTGACATTGTGTGATATACTAAAATTGGCACATGCATGACTAAAAAATCAAAATAATTATAAGAATAAACAATTCATTGAAATGCATAATAACATCCAATATAAAGAGATCAAGTAGGACAAGATAAAAGACACATTCAGAAAATATCATGACTTCCTAATTTCTACCAGCCACACAGACTTATGCCTCCAATTTGCTCCTTTAGAAAGCGCAAGTTAATATTTCTTCACTCAAATTGCAACTCTGTGATCTAAACACCATCCTGAGGAATGTCCTGTGGCCCACAGGAGGAGAGTGAACCTCACGCTAGCAACTTACTGGGCCTGTAATGTTGAGGAAGACCAGTGTCACTGCCTGGATGCTGCTGCGATGGGGAAGACTGCTTGCTTTCAGAATTCTGCATAAACAAACAAATAAACAAAAACAGCAACAAATAATCAACAAGCCCGCATATTTTACATCTCCAGACAATAGACATAATCAGCTACACATGACTGCTATAATCCCACTTCTGTGTCAGGTCTTTAGCATCCTCCAGCAACTTGGAGGACTGTAGGAGTATGTCTTACCTGCAACAAGTTAGCTGCTGCAGCTGCCAGTTTAGCTGTAGTGCTAGGAGGCAGCCCAGAAGGCAAGCTTAAACATGGCTGACTTTTCACCATAGAGCCCTCTATTTCTCTCTCTCTCTCAAGTAACTTCCAAGAAGCTCAGATAGACAATCACAATTCACTTACACTTCAAAGCTACTAAGACTAACTGTTGTGCAGGTGAGAGGAGCAGCTGCTTTTTAACACAACTCCCACTTGACAGGAAGTTGGACTAATGCCAAAACCCACATCCCTTCCAAGAGTACCAACCATGTCTTTCCAGCTATAGTGAGTAATAAGGAACAGAATATCTGGAAGATCATGTGTGGTCCACTTGGCAGGCAAAGTGAAAGTTCACATGATAGGTCAAATCTTGGAATGCCATATTGAAAGTTTATTCTAGAGAGCCAGATAATATTATACAATATTAAACCAGCTCACTAACACAAGCACAAAAATAACACCACACGTTAATATGTGCACTGCCAGATAACCCCTTCCTCTTCCAAAAAACACAGTACTACTATCTGCATATTTTAAAAAATACAATAAAAAAAACAATGAATTCTTCAAGACTAAGTAAAAACCTTCTTCTTATTCCAGCAGCTCAAGACGGGAAGGAGCTCAGCCTTGGAAGTGCCCAACTTTGAAAGTGCCAGTAATTCAATGTAATTTCAATCAGCTCAGCCAATCCACCCCCTCACTTAATTAATTTAGTCCTAATTTAGCATCTCAGATAAGAGAAGATGTCCAGATCTAGGAAAGCTGCACGCAAATTAAAAAAAAGAACAAACTTATTTTTCTTTCCAATAGCATCCAGCAAGTCTGTCACAGGACACTGCCACCAGTTCATATTACAATTGGAATTAAAAACATAAAAGCCACAGAATATTTGAAGTTGCAAACTGTCTCATTTGAAATGAATACACACACGCCATGAATCTAAGAGACCGTTGTATCGGGTATCTCTCTTCATTCCTAGAAAGCTCCAACATCTGGCTGGCAAAAGATAGGCCAGTGATCACTGGAGGAGGAAATGGTGGAAAATGGAAAGATGAAGGAAGACATTTTCAGAAATGAAGTAACTTGAGAATATCAAATCATTTGACACTGTGGGGATGGCAATCAGATCTGTCAATAGTCTCTGATTGGCTCTAAACATCAGTTCTTTTGGTTCCAATTAAAAAAAAGATATATATATAGAGCTGTAGAAAAAAGTTTGACGTAAATTTACGTAAGTGGGTGGAGATGGACGTGATCATTCCAAATTATACGTTTGCTGGTTTAATGGAAAGTTGCATCTATTCACAAGTAATCTAACTTCTCATAGTCTACCGCACTTAGTAGCTAGGCAGATGTTGTACCAATGAGAGATGCCCTTAGTCATCGGTGGCAGTGGGGTAAGCCCCCAGGCATCAATGATACTGACTGTCCAAGCCAAGATGAGCATAAATATGTTGCAATTATTAGCCTTGTACAGTGAATACCGTGGATTTAGTCGGGAAGTTCATCACCACACCCACCTCATGCCTAACACAACAATCTAGTTCCAATTCGGTAAAGAGTAGCTAGCAATAAAACCATTCCTTAGGTCTTATGGCAGAGCATTGCCTCCCAATACAGCAAGTCAGCTGATGTGTAAACACTAAACCACACGCACGACAGTTACCACATGCACGACAGTTACCACATGCACGACAGTTACCACATGCACGACAGTTACCACATGCCACTGCAAGAGGCAATACCACACTCTTGCAGTTCATGACTTCCTACTTTCGTTTTCGGAACTACTTTCCTAATTTACTTGTGCAGTTACACGAAGAGAGACTTAACTACAAGAGAAACTTGGTTAGTAATATACTTTAGAGGAAACGATCTCATTATGAGGCAATACCATGTGGTAGACATTGTATGGGAAAATTCAGTACCAACCCAGAAACATCTGTACAGAAAGAAAAGTCATGGAAACTTTAACTGGACACTAATTTACTGGTTACAGTATTAGTGTAATGTGAATGGGGAATACCCAATGTATAATAGTACTTCTCACTGACTGACAATTTCTAACTCAGAAGTACTTGCATAGAGCACAAATGATCATATTTATTAATAAGTATGATGCAGCTGTCAAAGTCGTTGGCAGCAGGGCGGGGAGGAAGGAAGGAGGGTTTGTGCAATAATACGGCAAGATAATATACTAAATAGGCTGAATGCCTTGGAGCCGATCAGTGGGGGTGTGGCTTGCCATGCACAGTGATTACATGTCCGAACCCCATGACTAAATGTCTCCATGTATAACACTATCAATCTTGTCTTATCGTAACTCAAACTATCAGATGTAAACTTGACAATTTGTAGTAAAATGATAATACAACTATCCCAGGCTAACACTATACGACATTGTCTGTTTTATTCCACACATTTAAAGTATGTGCAGAATGCATTACCAAAATACGATCACTTCAAATTCAGTGGAAATCCTCATAAGCTTCAGGTCTCTATGCAGCTACAGATCATATCTCCCTCACAATCATCGGCTAACAAGATTTAAATTTTGGGTTCATGGTATTGCTGTTGTTTCTTTTAATGCAAACAAATAAAAAAATCTTTATCAAGGCACACAAAGTACACCAACAGACTCCCCTTGGGGTAAAGGGGCGGAGTCACGGCCTACATTGCCCCGCCCTCCAGAAAGAGAGTTATACTCTTCTTTATCCTCATTTTCATGCAGTGCAGCCAGCAGTGAGTGTGTGTTCTTCTAACCAGAAGCAGCAGCTGCTCTCATATCATAACAAAATTTCTTCCAATTAAACAGACAGTTGGTTTCTTTAATCTTCCTAATTGTTAATTTGCTGGCATTATTTGAAAACAAAGGACCTCGTGTTTCACTTTCAACATTCCCCCCTCCCTCCTCCCTCCCTCCCCCCCAGTAGTAAAGTATGATGTAGCTAATGTCGTAATAGACCGTCTGAATTCCGCCAGAACTATCAGCAATCAGCAGGGAGGCAAAATGCCCCCCCCCCCCCCCCCCCCCCCCCCCACCAACACCCACCCACCCCCCAAAACCCACCCCCCCAAAACAAAACAAAAACAAACAACTAAATAAA
>WLWI01005482.1_pt1 | contig 10579 bp, 14 predicted proteins | sample 6701501 | NCBI WGS metagenome assembly WLWI01 (sample SAMN12718690, study PRJNA515312) | sponge metagenome | isolation source: marine sponge | host: Mycale hentscheli | place: New Zealand: South Island, Marlborough, Capsize Point | collected 2014-11-01
CTGCGCGACCGTCTGTCATTCGCCCGCCTCCGTGTCCCTCTTTGTCTGCAATATCTGTCCTGTGTCGTCGTCCCCTCTCCCTTCGCCCCACCATGAGACGCAGCGCCGCGGGCCCCCCCCCCCCCCCCCCCCCCCCCCCCCCCCCCATTCCTATACCAGTGCTGCATACTACAGACGCGACATCTCCTCCATGTGCAAGCCCAAGGCAATCTGAGTGAACTGAACTGGCACCAGGTAATTTTTTACCATGCTGGCTGCCATGTAAACAAGAAAGCCACAAATTCAACCAATACCTGCTCTACATATGCCAGCTTCCCTTCCCCACCAGTGAGTCTAGTTTGTGTTGCGAAGCTGCCTTCCTCCCTGTCAACTGCTGAAGTAGCCTTGAGTTCCCTCAACTTTCTCTCCGTGAGCCTGACCACCATGTCTAACTTGAAGCCGCGAAATTCCAAGTCTGTCGTGAGGGCCATGTTTTTTTCTTCAACGCTACAGGAAATTCAAGTTACTCCAGTACCTCTAGAAGTTTTGCCATGGCTGTCGCGCAATCTGACGAGCTTATTTCTCTAACACCAAATAATCATAAAGATAATGGATAGCAAATCCTACACCTTCCTGTTTCACTATCCATTCTATTGCATCTGCCACAGCAGTGAAGATCTTTAGGGCTGAGTAAAGCCCAAATGGCAGGGCCGTGTCAATGAACAGGCCATCTTTCCACCTCACCCCCAACATCCACCTGTCATCTGTGTGAACCAGGATATTCCTATATGCCCTTTTGATGTCCACTTTTGTCAGCAGGGCTCCCTTGCTCAACCTTCTAAACTCTTCTTCACCCCCACGTAACTCAGTGATGTCTGCCAACAGTCAATACCATAGTTAACACTTGCCCCAGTTGTGGACAATAATAAGTCCACTATGAGGTGTCACTTGTTATCCTGTGGACTACCCTTTGGGATTACCCCACATCTACTCGTATGAATGTACGGAAACTTCTCTGGATCCAACTGTCCTAGTACCCGACCATCGCTGCTCTCCTCTGCCAAGTACTTGTCGACCACCTCTGGGTGCTCTATAGCCAAAGCTATATTGCTTGGGGTGCTTTGCACTCCCACACTGTAGTCAAAGCCCACTCTGAATCCGTATCTGATGTCTTCAATGATATACTTCTGAAACCGAACGTCCGGATGGTCTGCCAAGGCCTTGTCCCACCTTGCCAGACCAGTGGTGTCCTTACCTCATTCATTCCCTGAGGCAGTTCAACTCTATAAAAACCAAGAAGACAGAGGGCCTAAGTCTAAAAAGACAATTGCTCCCCCCCCCCCAAGCCCCCTGATTCTTAAGTCAGTGATCACTAAAAAAATGGAGCAAAGTGGTGGGTACTAATTTGAGGGCCTTCTGTTGTCACCCTCATAAATTGAACTGACAAATCAAATCCTACAATCGCGACAGTCATGTTTCCAAATGTTTAGACTACTGATAATATTACTTCTTACTTAAGGCTAAATAGTATTTGGTTATGAGCAGCTAGCTAGCTATAGAGTCTACCTCCCTTCACAAAACATTTTCTGGTATGCACATAAGTCAGCAAAAACCCTATGGATAGTAAGGGATAAAGATCACTATGTATATCTAAGAAGAAGATCTGGACAGTCATGGAAATCTGGCAGATGGAAGTTGAAATTTAAGCTGAAGCTAATATATGTACAGAGTATGGGCAAATGTGTTTTATAGACAATTGCTATAAACCACAACAAAATTTGTTGTGGCATCTTCCACAAAGACAAAGACTCAGGTGTACTTGGCCTTTCTATAAAGGCTCTGTTACACCTTGGTTTTGGATTCATCTGGTTGCGTTGCACACTCCGCCCACACAGCCGGATCGAGCTTTGGCGTAGCCGACCCTTTACCTTCTATTATTGGAGCGTGGGGAGGCAAGGGATAGTTTCAATAACACACATATTTTAGCGGCGAAGTAAAGAATGGAAAAGGGGCAAAAATTGCTTGACGAATTTGATGTTCTGCTTCAGAACCTCTCTGATGACTCTCTGCCCCCTCTGCCCAGTTTTAACGACGAACAATATACAGTTAACCTAAAGTAAGTTGAAGTGATCAGTTTTGTCAGAGAACTAATAGTCATTTTGATAGTTTTTTCCCCCTCTTGTCTATTCCCCACTGTCACACTCATGGCTGGTCTGGTCAGGCATTAAACATGGCTGGATGTAATAAATCTGTTCTGGAGGAATGCGAAAATTGTCAGCTCAAGATCACCGACACCCACGCTTTCTTGAATTTTGATTACTAGCAATAAACCACACAATTTAGGTTATATGCAGCTAGACCCCTCGTGTAACTGAATGTAAGCCGTATTTTAATTTTCGAAGTTTTAAAGTTGCAGTTATAGACAACCTTCTGGAAGTCCGATGAAGCTACCTATAGATTGGGTTGGACAACAACATGCATGGTATTGCTAATACAAAAAAATATATATATATATATATATATATATATATATATATATATATATATAAAGGCTTGATCCTCCATTATGGCATTGAGTGGAGTAAACAACAACCATTATTGATTTTTGTGACTCCTGAAGTTGGCAGAGATCATCAAATAGCAATGGTAAGCGGCATAGCTTGGACTTTTCCCATATCTAGTAGGAAGAGTGGCAAAAATATCTTCCCCGAAAACAAAGTAAGTGATAACTGTCAACTGCAAATCTTTCAAACATATTTATCTAAAGTTGCATCACTGCAACAACCGCTGAGTCAGAAACCTCTTTTTCCATCTTGTGTAAAATTACATCCTACTTGAACGTGTGTGTGCCCAGTTACCGCAGAATTGAGCCAATCTGTCCTCAAACATTTTAATTGACCACCACCTGACATCTAGCAGCTCAAACAGATTTGGTACTATGGTGTCCCCAGACCCTTACCTTCCCCACACCCATTAATAGAATGAAAAGGTCTAGCACTGATATACCATTTTTATTTTGTTTATTCTTTTACCTTGCACAATCCAGTGGTTTTTAGTGACACTTCATATTGATCATTTTACTAGCTAAATCCACAACCATACTTGATTTTTAACTAACCTTACAGATTTAGCTTTTAAACATACACTTTGAAACTAGCCATAATAAACTGGTCACTTTTCTTAGGTGATTCACATTGTCTGTGTTTTGTGAAATTAGATAAAATATATATTTTTTTAGAATAAAGTCAGTTTGTTTAAACATATCACTACTAATATCTCGAGAATAGTATCAAGGACAGAAACCTCCTCAACAATCAGGATTTGCAGTATTGGATGTGGGAATGGAGTATTTGATTGCAGATGGATGTCATTGGTTATGGAAGAGTTCCCAAATTTGAAGATCCAATACGTGGGGATCGACATAGACAGCCATGCATGTACATTGGCTAAAAAAAACTTGAGGGAGTTAGAAATTGATTGCAAAGTGTTATGTCAGGATTTCCAGGAAGGAGTGGAAGAGGAGCAATTTGATGTCATCATATCTGCTGACAGTTTCTATTATCTCCAGTTTATAGAAAAGGCTTTAGAAATTTGCCAGAAGTTAATATCACCAAAAGGTTAGTTTAATTATTTAATCAACCATAAATTGGTGAACCTCCATTCAACCACAAGGGCTTAGTAGAGTGTTGGGAGAGGAAGTAGGTTTGAGACTGCTCTAAAGTTATTCTAGACCACTGAATTCATTATATATATATATATGTATTTATTCCACTAGAGATATATCTTCACAATGTTATTTTCAGGTACCTGACCCTTGAGATAGCTTACATTATTACTGGTGACATCTCCTAGCTGGATTGTGCAAGCTCATGAGCAAGTAAGCACAACTTGCCTGGCCTACCAGTTTTCAGTGTTTTTACAGCTACTTTCCTCTTAGTGAAGCTTACTCTAACCTGGTTAGAACAGCTGATAAGATATCAGCTGGGGGTGTGGGGAACCCCTAGAGAATTTTATGGCAAACTTCACACCAAACTTTACCAGCCCTAATACAAACTACTTCAGTGAAGGTATCTATCATGGAATAAACCACTTATTACACTGGCAGAGTGATATGGCTAGATATTTCTCTCTCAGGATTTATTTTCACTCACCTCTGGCTCCTGAAATATATTAGCCTGCTCAGTGAAATATTCATCATATCACATTCTGACTCATGTAATAAGTATATGAATTTCCAGTCCTGACTAGCATGGGAGACTAAAAAGGAGCTAAAAAGCGTCCCTGAAGCTTTCACAGCACTTGGTTTTGAAGGAAGGCTAGAGAGTCTAAGAGTCTAAAACTGGGACTGGAGGCTTCCCTATCTTCAGTTAGTAGTTCAGGAACTATCAGAATAGACCACAATATTTGCTTTATTGGACAGTTTAGTGGTGTTTTAGAGCAGCTTCATCACTATCCTGGGCATTCCCTGACAGTTTCTGAAAACAGCAGTGTTGGAAGGGGTCAGTTTCTTGTGTAACGACCGTTACCAATGGTTCCACCACACAAATTCACAAAGGAGAGCTATTGAAGGGGTTGCTCTTAGAAGATGAAAATTGAGTACTATATGTGTTGAAGGAAGAGGGAAAACTACATGCCAATGATAAGTTGGGGTGCCTTTTTTGAGGCAATGATGAGGCACAAGACCTTCTAGATGAGCTTAACACAATGTACAATAGCTTCTACATTCAAGTATCTATTTATTTCAACTCCTGTGGAGGGACATGTGTTTACAATGTAACTCACGCTCAGCTGGAATAACTTGTGTTGTGGTTAATTGGAATTAACTCACTAGTGAACTGTCAATCTTTTAACTTGTTCTCTATATTTTTTACAGTAACATTCTGAAAGCCCTTTTTCTATGAAAGTGAACTACTCATTTAAAAAAATGTTTTGGTTAGGTTATTCTTGTTTTTCAAATTTTCATAAAATTACCATTTTTACAAAAAATTAATAGCTATAAAATAATAATATTCATAAAAATCTAGTAGTTTACTTTGTAAACAAAGTATTGAGGAATGTGTGTGTGAAGCTTGAAGTCTTGATGTAGAAGTAGGAGGGGTTTAGTTGCGTAGGGGTGACGTTGCCACCTTAGAATATTGGTGGGTGTGGTTTTCTGTGAAATCCATCTAGCTATATAATAATACAATTGTGTGTCAATAACAATGATGACGTTGGTGACCGATGACAGTGTGTGTATAATCATTCATGAACTCTATAGTAGACAAAAAAAAAGTGCAAAAAAAAAAAAAAAAGAGCTTCCATCGAAATAACAGCAAAGAGAATTATGGACTGCCTTATAAACCTATGGTATCTTCTTCATTCTTTCTTTTTTTTTTTTTTTTTTGTTCCCCTAAGTCTTGCCCTGTCTATCTGCTACTTTATAAAAACTGAACACAGGTCACTGAACTGAGTTGGGAAAGAGTGTTCACCTATAGTAGCTAACCATAATCTAGCTACCACTAATCATGGCTGTATAAAGAAAGGCAGAGAAGCTGTGGAACGTCAGGGTCAAGAAAAATAATAGCAGGTGATGAAGCTGACTGATGTGATTTGCTACTTCAATGAAGAAGTGAAAAAAAAAATACACAGAAGGGACAGCGATACTGAGGTGCTGGAGAGGTGGACAAAGGAGAAGGGAATCCAGGAGTTAAAAGAGGAATAGAGAAAACTGGGATGGCTCATGAAGAAAGAGAGCAGGAGAGGAAAACCTGGATAAAAATACTTTAATACAACTGCACTCCTTATTTGCACAAGTTAGTACATCAGGTGCCACTGTGCGTTGGGGTACTCGCAAGTAAACAATAATATATTTAGTTTTCCATGGAGCCTGATTTTTTAAACCAAGCTTTTCAGTTTTCACCTCTATGAATCTCAATAAAAAAATAAGAATAATATATTAGGAGAACTTTGGCAGTTTGAAGTTGATTTAATGATTATGTGTTATATCAATAATCTTCATCAGAAGACTACATGTAGCTATATTATTATTATATAGGTATAGGCACATAGAAATCTGACATATGCTAAGAACAGAAACAACTATTATAATGTCACTGTATAAATTAGGTTTTATGGTGGTTTCACTCACGGAAGAGAAGCCCTTGTTAGAGTTCTTCACACGGTTTTGGAGACGGCAATTGGGTCATGCTGTTTGCTATCCAGCAAAGTTCAAGCTTATTTTGGAATCAATGAATATCACTTTCAAACAACACTTGGAGACCGATCTAGTTGATATATCAGATGTTTTAAAGGATGGGGTTTCTTCTCAGAACCAAAGGCATTATATTAACTGCTTCACACAAGTGGATACTTTCAAATATCCAAAAGAACTGGTACAAAAAGTGATTGATTATTTCAGCACAATTTCTATATCTGAAGGGTCAAAAAAAATTTTGAAGACAAACCGCCAAATTTTTGTACTATTTTAAATAACTATAGCTATATATATATATTTTTTATTAAAGAAATGTATATATTTGGTATGAAAATTATGTGTGTACAATAATTACAACAATCTTTGAGCATGGCTACATTACACAGTGACATGTGTGTACAAGTAGAGATATTCAATTTGGAAGTGGAAATTCAAACTGAAGCTAATGTGTACAGAGTATGGGCAAATGTTTTATAGTTTATAGCACAGTTCAAAGATGATGCAAACAAGTGCTATAAACCACAACAAAATTTGTTGTGGCATCTTCCACAAAAACTCAGGTGTACTCGGCCCTTTTATAAAAGGCTATTACCACCTTGGTTTGTGGATTCATCCGCTATGGTTCCGGTTGCGTTGTGCACTCCACCCTCACGGCTACTTGCAATCCTTTCCGACTTTGTTTGCCCACCAATCAGCTATAGCACTTGGATCGAGCCTTGGGGTAGCCGACCCTTTACCTTATATTATTGGACGTGGGGGGACTCTGGACTGGCTACCTAAGGGCTAAGTTTCACTTGACACTAATACTTATCTTTTAGCGGCGAAGTAAAGAATGGAAACAGGGCAAAAATTGCTTGACGAATTTGATGTTCTGCTTCAGAACCTCTCTGATGACTCTCTGCCCCCTCTGCCCGGTTTTAACGACGAACAATATACAGCTAACGTTGAAGTAAGTTGAAGTGGTCAGTTTTGTCAGAGAACTAATAGTCATTTTGATAGTTTTCCCCCCTTGTCTATTTCCCACTGTCACACTCATGGCTGGTCAGGCTTTAAGCATGGCCAGGTGTTATCAATTTGTTGTGGAGGAATGCGGAAATTGCCAGCTCAAGATCATTGACACCCACGCTTTCTTGGATTTTAATCATTAACAATATACCACGCAATTTATGTTACATGCAGCTACAGTAGCTAGACCCCCCCGCGTAACTGAATGCGCAACTGAATGTAAGCCGTATTTTAATTTTCGAAGTTTTAAAGTTGCGGTTATAGACAAACTTCTGGAAGTCCCATGAAGCTACCTAGATTGGGTTGGACAACAACATGCATGGTATTGCTAATACAAAAAAATAAATATATATATATATATGTATATATAGTATTATATATATATATATATATATAATATATAAAGGCCTGATCCTCCATTATGGCATTGAGTGGAGTAACAACAACCATTATTGATTTTTGTGACTCCTGAAGTTGGCGCAATGGTAAGCGGGCATAGCTTGGAGTTTTCCCATATCTGGTAGGAAGTATGGCAAAAACATCTTTCCCAACAACAAAGTAAGTGATAACTTTCAACTGCAAATCTTTCAAACGTATTTATCTAAAGTTGTGTCACTGCAACAACCACTGAGTCAGAAACCTCTTTTTCCATCTTGTGTAAAATTGCATCCTACTTGAACGTGTGGATGCCAGTTACCGCAGCTATTTAATTGAGCCAATCTGTCTTCAAACATTTTAATTGACCACCACCTGACATCTAGCAGTTCAAACAAATTTGATACTACGGTGTTATGTCCCCAGACCCTTTCCTTCCTCACACCCCCGGTAATAGGTCGGCTACGCCAGACTAAGCAATACTAGCATTTAGCACTGAAATACTATTTTTATTTTGTTTATTCTTATACCTTGCGCAATCCAGTGGTTTTTAGTGACACTTCATATGGATCATTTTACTAGCTAAATCCACAACCATACTTAATTTTTAACTAACTTACTGTAGATTTAGCTTTAAAACATACACTTTGAAACTAGCCATAATAAACTGGTCACTTTTCTTAGGTGATTCACATTGTCTGTGTTTTGTGAAATTAGATAAAATATTTTTTTTTAGAATAAAGTCAGTTTGTTTAAACATATCACTGCTAATATCTCGAGATTAGTATCAAGGACAGAAACCTCCTCAACAATCAGGATTTGCAGTATTGGATGTGGGAATGGAGTATTTGATTGCAGATGGATGTCATTGGTTATGGAAGAGCTCCCAAATTTGAAGATCCAATATGTGGGGATCGACTTAGACAGCCAGGCATGCACACTGGCTCAAAAAAACTTGAGGGAGTTAGAAATTGATAGCAAAGTGTTATGTCAGGATTTCCAGGAAGGAGTGGAAGAGGAGCAATTTGACGTCATTGTATCTGTAAATTGTTTCTATTATCTCCAGTTTATAGAGAAGGCTTTAGAAATTTGCCAGAAGTTAATATCACCAAAAGGTTAGTTTAATTATTTAATCAACCATAAAGGTGAACCTCCATTCAACCACAAGGGCTTAGTAGAGTGTTGGGAGAGGAAGTTGGTTTGAGACTGTTCCAATGTGTTTTTAGACCACTGAATTAGTAAATCAGGGTCATATTAGGAAATAATTTCCTGGGTGGACAAAATTTTAATGTCAGTTGTGTATAGCAAGGAAAACTATTATATATATATAGTACTTATTACACATGAGTCAGAGTGTGATATGGAGAAATGTTTCATGAGCAGGCTAATTTATTTTCATGAGCCAGAATGAGTGAAAATAAAGCCTGAGAGTGAGATATTTAGCCATATCACTCTAACTGAGGGCAATCAGTGGTTTTTTCTACCCTAGACATCTTCACTACTGATGTAGTTTGTACTAGGACCTTAACTCTCACATGTATAAAATTGACAGTAGGGGTTTCCTAAACACCCAGCTGTTGATTTTGTAGCTGTTCAACCAGGTTGGGCAGGCTACACCTGAGTAAGAAGGTAGCTGTAAAAACTGGGAAAAGAGTTGAACTTGACAGGTTGCTATAACTACAAGGGTAATGAGCTTGCACAATACAGCTTGAAATAACAAGCTTGAAATATAGTGAGTTATTTCAGGGTCACATACCTAAACTAGTGGTGTGCTTGAGCACAAATGGCGAGTGAGCCTTAAACCACACTATTGTTAAACGATTGATTCTAACTACTAAAACTCAAGCTGCTAAAATAAAGTTGAGTTTTTAAATTAAGTATATAAGGTAAAGGGGATTCAATGCCATAGTAACCGCTTCCCGCAACTGTTTGAATTGAAAAAGAAGCAACAAAATCAAGTCACGTTATTTAAACTTTTTCTTTGTGTAGTAGTTAACTTACCACCGCCACTAACTCAAATAGAAATGGAGCTCATATAAGTTTTTCAGTTTTAACTGCACCCGCAAAAGAATTCAAAGCGGTAAACAATTCAATTTCTAGGGTGATACAGGTAATGATCGCTAAACCGGAGGATTCTGTTTAGTGAAGTTTGGGACAGGGTCGAACATGGAGCGAACACAAAAATATGCAAGGGTCAAAGTACAAAATGACATACGTACGTCCACACATATAAACAAACAAATATCCCCGATTTTCAATTGTGTTACCCCTGAGAGTGTCTCGCTCGCTTCGCTCGCTCGCCAAATATCATTGTAAAAATATCTAGGGTGGAATATATATATATTACTGGAGATATCTTCACAGTGTTATTTTCAGGTACCTGACCCTTGAGATAACTTACATTATTACTGGTGTTATCTCCTAGCTATATTATGCAAGCTCATTAGCAAGCAAGCTCAACCAGCATGGCCTACCAGTTTTCAGTGTTTTTACAGCTACTTTCCTCTAGTGAAAAGGTAGTGAATCTTCTACATCCAAACAGTACTTCAGGAACTGTCAGAACAGACCACATATATTTGCTTTATAGGGCAGTTTAGTGGTGTTTTTAGAGCAGCTTCATCACTATCCTGGGCATTCCCTGATGCAGCAGAGAGAGAGTGAGGAGGTGAGGGAGGAAGTGAGGGAGAGAGAAGAGGTGAGGAAAGAAGTGCAGCAGATGGAAGAAGGGCAGCAGAGGGAAGAAGGGCAGCAGAGGAAAGAAGTACAGCAGAGGAAAGAAGTGCAGCAGAGGGAAGAAGAGCAGCAGAGGGAAGAAGTGCAGCAGAGGGAAGAAGTGCAGCAGAGGGAAGAAGTGCAGCAGAGGGAAGGAGTGCAGCAGAGGGATGGAGTGCAGCAGAGGAAAGAAGTGCAGCAGAGGGAAGAAGTGCAGCAGAGGGAAGAAGTGCAGCAGAGGGAAGGAGTGCAGCAGAGGGAAGGAGTGCAGCAGAGGGAAGAAGTGCAGTAGAGGGAAGAAGTGCAGCAGAGGGA
>WLWI01005484.1_pt1 | contig 10577 bp, 4 predicted proteins | sample 6701501 | NCBI WGS metagenome assembly WLWI01 (sample SAMN12718690, study PRJNA515312) | sponge metagenome | isolation source: marine sponge | host: Mycale hentscheli | place: New Zealand: South Island, Marlborough, Capsize Point | collected 2014-11-01
CCTAGGTAAATTTCTTGTTACCAAGGTATTGCCATGAGCAGTACCTAATAAATTTATTATCCATTGGATACCCGAGAATATCACTCGTCTGATTGGCGGTATTTACGCTCGTGCCTGCGGCACTCACATAAATACTAAGCCAACAGACTCGTGATATTCTCCTGTATCAAATGAATAATATATATTTATTTAGGTAGATATTTGGGTGCATGCATATTCTAACTAACACGCAATTGATAATTACTTAATCACTTTGGAATAGAAAGAGCAATTGGCATAATCAACCAGTTTAAAACTATTAGAGGTAATTGCTAATAGTAATTGACACATTTGAAGGTTTTTAACATTAAACATTAAACAATAGCACACTATAAGTATAAAACTGAAACTCTGTTAGTGTTTAATTTGCTGTGTATGTATATGATATAGCTAGCTAAAGAAATGTTGAAGAAATTTACGTTGTTATATAAATGTAGTATTCACAAATCCAAGCCATTAATGTTATTATATATTGGCTCTAAATGATCAATGGTGTCAGCACCAGCAAACTCAGTTTTATTTGATCGAATTTTGTATAAAACATTCACTTGCATTTGTACACTTTCTTCTTTTATGCATGATGGCTCAGTATATATGCCACTTTCGACAGGTTCTTGAGTACTTTGAGATGTTTTATTCTCTATCAAAGAAATAATTAATTGAGATAAGATCTTACACAGTACATTCCACCAATTAGCTATATCTTATATGAACACCTATCAATCACTTGTACTAACATACTCTGTTTCAATATAAACTTTGATACTGCTTTAGCACATGCCACAGTGAGAACAGAAATTCCTGTCAGGATAGTAGACACTTTAATAAGAATATCTCTAGCCTGAAAAATTAATTGGTCTTCACAAATATCTGCAACATTAGGACATGTATGAAGTAGTTGAAATATTCAATTTCACATTCAAAGATGATAATTAATATAGAAGGCACTAATCCTAGAGTGTAAGAAGTTAGCTCAAGTTTATTAGTCCCCAGTCATTTATTTTTTGTTTGTAGTCAAGCAAGTTGTTCATTCTATTTGATGTTAAGATCCTATATTATATTATAGAAATCCCAATGGATGGCAAAATATTCTATCAAATTTATTCCAGTTAGCTGAGTAATTATGCTTTACCTGATTTTATGTGCAGTACTATACTGATAACAAATCCAAACAGCCATGACAGAAAGCACAGTGTCAGCATACATACTATCACCAATGCCATAATTTTTTGATTAATTTCAAAGGAATCCTCTATTTAAAACAGAATAATTACAATTTCAAAATGTAACATTAGCTACATAGCTAATTACCTGATTTTTTTAGCTTCACCAAATATGAGATAGTTAGAAAAACACCAACGGTTACTAGGAATAAGCTAGAAAGGACTAAAAACAGTTCAAGTGTTGTTTTTGATGAATTTGAAACTAAAGAGTAAAAAAAAAGCAAAATAATATAGAATTTATTAAAATAATATTTTGATATTTGATCTCACCAAATGGAGTAGTAAAATTTCCTTCTACATAAATTATATAAGTTGAATTTATTTGTGTTGATACTTGTACATAATATGTAGTGGAATGATTTAACTTGTAATTTAAAGTGTAATTTGTGTATGATGATGAATTTTCCATACTAAACAATAGCCTGTTGGTCAACCAAATAGTACAGCTATAACTTTTCGGAGTGATACACTGAATGGATGTATAACAAGTCCCAAAATACAGTGAATAATCAATGAAACTTCTGTGGTGAGAGCCAACTACAGCAAAATAATTCTAGTCAAAGCCAAGTGTAAACTTAAAAGTTATATAATACTTGTTTAATAACTGAATTTATTGTACTTAACTTACTAAAAGTAGGTGAGGGTATACTATCGGCAGTTGTGTAATCATTTTTAAAATATAGTACCCAATCATTTGTTGGCTTATATATGTTAAAGCTTATGGTGCACAAATTATTTGAGCACATATCCATAAATATTCTCTTTTCCAAAAGTATCATTCCGCTGCTGTTTTGTATTTGAACACAAGTACTGCTGACAGCACAACTGAAGATCTAAAATACAATTAAAATTATGGATTTTGCTTTAGGTGGAATTCCAACAACAGCATAAACAAATAATCAAATAATTGCAGCATATTTAAATAGAAATGAAGATAATCAAGCATTTTTAAGCTAATCATGTGTTGTACAGTACAAAATTAACAGAAATTGTACTACATTTTTGTATTCATACCTGTGTTATGTTCCAAGCTACTCTTGCCTCAAACAGGTGTCCATTGTTCCAATACATTGCTGTGAATGTAGCATTAATAACTTTTGGTAATTCTAAATTTCAATATTAAAAACAGAATTGATAAGGATAATAATGATCGTCATAGCTACTCACTGAAAAATGTTTCACTAATATTATATGAAATGTAAATTAAAATCTCTGTATTTTGAAAAAATGTATATAGCTCCACCAGGTAAGATTTATTTGATGCCAAGAAGACTGGAACCAAATTAGTGTAGTTGCTTGGATGTATGTATATAGGGGCATGCCATCTGTCATCTTCACTAATATAATAACGCCCAACACATATTTCATTGTTTACTGCAACACAATTTGCTTGAAGACCACAACCTTCATTAGTAAAAGAGTAATTTATATACTTTGTAGGATGGCCTTCTGTAAAACAACAACAACAACAAGGTACTGCATTACAATTGACACTATATGTATATATTATAATATTTATATTATTATTATAGTAATTATCTTACCTATTTTAGAAGTAAATTGGTTTTCAGCATATTGATTTCTAGCCAGTATATAAATGAAGTACTTGACACTTGGAGGAGGAGAGAGAATGGAGGCAGCACATTGATTAAAGTGACACATGTCTGATGAGAAGTGCTGTCTAATTAGAGATTCATTAATCAAGTTTGTTAGTTCTATTGTGAAATTCGTCATAATTCCACATTTATAAACCTGCATGCACAGTAATATAATAACAAACAACTCAAATTTAGCTAACTCTCTTGTATAAAGCATAATATTATTTTTTCAAGTGTATGTGATAGTCAATTGAAGTTTACAGAAGGTATTGCTATTTAGTGTTACAAATCACAACTATTTATCTGGACTTACATACAAATTAAACATCTAAATGGTAAAAAAAATTACTCTGCTATATCATAATATAAACTGAATACAATAACTTACTGAATTAGTCCAACTGGTTGTTATATTGTATAATTGCTCTTCAAAATATTGCACTTTTAAGGAAACATTTAAATTATTTCCTAAATAAATGAACAAAAATTTAAAGTGATTTATTTTTATATATTTGAACTCCTTAAAATAATAGACTTAAACTTACTTGAAATTAGTAAAATTAATTTTTCTGGATTTTTACTAACATTTTATTTTAAGTTATGTGGTTATAGACAATCTCATGATAATTGTATAAACCTACTTTGAATCTATCGGATCAAAACATACAGTTGAATGTTTTTTCCTCTAGCTACATTTCTAAATTTATTTTTATTCAAAGTAACTTCAGTAGCTACCTATTAACTCTTTCTTTTCAAAATGGCATACACAGTACAGAGAATCCTGCATTATTAAAGCATCATTTAGCCATTGCAATCAAGTTTTATATCATACCAATGGCTATTAAGGTCTGGATCTGATGGTTTTACCTAAAACTTCAAAATTGCCAACTGGTATGGCATTACTCCTCATTGATGTTGTCCCACAGAATATATTCTGCCCTTTAAATGGAATGAGTTCATTCAAGTTCGTTGATAGAGTAAAGTTGAAATAATTGAAAGTAGAAGCGAAAGTAGCATTTGATATTTGTGCTGTAGCATTAATAGAGTCAGTCCAGACCTCTCTTGGATATACATCGGTTGCAATATAGGCTTAAAAACAAGGTTTTTTAAGACTGCACCAGATACTTTTTTTTAAAGCAAGCAATACTTTGAACACTTAAAAAAGCATTTAGAGTAAGCAGGTGACTCTCACTTTAATTACTTACCCAGGATATTCAAATCATCTACAGGTGTGACATTACTCCTCATTGATGTTGTCCCACAGAATATGTTCTGTCCTTTAAACGGAATGAGTTCATTCAAGTTGTTGACTGATAGAGTAAAGTCGAAATAGTTGAAAGTAGTAGTGAAATTAGCATGTGATATTTGTGCTACTGCATTAATAGACTCAGTCATGACCTCTTTTGGATATACATCTGTCACAATAAAGTTGTATGTAGCTAGGACAGTGTCTCCAGCAAACCAACTGATTCGTGGACTATTGAATTCCAGAGCATTACAAGTGAAGTTAACCGCACGAGAACATTGTGGTCCTGATAACTCATAATCAACTTCAGGAATACATAGTACTACATACACAATAATGATACAATATGGTAATTTATAGTCAGACACGGCAAAGATATAACTACTACCATAACTGGCCTATCTACTCTACCTTTTGTTCCCGTAAAATAGATCCAGACTGTCAAAAGAAACTCTTTTACAGACATTGCTATTACTATGCGTCTAACTGTCTCTCAGAATTATTTATTTTTGGGAATGACTTGTTTATATATCTCTCTCTCTTGGAACCTATTCCCAATAACTATTGAAATTTGGTGTTTAACTCTTGAAAATCTAGTTGTTGTTTTACTATGGCGGGTCACTCTAGATTCTGTTTATCAAAGCTCAGGAGAATGACAAAATCTGTCCATTAGCACATAATCCACAGAACAAGTTAACCGCAAAATAGTAGCTATATAAACAAACAAACAAATAAAAAAATAATAAGAAGTTCTTAAAATCATATGTCTGCATGTAAACCTAAATATCTTCATGGCTAACATTTTGTGATTTGCTTTAGAAGTATATAATTTCAAGGCTTTTTATCATCTAGCTATGACATTACTTTATATTGTAGTGGTTAATTTAAGTTAGAAGTATACTATGATGATGTCAGTAAGACTGGTGTAGGCACAATCATTATGGAAAATATTCCTAAAAGTCGTTCCTTGAGTCTTCACTGAACATCAATAGCATAAGCATGAAGTTATGTTTATTACAGAAATTTTAGTCAGATTTTGTTTCTGTTGCATTAGCTATATTTACCTTTAGCCCATATCTCAGCTTTGACTTTTGGCTGTACATGCACTAGCCCAATAATTCAGTGTTACAGGTGTAATATTAGGTCTTCCAGCTTATTTGATATAAAACAATGAAATCCCATAATGAGAATTGAAATACACTGTGTTGATGTTCATTTAATTAATTTCACTATTGGTGTTGGTATCTAGTCAATCGATGTTATAGGAACATGTTTTCTTTTTAGACGTGGTAATTGTGGAAGCATTTTCTGTTATGAAAGTAACCAAAAGCTAATGAAGGCAAAATTAATATGTAGCTACACTATTTCTTTATATTCATCATTCATACTATTGACATTTGAAGTAATATTTTATATCACGAATTAAAGATGAGATCACGTTTCAGTTCATTTTCTTCTTACTGCTTTCAAGCAAGTTCCTCTCTCACTAATTATGTGACTCACTTTGTACATATTCCCCAGGGTAAATACAATTGATTCAACTTCATTGGTTTTGGTAAACCACCACTAAGCAATGAATGGGTTGTTTATTCACTAACCCAAGTACTGTTTGTGTAAACTCTGTCCTTATAGACATGTAGAATATCAAAAGTGATGTTCTTGTATTACTTTGTGAAATAGCTTATTGTTATATAACCAATAATACTTATAAAATGAATCTTTTAATTAAAATAGAGCATACTAATACTGTGATATAGGTTACACGTGTGCATGCACTATACTTGTTTCTGATGACACATTCTATTACTGAGTACATAGCACAGTGAACAACAGTCCGTTTCTTCATATTGGCGGACACAGTTTAATGTTCACTTAACTTTATTGATTTTAGTCATGGAATCAAGTCGATTGGGTGTATAAGTTCTCTAATTTCTACAAGAACATTTTTTCTTATTGTAGCGGTGATAATTGCAGCAATATATTTTGTTATAATGAAAGCTAAAGAAGGTAACATTCACATGTACACTATTAACTTTATACTCACTTGTACTATTGACATTTTAGGAAATACCTTACGATTATATCAGAAAGTAAAGCTGATATCATTATTCAGTCATCATCTGTTACTTTCTTTCTATGGTTATTTGTGGGGGTCTTGATACAGATTAATTCAGGTAAGGAAGAGAAATGTATCATTACATTCAATAAAATCAAAGCATGTGAAATTAAAATATTAATATTATACTGAATGGAAAAATAATATTTTATACTGTATAGATCACGGTGACAAGTCTAACCATTAAGACAATAGATGTGATTGTTAATGTGGCTTCTGTTCTCATAGATGGCACTGTAATCATAATTTTATGTGACCAAATTATAGTGCAAAATATTCCGTTCAAAGGTAATGAAAAATTAAGCAGCTATTAACAATATGATTTAGCTTAATTTATGTAAATTATGCAATACAAACAGACAATGCATCATTAAAGTATTTATTATTAATTGTATGTTATTTTTGTAGATAAATCAATTTTTTTTTGTTTAAGAGTAAAGTTAATACGGCTATAAATGCCAACTATATTCTGAGCCTCCTTGCGCTAAAGAGGAAGAAAAACACATGGAAGTTAACAGGATATACAATATGGATACAAGCATACAGAACAATCCACAGTGTTTGAAAGAGAAAACGTCGTCATATGAAATTGTTGTCAAATAGTTATTGTCAACGCCCGATATATTTTGTGTTAAAGTTCAACATAATTATTGTATATTATTAAAAGATTGACTATAAATAATTTTCTACAAGTGAGAATATGAATGACAACTGTGGCTTACACATAGTATCAGTTATAGTTCTAACAGCACAAAACAATTAGCAAGCATTATATTATGCTTTATGTCAGTCCTCATTTCTTGTGACTCACTCGGGACATACTGAACTTGGTAATAAGGCTATCTCTAACATTGATACATGGCTAGAGTGGGAAAAATATGTCCAACATTAACAATTACTGCAGTGAGGGTCACTTAAAAGAAAGAGTACATACAAGAAAGTGAACTTTGTTTTGTTTCCACCACTTAGTGGTGACAGAGCGATGACATATTATAGCGAGATTCACAGGATTAGTTTATACACAAACTTTTTTCCGTTTCAATGTATTTTAGATGGGAATGGAGTGACCCATCACAAACAAAGCTTTTTACAAGTAAAATAAATTAAATTGTCATTAGTACCTGAAAGGACCATGATACAGTATTGCAACTACATATAGTTAAAATGTATGGGATATGTCATAAGCAGGCTAATTTATTTTCACAAGCTGCAGAGTGAAACTAAAGCCATATCACCCTCTAACAAGTGTATAAAAGTGGTTTATTCAACACTGAATATCGATATCTTTACCAGCTATGGTTACTCGTTATGCACAATAACCAGCAAGTCAACTGTCACATACGATCTCACGGGTTATGAATCTAAAAATATCATTGTAAAGATATCTGGGCTAGACCTTGGGCAAAAAGATATTCACTTCCTAGGAAGTGGATATAAAATATATTCATCGCAAAACTGAGCAATCTAATTGGACAGTCTGAACGAGCCATGGTACAAAAAATACATTGTATATATATTATATACTACTTATGGCATGAGTCAGCGTAATATGGGGAGATATTTCATAAGCAGGTGCATGTGTTATCACGAGGCGAATAATATATATTTGGTATAATGCTCCTAATAGCTTGTTCAAGAATTCCGTGTGAACTCTACACTTATTAACATGTTGGACAGAGTGTATGTTAAAGTTGACAGTAAAATTGTTCACTATGACATAACCAACAATACATGCAAAAGAAAGTAAAAACAGTCTTGTAATCAATATAATTGATATAAAAAATTATTGACACAGAGCTACACAAAATACATTGATGCAATGCTACGATTGTCTTTTATGTTCCTTTCTTTTACTGAGTACAAAACACAGCACACAACAGTCCTTTCCTTCAATTTGTCTTTTACATATTCTATTGTAGCACTGACTTGTTGCATCATTACACAGAACCTGTAATTCACATGAAATACAAAGATGATAAACATGGGGCATTCATGGTGAGATCTTAACTAAATGCTATTATAACTCTCAGTACTTCACAGTATAACTCTAGTTATTGAGACAGAAAAAATAAATCACCATGGGTGCAGAAGGGTGCGAAATCTCCACGTTGTTATACACTAGCCAGCTACTACAAAGATCAAAAGAATAATTTATTAGGAGTAATATCGATACGAATATGCCAATGTGTAGCTCATGCAAGTCGATATGCAACTCCTGCAATGAAATGGTAGACTTAATGCTGGCTTCATAAAAGAAGCTTAACATACAAGTGACACTCACCTCACTAGTAGCTTCAATGGGAAACTCCAAGCACTCTGTTAAACCGCTAAGAAAGTATGTAGCGCAAGAATACCTAAATGTTTACTTCATGGAATCATTATTTTATATAGCTACAGATGAAATATTCCCACCTTTATTTCATTAAAACAAGTTAGTAGCTAATGTAAATCAGCAATCATTAATTAATTTACCTGCAACTTACAGGAATAAAAAAAAAATTGCCAGAAAAATTCTAAAGTTGGTTGTTTGGAGGGTAACTACCACCACTCATTTTTTTTGGCCCTATTTAATAAAAATAAGATGCAAAAAAGAAAAAAAAAGAAAAAAAAAAGATTGTTTGATCACGTAGTTCTTGAAAACTGTCAAAAAAAAAAAGTTGTGTAAAAGTTGAGCTTGTGAGCTAGCTGTTCATAAGATTGTGGTTACCACAATATGGTCAAGGGACTTGTGTTGCTGCTGACTGCAATTATTGTATTATACCAACCCGGATGGAATTTTAGTCTTCATGTCCCAGAAAAAAACTGGTTGATCAGGTGAAGAGACTCAGAGACAGATGAGAACTTACAGCATCCTCTGTGCTCAGTAGTCAATGCATTCTGTGGTGAATGGATTATTTGGCAGCATCCACAATTACCCATGTTTTGGTGTTAGATTTCATGTATAGCTAATTATACTGTAAAAAATGGGTGTTACATTACTTCTTATCAGGTGTATTACAGCCAGTGTTGTAGAAACACCCTTATAAACTGCATGTCTTCCTGAAAATTTTTTTCTTCGAAGCGTTAACATTTCATAATTAGCAATGACTTGTGTGTGTGTGTGTGAAGAGTCTGAAAAATTAGGTTACGGTATATTGTGTGGAAACCACATCAACCTCTCTGGCTGTTGATAAGAGACTTTGTAGTTTGTATTATTATTATTATTATTATTATTACAATTGTTTGCATTACCTGATTCCGGGATGCAATGTCATCTTGAGTTCATTTGCAGTTTTGATATCCCCAACAATTCAATTTTTTTAATTTTGTAAAGGGAAGCAAAGAAAAAAGGGCATTCACCCCTTCTACTAGATAGAGATCACAGTAGACTTAGCTAGTAACGTGAAGTCAGATAGCCTTGCATTAGTGTTAAAATAGTGCAAGCCATGGTTACTTGAACAGAAATATATTTTTATTTCTCCTCCTAGAATCTAAAAAACAACAACAAACAACAAAACAAACTACTTTACCCTTCCTAGCTTCTTTTTCTGTTTGTAGCCCTGTAGGGTATGAAAGCAGAGTCTGAGATATCCAACTGTCCTCCTATAGTGTTGGTAACTATAGAATGAAAGAAGAACATAGAAAGAAGCCATATTGCAGCTAGTATTTTTTAGTCAGATTCCATTCTACCTTAACCCTTTGACTGTAGGAGCCGAGAATTCTTGGCATTGGACAGTTCTCTGTTTTCCAAAATTTTATAAATCAAATATCTAATATAATGTTCATATTCTTTGTTTATACGTTGCTTTGACGTAGTAATTTCCGCAATAAACAATTGAAAAAAGTGCACACTTACTCTTTTTTTTTTTTAAAGTGTGGCTGGAATGTTTACTGTTGAGAGTCTTTCTGCCTGAAAATTTTTTTTATAGTACTGTACTGGGCTCTGAAGCTCAGAATTGAGCACCCAGAAAATGAATAAGCCGTGCACTCTGTCTGAACCTCGTAGAAATGCTGAGATCATTGGAAATTTAGCTTTAGCTAATACCGTTAGAAACGGTAAGCCCAAATTTTAACTCTTCCCTTTGTGAACTGATGTATACTTTTTTGGCATAATAGAAAATAGTTCTGTCCTAACATGCTGATCAGGGGTTGCAGGAGAATCTGAAGGACCAGCCTGTGGAGAACTAGCAAGCACACGCACAGTGGAGTAGTAGCTACAATAGCTATGTTACAGTTAGAGATATATTTTTAACAGCAACTGAACAGCAATTGAACTGACAAAAAGAGTGAATAGAAGTGTTAATGAGTGGAATGACACAAGGTGGGGGGGGGGGGGGGGGGGGCTGGGCTCCCCCACAGAAATACACACACACAGC
>WLWI01005488.1_pt1 | contig 10573 bp, 8 predicted proteins | sample 6701501 | NCBI WGS metagenome assembly WLWI01 (sample SAMN12718690, study PRJNA515312) | sponge metagenome | isolation source: marine sponge | host: Mycale hentscheli | place: New Zealand: South Island, Marlborough, Capsize Point | collected 2014-11-01
GCATAGGGCAACATACTAGTATTTCAAGTTTGAGTTTACGACGGTAGTTATGAGTCATGAACCAGGATTTCAAGAACTGGCCTCCAATGCTCGTATTATCTTCCCTCTGACCAAGCCATGGATCACTTAGCAATGATGTGCCTAGGAGTAATGGAGAAAATGCATTAGTTTTATAATGTTGCAATAAATTAAGTAACACAAAGTGACTGGTAACAAGACACTGAAGATGTTTCTATTATTAAGTAGAAAGTATGTTTATATACATTAATATTCATGAAATATACTAAGAGAGAGAATATAATAGAATTGGTGGCTAAAATTAATAAAAATGTATTAACACAACTATTGAAATATATTATAATGCAATAGGTATTCTTGGATTCCATATGCACTCATGTCTAAGTCAATATTGCCTGAACTGTAATTTGCCGTGGTTAACAGTTGGGAGAGTGTATTAAGCTACAACAAGCTAACTAGTTTTAAGCCTTCGTAACAATAGGAACTTAAGTTTTATGAAGGCTTGTGATGATTTTCAGAGGTATAATGAGCATATAATATATATATATATAACACATATATCTATATATAATTTTATTATGAAAAATGAACGTGACGAAGCTGTTGAAATAATAATATGTCAAAATGGTTACCGATCTTAAGTATTATGAAGCTAGTATGAAGTCAATAGAGGATTGTTGTAGTGGAGACAAAAGAAGTTACTTTTATTATTGTGAAAATACTCTTAATAACAGAATAGTCAAAACAGCATTTTAAAGTTGAAGTGAATCGTTTCTTATAATAAGTTCAAGTTTTCATTCAGTATCAATGATAGCTATCTTATTATAGTACAATTATGTAATTAAAATGCTCAGACATTTTGAGATAAATAACTCGTAGCATAAATAAATTTAGTGAACAAAAACCTACTTATTTCCTTAATATTACCAAACGAGTTTGTTATGCATATGTATATTATATACATTAAATATAATTATTTATATATAGCTAGATAAGTACAGTTTATTGATGTACTGATTTTGATAATAAAACCCGATTCACTGCAGTGACACCATCAGTAAAGTTTTTTACTGTCAAACCCATATGATTCATTCCATAATGAAGCACCAAAGGTGCATATCCTCAGCGCTATTAAACACTACCTAGCTATTACAATATATTCTCCTTCCAAAAGAACGAGCAATCTGTTAGCTATATTTAATGAGGTATCAAAATAGCTCGACCAATGAAAATGGTACATGGAAACGCTGTCTTCATAAGAGAGGAAGCTAAACTAGCCAGAAACACCCACCTGTATACATTTTCAACGCGAAACCTGCAGAAATTATTTGCTCACGTGATTATGACGTGACACAAAAAAGCTGGTACCTACGCGGAGTTGAAAGCTTCGCGTTTTCTCAACGAATAGCCCGAAATTAAAAAAAAATAGCACAATATAAGGTCTTAAGTCTTCGTCCTGAGTAAGTTCATACCTAAATCAACTGTTAATTGTCAGTAATCTCCAAAATCAGAGCGTGACTGACAGACAGACAGACAGACAGACAGTAAGACAGACAGACAGACAGACTAGACAGACAGACAGACAGACAGACTGCATGCGTGCTGAGGGTTAATACATTTTCATCAGAATGAAGAGACTAAGACAAGATTGAATTTTGTTTGAGACACTGGCTAACAAAAAAGGAAACTCGGTACTTCCTAACAAGCAGTGGATGTCACAACTTTGATGAATAATTTGTGTTTTTAAGTTTCCCCCCCCCCCCCCCCCCCCCCAATTCTGTATTGCTTCCACCCACACGTAGATTTGGAACCCTTACCAGTGTATTTAGCCCCAACTACCCTGACCTATGCAAGCCATTACCGTGGTCATGCAATTTGAACATTCCCATTTGGAGCAGGTTTGTCAAGAGATCCAGGAATTTACATTTTTGGGGGGAAGGACAATCCACTTTCACGGATATCCTGATGATTTGCTTTTATAACAGTTTGCTTGTGGATTGTTTATTCATGTGACTACCAACTAAAAGACCACAATGAATACATTATCCTAAACAGATGCTGGAAAAGGAAGCATACTTTTTCTATCTTATGAACAATACAGTGCAAGCTACTGCTTAATTAACTTTTGTTTACAAGATATCCAGAGTTAAAATTGAAATGAAAGCTTGTCGAGATGATTTTGGGACTTACAAAAGTTGTTCTTTTTTTTTTTGGATAGTGAATGATATGATTACTATGAATAACATACAGACACTCACAGTGATCAGTTTAAGGTTTGAGCGTTCAAAACTAGATATCACAAATGACAAACAATCAACTTAACTTTCACTTAATTTCCATTTTAAAATTATATCATAATTGAAACCACAACACACATATATACCCTTTCAGTCCCAAATAAAATTTACATGTTTTGGGGTCAAAATGACCTCATATGCAACACATATTTCTTTCTTAAGCTTGTTCAATTCCTACAAGCACACACTATCTAAAGTGCTGGGTGCGCAATGATTGAACACAACCCCCATGTATATGAATGTGCCCAACACAAGCGTTTTATTGGGGGGTCATTTTGACCACAAGAGGGAGCTAAAGGGCTTTTGTAATAATACTGTGGTAATGATATGCTAGAAATTAAAATTAAAATACATTGAAAAAGTTATACTTAATAGTGAGCATAATATTTGTGAATCTCAAAGCAAGATTAGAGGGGACATGTAACATTTTATTGTCTAATAACATAACATTAGCCATTAAATCATCTGGTACCAGTTCTTTGTTGAAGTGCTTTACTCTCTGTTGTTTAGTTTCTTTTCTCATTCCCTAGGTTTGCCTTGCCACAATGAATCACCCATTGTGTGTCTCATTTGCTGAATTTAGTTGGGAAAGAGTGTTCACCTACAGTATGTAGCTTACTATAATCCACCACAAATCATGGTTAAATGAATGGCTAAGATGTAGGAGTATGAATAATCAAGAATAGAAGCTGGTGAGTAATGGCTGACTGATGTAATTACTTCATTAAAGAAGTGAAAGAAAATGCACAGAAAAGAGTGAGATATTGAGGAGCAAAAGGGAATTCATAAGTTGAGAGGAATTAGAAAACCTGAGATGGTTCAGGAAGAAGTACATCAAGTGCCTTGAAATGGCAGGGAACTTGCTAGTATAATTATGGTCTTCCATTATGTGGATACTGAAACAATGTACATCAAAGATAAATTTTTACACTATGGTGACACTAAATTATTTTTTCTTCACAGTTGAAAGTTAAAGGAAAAAAAAAAAAAAAAAAAAAAGAGTAAAGAGGGGGAGGGGTAGCAGGGTAGATAGAGAAACTGTTGTTGTTTTTTTGTTCTGTTGCCAGAATTTTTGTTTACAAGTGAAGATATTGATCAAGTACAAGAAACAGGTGAGCAAATTTCAATGATGACTGGAAATTGTATCAGGTAGTAGAAATTATTCTTCAAATATTGTTCTGGGAGTGAAAAAAAAGAAAAGAAATAAACTACTTGAATTTCAAAAATAAATGAACTAATTCAATCAATAGTTTTATAAAAATATATATTTTGATTTCTATTATTTTTTTAAGATTGTCAGACAAATCATTTACTTAAAATAAATTGATTTTGTCTGCAATATTAGCTTGTATATCAAAATGCGCCACAGTATCCGCAGTTATCTATGGAGTTCCTAATTTCATAATAAATAAAAACAGTTTGAGATAAAGAATGTTGTAATAGCTAGTACCTCGATAAATCTGAATGCCACTAGTTCCACTGGCAGGCCTTTCTAGTATCCCGCAGTAGGTCAATTAATGATGGCTATGGTACAATTTAAAGACATGCAGTACTGATGTTCACAGCTTCCTGTTAACTAGATATAGCCAGCCAATAAGTTCGCAAATTTATCTGGAACTTGAACATTTTGCGATGCCACTAGTCCCCAGAAACCTCTGCGCTAACTGCGATTGTGATACAACCTGTTTGTCTGATGAGAACTTCATTAGTACTTCTAATCGCTCGATAAAATTATGAGGGGACTTATCATTTTATACCTTGTATATCTTCAGATGATACGTACCTTGGCCCAATTTCGTAAGTTAGTGACAAATATGTTAGCTAAGGGGTGGAAACTCTGGAGGAAACCCATTAGGCCCACCTAAGCTTTTGTAACTCTATACACAAGATAAGTCAAATATTAGCAAGTGGTAAGAAGTTGACGCTATTGTGTTAAAATTAGTTTAGCCTAAGGATTGTCATATTTTACCAAGAGGACCACTTTGTTGCACTTGAGGGGCTGCAAATCCCACTTACATTCTGGATCTTGTCAGATAAATCTGTGATTTCAGCCTTTAATTATAAGAGATAGAAAATGTAGAGTAGTTAATATCAAAGTAACCAAGTAGTAGTAACCAAGCTGAAATATAAGTGAGGCGTATGCAGGGGATGTTCAAGGGGCTACCAGTAACATACCTTCCTCCAAACTAGTAATATTCATAGCAAGTATTAATTTTTAGACCACTACAACAGTGATATAATATTAGCATTTAAACCCTTTACCTACCAGGTCTGTAAGAATGCTAACATTCACAAATATCCATGAAACACACAGAAAACTATTAAAAATGTCACTTATCTGTTTTTGTCAGGAGTGTAGGCAGAATTATTAAGAGGTGTGTTACTTAGTGATCACACCCAAACTATGCCTAGACTACACCAATTATGTTATCGATACCAAACAACACCAATAGATGGCGAGTAGTAATCTCACTTCTATAAAATACGTTCATACTGTTCTAAGAAACACTAACTATTTGATTTGATTCCACACAATATAGCATGGCTTACTAAATGAAATTGTCAGCAAAAGCTACAAAGCGTGAACATCTATTACCTCTCATTCATATAACACATAGTATTATAATAGTAACAATTAGATCATTAATTTAATAGTAATTTACTAGTCTCAATTACTACACTGGTTTGCCAATCATTATGATAATACTTTGCCATTTTTAGAAACTACACTAAATCCACCACCTCCTACGTTAGAAGTATGTTCTGGTGAAAATTACACTTTGTCTTGCCTAGAAAGGGGAACTGCGCGTATTGTTTGGAACTGGAATGATATTATGAGAGATTATTATGCTGGAATTGATAACAATATTAATGCCACAGATCCTCTGTTGAATAATAACAATATGATTGTGTCAACTAGACTTATATCTATTAATTCTTCACATATACACTCTATATTAGAGTTTACTTTGTTTGAAAATGTTACTTCAGTTCAAGTATCGTGCAACCGGATTATGTTACTTGTAAATGTGAAGGGTAAGAATAATATGTAAAATAAGTAAAATAATTATTTAAGAATTTCTTAAAGCAGTATTTTATTTTCACGTAGTATTTTATATAAGTACTTTTCTGTAAGAAATACAAGCTTAATATGAACAAGAAGTGGCAAAATTGACTTTGTATCTTATTAAAATTTTAAGACTAAAGCAAAACAAAGGTCATGAAAGTATAGACTATAACCCATGACATTGAGCAGGTCATGTAAGTGATTACATTTTGATTGAATTTCCAGATGCATGTCAGGAATAGGAATTTACATCTAGAACGAGGCATCATGATTAACACATACACAAATTTATTATTAATACCATAAATTTCAGTTTATGTAATTCTGTTAAAATACACATGTACATGTAATATTAATATAATATTTGTATGAGTAATAGCACGGGTAACCGTGCTATACGGGATCAATAGCACGAGAAATGATTGAAATAGCACGAGGTGAAGCCGAGTGTTATTTCAATTGCTTTACGAGTGCTATTGATCCCTAATAGCACAGGTTATCCGTGTTATCACTCGCTAATAGTAGGCCAGCTTTTTAAAAAGTCTCTTGCACATTGTCCCCTACTAGAAACTACTCGAACTGTACGTTTCCAAGGTTAACGCTCTACATGTGCGCACTTACCCGTACTATTTCACTTGACTTATCACTGTGATAAAATAACTCAGATCACAAGCTGACCTCATTCACATAAAACCAATGAATCAGTTAGTATACCTATGCATATATTAATTGGTATGTCACAAAATAGAACTACACTTGAGCACTACTTTTTCACATCTCTATCAGAATTTTAGACAAATGATAAGATGAACTGCAACATTTATACTTAGTGTACTGAGTTATGATATGGTTCATATGGCATCAAATAAGTATGCAACCCTCTAGTTAAGTGCAATGCATCTTCTCATTCACGAATCAAACTCAATAATAAATCAATATGATGCCTAGAGATACCTGCTCCAACTAAAGTATATGACAAGGGGCATACACGTGGTAAAGGGTGTGCTAACTAGGTAAGGGGTCACTGTAATAGGGAGCTGTGTGATACAGGGTGAGTGCATGGAATAGATGGTTATTGTCTATCTCCCCCCAAGTCCTTCGTCAGGGGGCTGAAAAAAGTTAGAGAGACCGTCCGTATCTCTGTGGGGGTTATATGGTCCTTTTACTTCTACGTAGGGTCTGGTCGGGGTTGGTAGATGTGGGAGGTGTTGGTGGGATCTTGGCCAGTTGATTGGGGGCTAGTGGTGGTAGGTTGTGTCGGGTGGCGGGGGTGCCTGCGACGGCTGCGTATGAGCGGGTGGTGGCCGGCGTGGTAGTTGGCTGCCTCTGGGTTGTTGAGTGGGCCTTGGTTGGTTGAGGTGGTTCCGGGGTGCCTGGTAATTGTTGGCTGGTTGGTGCGGCTGGGGTGCCTGGTGATGGTTGGCTGGGTGGTTGTGCCGGGGTGCCTGGTAATGGGTGGCTGTGTGGCGGTACCGGGGTGCCTGGTGATGTTTGTTGAGGTGGTGTCGCTGGTTGTGCTGTTGGTCTGGGCAGCCCTGGTGGCTGGGGATGGGGCAGGCGCCGCTGTAGGGGGTGGTCTGTTGGAGGAGTAGGGATGGTGTGCCTCCTTAGGTATTGGCGGTTGCGAGTAGTTAGTCTGCCATTGCTGTCCATCCGGACCTAATACTGATGATACTGCATGACCTCGACCACAACGCCTGTGCTGTCCCATTTGGTTGGGTGGTGGCCTGTCTGGTTTTGCACCAGTACTCTGTCTCTGCGTTTGAGGGGGAATAGGCTCTTGGTATGCTCTGTCCAGCATTTCTTGCCCAGGGATTGGCGCTTCTTTAGTGCTGTCTGCCTCACGTGCCATGTCGTAACGTCCTGGGTTGGCTGTTGAAGTTGTGTTGGGAGGGTGGGTAGTTGGTCTCTGATTGGTCAGCCAAAGAGGCACATAGCCGGTGACATCTGTGTGATGGGCAGTTCCTGTAGGTCAGGAGGGCCTTGAAAAATGCTAACTTCAGGGTACCCCCGGGGTCGGTGTTCCCTGCGATGAGCCGCTTGACAGATTTGACCCCTGTCTCGGTGCGGTTGTTAGCATGGGGGTGGTATGCCGAGGAATTCCGGTGGTGGACCCCCAGCTGGTCAGCAGATCTCTTGTTGCATGGGCAGTGAATTCGGGTCTTCCATCTGTGGTGAGGGAAGTGGGGATGCCGAATGTTGCAAAGGTCTCCCTGAGTACCTGTACGAGGCCTGTGGCTCCGCTGCTTGCCTGCGATATGATGGGCCATCCCGAGAAGCGATCCACCAGCACGAGGTAGGTGGATCCTTCATAGTGGAAGAAGTCTGCATGGAGGTGCTCAAATGGGTGGTCCGCCTCCTCTGGGGTTGTGGGTGGCATGTGAGGTTGGGAAAGGGCATTCCCGTTGCAAATGCTGCAACTGTTCCTTGTGGCGGCGATGTCTGCTGTCAGGCCTGGCCAGTATATGGATGCTTTTGCCCTGGCTGTCATCCCGCTTGTCCCTTGGTGTGCTGCGTGCAGGGTGTCGAGGCATGCTTGTTGTAGAGAGGATGGGATGACGAGGCGGTTGCCCAGACATACCACGTCGTTAACTATGGTGAGGTTGGTTATCACGGGAAAGTATGCCTGTATCCCCACTGGGAGCAAGTTGCGTTTGGTGGGTGGTCCTGCTTCTATGACCAGCATGAGGTCCTGGAGGGACTGGTCTGCCATGGTTGCTGTCTGAAGCTGTTCCCAGTTGATGGGAGTGGCAGAGATGGCTGCGCACATGGCTGTGGGGAGGCCGTCGTCGTCTGAGAGGGTATCAGTGGAGCAGTTCGGGCTGGGGGCTGTAAGGTCATCTGGCAGGTGGAGTCTGGTGGGTGTCCTTGTCCCAGATGGGTGACGTGATAGGGTGTCGCTGGTCAGGTTTTTGGTGCCTGGGATGTATACCATCCGGAAGCGGTACCTGAGGGTCTTCTCTTTGAGATTCCTCAGGCGGGGATTCGGGATGTCCTCCAGGCACCGGTCCCCGAACAGCTTTAGCAGTGGTTTGTGGTTCATTGCTACTGTCAGGTCCCGGCACTTGAGTACAAAGTGCCTGGCGCTGTCGAGTGCATCAGCTACGGCCAGGGCCTCCCCTTCCACCGGGGCATATCGAGATTCTGTAGTGTGAGTAAATCTCGATCCGACCAAGGTGATGCGCCAGCCATCCCGGCAACAGAAAGGATCGTGGGATGGGCACTGGCAGTGTTTCTGTGTGAGCCAGAAGCCAATCCCGTCCATGCTCCAGTCCGTTGCCAGGCAGGTGGGGCGCCCCTTGTCAAAGATCTCAACTCCCGCTTGGATGCTCTCGCATATGTGTTGTTTGGACGTGGCGAAGGCCTCAGTCAGCTGGTCTGACCATTGGAAGGGGGTGGATGGCTTCAGGAGATCCCTGAAGGGGAGCATGGTTGCCGTCATGGCGCGAAGGTGTAGGAAATTTGGTTGACCAGACCAAACCATGCCCTGATGTCAGTAATGCTTGTTGGGGTGGGGAATTCCTTGATGGCTGCCGTGAACTTGTTGGCAGGGCGGACCTCTGTGGGGGTGATTGTGAACCCGGTGAACTCCACCTCGTCTTCTGCGAAGCAGAACTTCTCCGGGTTCAGGGTGATTCCATTCGTGGCACAAATGTGTAGCCACTCCACTGCCTGATGGAAGGAGCCCTCGATGTCATCTGCCCACAGCAGGGCATTATCGATGCACTTGGTTTTGTTGGATACATTGGTGATGAGTGCATCGTACCGCGCCGTGTAGGCATCTCCCGAGGCGATGTAGCCTTGCGGGGCTGTGAGGTAGCAGTACAGTCTCCAGGGTGTAATAAAGGTGGTGTTATGCCTGTCCTCCTCGGCTAGGGCCACGGAGTGATAGCCATTCCATGCATCGAAGATCGTTTTTTTCGTCAGTCGTGGGATGGCTCTGGCCTGGTGGAATGGTGACGGGCAGTGGTGGGTCTCCCGGGTGGCGTGTTGGTTGAGGGGTTGGAAGTTTATGGTCCTCATGAGCGACCCGTTCTTCTTGGTGCAGATCACCATTCGGTGGCACCAAGTGACGGGTGTGCCCAGGGGGACTTTTTCCAACACGCCAAGGCGGACATCCCTGTCCAGCCCTGCCTTCACCTCCTCCTGCCAGTGAACAGGTATGGTGATGGGTGTGTGGCACGGTTTGGGGGCAGCATTAGGGTCGATCTTCAGTGATATAGGGGGGCCGGACATCATAGGCAGAGGCTGGTGTTCGCATGTATTGAATGCGCTGGACGAGTAGAGGTCCAGGAGGTACTTCTCCAGCTTCTGTCTGTTTTCCTCTGTAGCGGGGAATGGCAGTGTCGTGGGCCGATCTGGTGGTGGGGATCTGGTGGGGCAGGAGCACGGTCGCAGGGCCGTTTGGGCGTGGCTGACTGGTTGGTTTTGGGGGGCGTGGCTTTGGGTGGTTGGTGTTGCTGCTGGCGCTTATACCCACTGTGCAGTGCCTCCCCCTGGTCTGCCTCATCATTGATGGCGCTGTTGCTAGCTTGGGGTGGGATGGTCATTGTGGTAAATGACAGTTTGCCTGTGACCCTCACCATTATGAACTGCATCAGCTCCTAGACTGTCTGGTCTTTGTCCGGCTCCTTCAATAGGTCCGCCTGGATGTCGGGGTCAGCGAGGCCGACACACAGCTGATCTGCCACTCTGTCCTCGCTCTGGCTGTTGACTGTCGCACAGTTCGTGCACTTCCGGTCGAATCGACACACCTCAGCCTGGCCTCGCAGGTGGGCTACGAACGACCTGACGGTTTCACTCCTGTCTTGAGTCATCCTTGAGTGCGTGACTCTGGCTGCCCTCTTGTTCTCCTCCTGCACTGCCATAGCTTTGATGGCTGCCAGGAGGTCTGGCTCGGCATATTCCCTGAGAGGCGTGGGGCAGGTGGCGTTCATGGTGACGTCCCGGCGGAGCTTTGGGTCTAGGCATGCTAGCAGCTGGATGGTGACATGTGGGGCAGTCAGGTTGGCTGCCTGTGAGTACTCTTTCAAGTGGTTGAGGAAGTACTGCCACCCTTTCGAAGTCTCTCCGGCTGATAGCTCTGGTCTGGGGATTTGGGTGGGCTTGAAGGAGGCAGCCTGGCTGTGGTCCATCGAGATGTGGCCTGTCATGAGGGCTACTGCCATCCCAGGCTCCGTCCCCTCTGCTA
>WLWI01005489.1_pt1 | contig 10573 bp, 9 predicted proteins | sample 6701501 | NCBI WGS metagenome assembly WLWI01 (sample SAMN12718690, study PRJNA515312) | sponge metagenome | isolation source: marine sponge | host: Mycale hentscheli | place: New Zealand: South Island, Marlborough, Capsize Point | collected 2014-11-01
TACTATCAGCCAGGTGAATCGCACGATCTATTGTAGACAAGGCCTGCGAAACCTTTTCCTTATAAATGGGTAGTGACACGACAAGACATACGTCGCTGTGATTAATAACGTAAGACATTTCTTCAATCAGGAAACCTGAGTTGACTGGCACCACACTTACACCTAGTTTATTCAGAGCCTGAAAATGTAAAAAAAACTCAGCCCTGTTATCGAATAATGTGGCGACACGTTGACCATGACCATAACCCGCCTTTTTGTAGTGCTCACTCAATTCGTTTATTTCATACAGGGCTTCTTTGTAACTATAATCCACAGAAATAGAACCATAATCTTTAGTAGCCTGAACAGGTATATGCAAAAAGGGTTTTTCAACCACCTTGTTTACGGTTTTCTGGAATTCATCAAATACAGTCATTTTCGATTAAACGTGAAATTTAAAATGAGGGATTGCATGGCAAGCCATACAGGAAGTTAAAATACAAAAACTATTTCAAAAGGTTTTTTATAAATAAAGAAGAATATTCCCAAGCGGTGCATCGCAATTGATCAGATCGACCTTTTTCTTCTTTATTTTATAACCCTGCTCCGTAGCCTTCAAACAATGGGTGTAACTGCCGCCAAACAAATCCTGCTCTTCCCGTCGATACTGCAGCACGATAAAACGTGATTTGACTACACAGACACCTGTCGAATCATCATAGTCATCAAGGAGCACGTTACTCAGCATATGACTACTGCGCGGCGCAGGTTTTAGTGAAAATGCATTCGGGTGTCTGAAACGCTTAATGCGAACCGCCCTCAGCAAATCTGTCTCGTACATCAACGAAATATGATTTATTGCATCTTCCTGATTCGGAACTGCCGGGATCCAGTATTCACCTTCATCAACAAACAGATCATTCCATTCGTCCCATCTTTGCTCGTCTATCAAGCTGGCTTCGTGAAAGAGAAACTGTTCGAGTTCTCTGACATCAGGTTTTGTTGCGGGTTTGTTCGATTCTGCTACAGCACTCATCTCGGAGCCTCCGAATTAGTCATGTAAGATTTCCATGTTTCAAATTGATGTCTGAATACCATATCGCTGGTACCAATTGCATTCTTGGTGCCATCTGACTCAACATTGTCTGCACCAAGATAACGATGCTGACTGACCCATTCATTACTATCTTTGGTTTCTAGACCGTATTGCATACGATGATAGGCCTCCTGATCATCCGGTCCAACCAGGTTTGCATGCGAATTAATCAGGTTACAATAGGTGATTGACCGTTGGAACAATTCCTCTGGAGCACCAACTTGCTTGAATACCCAGGACTCAATGACAGTTTTATTCACGGCTATTGGTTTTACAACACGTATTGAAGTGATCACGCCTTTTAGCGTAAAACTGGGGTAAACAACCGTGTTATGACGATTTACAGACAAAATTTCTTTGGTCCTCTCCTCTCCATACGCATCAATTAATGCTTCTGAATAACCCGGAATTGGTGAGTACGCGGAATGGATACTAACCTTTCCACCGGTGACACTGTGGCCATTATTCCAGGCCGTTAAACCCATGTTTTCGAAAAATTCGTAACTACTTGCAAATGGTCCAAGCATCTCCAGTTCAAATGGCACATCCTCTTTTTCGATATCCATATCATCAAATATACGTTTTGCTGTACCTGCCGATGACTGGTGAACAATCATTGGATGCATTGCATCATTTAGATTTTCCACAAACATTTTCCAATTGGAGTCGTGAACATAGCGGAAGCAACCGCCGGCTATCTCCAACTCTCCTACTGGTGAACGGTCGGCCATATTATCAATGGACAGGGCTGCCCCGCCCAACCAGCTAATCAAATCCACACCTTCTTCGCTAAGGCTGGCAAATATCAGTCCACGATAGCTATCTACCCTTGGAACCTGGGCAACGTTAGCCTCTGGCCTGCCCTTACTAAAGTCACTACCTTCATACCCCTCTTCTCTGGGAACGTGTACCAAGGTGCCATCTGTATCGAATACATAGCCATGGTAAGGACAGCGAATTTGCTGGGCGTGGCCGCAGGTGTCTCCAATTAACTGCGCGCCTTTGTGTGAGCATCGATTAAACAGGACTTTTACTTTGCCGTCCTTATGGCGGGTCATCACCACCTGCTGCTTGCCAATGCTGGTGGCAAAATAATCTCCCGTTTTCTTAACCTGGCTTTCATGACCCACATATATCCATGATCGCCCCCAGATGCGCTCCATTTCCAAATCAAAAATGGCCGGGTCGGTATACACATCACGGTGCACCTTATCAGACTGAACAAGTGCCGCTAATTCATCACTTGAGTAGTTGTTTGTCACTTGTTTCTCCTCACTCAAAAACTTTTCAGGTTCAGGTACAAATACCCCTGCACTATTGAATATCTTATCGCTCACATTGAAATTAAGCACTATAACTGATTCCTTCAGTTATAGTAACCATATTCATGTGAATATGGGAATAATATTTATTTTACTGTCGTAACTATCAATAAATTACAGTCCAGTCTATGTTAACGGCTCTCTAAGCTCCTTTAATAATCGTAAAAGTTCATCTTTTTCAGATGGGGAAATAGATGTGAAGAGTTCGTGCGCCCATTCCTCATGATCCGCTGCCATACGCGCGAATAACTCTTCCCCTTCTGCGGTCAGGTATATTTTGCTTACACGGCGGTCTTCAGGCGAAAGTTTTCTTTCCAGTAATCCATCCTGTCTCATTCTATCCAGCAGGCGCGTAATATTGCCCTTCGATGCTAATAATTGAGCAGCCAGAATCGAGGTATTCAATCCTTCTTTACCGGCCTGTGAAAGATGGGCCAGGACATCGAAACGAGAAAACGAACTGTCATAATTTTCCCTAAATCGCCCGGACATTTCCTGTTCCAGCAATTTTGTACATTTAACTAGATGCAGCCACAATCGCAGGGAATTTTTGCTTTCAGAGTCGGCATCCAGTTGATTGTCAATTTCAGAATCGAGCATGCCTGCTATTTTAACCCAAAAACTGATCATCATTGTGATTCTAAACAGGCATGCCCAGATGATTTGATTGGCAGAGCCTTATTCCTTGATTCTCAGGGATATCAGAGATTATTTAGCCAAATTTTATTGCAATGCAACCAAGAGCTGTTCGATACTATGCGGCTTCAATCTCAATTTAAGTCGAGAATCCAAGAGTTTACAACCAAGGGCAGATAGCTAATGAAACCGTATTTCGAAAAAATGGACAGCTTTGGTAAGGAGCTAAAAAAGGGTCGTATAAAACGTGCTGTAGAAAGCGTTGAACTCCTAAAACAAACCGAGGCGCAGATCGAAGAACTAAACAATAAAGTTAAAGAAGCAGGACTGCCGACCGAGAAAATCAACCAGCGCGGCGCCATGACTATCTGGCAACGCATCGACTATTTAGTTGATGAAGGTTCCTGGCATCCATTACATAGCCTTTATAATCCGTCTGACAACGATGAGGGCACTACCAATGTTGTAGATGGACTGGCAAAAATTGAAGGCCGCTGGGCCGTAGTAATAGGCTTCGACAATAAAGTCATGGCCGGTGCCTGGCTACCCGGTCAATCGGAAAACATTCTCAGAGTCACAGATTTATCTCGGCGCCTGAATATCCCATTGGTGTGGTTAGTGAACTGCAGTGGTGCCAAGTTACCTGAGCAGGAAAAATTTTACGCCAACCGTCGTGGTGCAGGCACACCATTCTTTCGTCACGCTGAGCTCGAGCAAGCTGGCATACCCGTATTGGCCGGAATCTATGGTACCAACCCTGCTGGCGGCGGTTACCAGAGTATTAGTCCAACCATATTGCTCGCGCATAAAGATGCCAATATCGCTGTCGGCGGAGTAGGTATTGTCTCCGGTATGGCACCCAGAGGCGGATTTGATGCTGAAATGCTGGAAGATCTTATAGAGAAGACCCGGGAATTTAGTGCCACGCCTCCCGGTAGTGTCGATACCCATTACGATAAAACAGGTTTTTTCTCTCATGTATATGAAGAAGAGACAGGGGTTCTCGATGGAATTAAAGAATACATGTTGGCGACTCCTGCCTACCAGGCCAAGTTTTTTCAGGTAGCAGAACCTAAAGAACCGGCGTTCCCTATTGAGGATATTTACTCCCTACTGCCTTTTAACCAGAAAGAAGTCTATGACTTTGACGAAGTACTGGCTCGATTGGTGGATGGTAGCGAGCATATGGAATTTCGACCAGATTATGGCCCCGAGATGTACACTGGCATGTGCAAAATTGACGGTATGTTGGTGGGTTGTATTGGCAACCGACAAGGCTATTTGGGTAAAGATTATCCTGAATACGGTGATTACCCTGGAATAGGTGGCAAGCTGTATCGTCAAGGATTAATCAAGATGAATGAATTTGTGACGCTCTGTGGACGTGATCGTGTTCCTGTTATCTGGTTTCAGGATACCAGCGGCATTGATGTTGGCGACGTGGCGGAACAGGCAGAATTGCTAGGTCTTGGTCAAGGTTTGATCTATTCAATTCAACAAACTGATGTACCTATGATGCTGGTCATACTACGTAAAGGGAGTGCAGCCGCACATTATGTACTGGGTGGACCAACTGCCAATCGGCATAACGCCTTCACTATTGGTACCCCCGCCACCGAAATTGCGGTGATGCATGGTGAAACTGCTGCGGTGGCGACCTATGCACGAAGAGCGGTGAAAGAGAAAGACGCAGGTCGTCCACTAGAACCGATAGCGGAGAAAATGAATGAACTTGCGCAACAATACCGGGATAATTCGCAACCAGATTATTGTGCTCAGCATGGTCTGGTCGACGAAATCGTAAAACTGGTAGAATTGCGTAACTATCTAAAAGCTTTCGCAGGTGCCGCTTACCAAAACCCGACATCGATTTGCCCGAAACATCAGATGATTTTACCAAGAATAATAAAAGGTTAGCGAATAATAATGGAATCTGCAGTGAATATTTTTATTAACGGTATTGCAGGCGTATTTGCGGGAATTACTTTCCTCTATCTTGCTATTCGATTGAATTCAGCTATAGCCGGGCGTGACGTCAATAAAAAGGAATAGATATGGTCTTTTTTGAGAGCATGGGGATACTGGCCCTGACGCCAGACATGCTGTGCATGTGGGTAATTGGTTTAATTCTGATTTATCTTGCAATCAACAAACAGTATGAGCCTTTGTTGTTACTCCCAATAGGCTTTGGAATTCTTGTAAGCAATTTGCCATTAACAAACTTAATGGCTGAAAATGAGGGCTTGCTCTGGATTTTCCACCATTTCGGAATTAAATGGGAAATCTTTCCTCCGCTGATTTTCCTTGGGCTCGGTGCACTCACTGACTTTGGCCCCCTACTCGCCCAACCACGTCTTATCTTTCTGGGCGCCGCCGCTCAGGTTGGTGTTTATTTCACTTTTTTTACAGCTTATCTCATGGGTTTCAGTCTCCAGGAAGCTGCCACTATTGGCATTATTGGTGGTGCAGATGGCCCAACGACTATCTTTCTTGCTGCCAAACTTGCACCCCATTTGTTGGGTGCCTGTGCAGTAGCCGCCTACTCCTATATGGCGCTGGTACCATTTATACAACCACCAATTATGAAATTACTGACCACGGAAGAAGAACGTAAAATCAAGATGAAGAAGGGTCGTAAAGTTTCCGCTAAAGAAAAAGTATTTTTCCCGCTTATAGCGGTAATTGTAATCGTCCTCTTAGTACCAGCATCAGCTCCTTTAATTGCAATGTTTATGCTTGGCAACCTCTTTAGAGAGTCAAAAGTAGTCGAGCGCCTTAATGACACCGCCCAGAACGCTTTAATGAATATTGTCACTATTTTTCTGGGTATTAGTGTCGGCGCTACAATGAGTGCTGACAACTTTTTACGAAAAGAAGTAATCTTTATATTCTGTTTGGGACTAATAGCGTTCATGATCAGCACCGCAAGCGGTATACTGCTGGCAAAATTCATGAATCTATTTACAACAAACAAAATCAATCCATTGATAGGGGCAGCCGGTGTTTCTGCTGTTCCGATGGCAGCCAGGGTGGCACAAAAAGTAGGCGCTGAGGCAGACAAAAAGAATTATCTTTTAATGTTTGCAATGGGACCTAACATTGCTGGGGTGATCGGCACGGTGATCGCAGCTGGAATATTCTTAACGATGCTCAAATAGGAGACAGAACATGGCAACAGAAGTAGAAGCACCACTTGCTGGTAATATTTGGGAAGTACTGGTCGAAGTTGGCGCCAGTATTGAAGAAGATGACGAGTTAATCATCATCGAAGCGTTGAAAATGGAAAATCCCGTATACGCACCATGCGACGGCACAGTTAAGGAAATTAAGGTCAGTAAAGGGGACGTCGTAGAAGAAGACGATGTGCTAATTATCATTGAGTAATCCCGACAAATAAGAGAAAGCCGATATGTTTTTTGAATTGACAGAAGAGCAAAAACTGGTGCAAGACACAGCGCGTCGCTTCGCACTTGAAGATATTGCACCAACTCAGGATGAAGAAGAAAAGAACCATGAGTTTCGACAGGATCGTGTTGAAAGAATGGGGGAACTGGGTTTTCTTGCCTGTGTGCTACCCGAGGAACTTGGCGGTAATGGAATGGGGTTTCTTGAGTCCGTACTTATGGCAGAACAAATTGCCGAGGTATCTGCTTCATGGCGTCTGCCTTTCAATATGCAAAATTTGGGCGCTCCACTCTCTGTAGCCAAGTTTGGCACAGACGCTCAGAAGGAAAAATATATACCCGGCTGGATTGAAGGAAAGGAAATGGGTTTCTTTGCCATGACCGAATCTAATACTGGCTCCGATGTTTCCAGCATGAAGACCCATGCTATTGATAAAGGCGACCACTGGGAACTTAATGGAAGTAAGATGTGGATTACCAATGCACATGTTGGTGATGCAGGATTACTTTATGCATATACCGATAGAGAGAAAGGCAATAAAGGTATTTCCTGTTTCATTATTGAACCAAAGAATACTGAGGGCATTACTGCAAAGCCTATTGAAACCAAATTAGGTTTGCACTGTTCACCAACGGGTGAATTTGTGTTCGAAGGCGCAAAAATACCGAAGGACGCACTTCTGGGTGAACTCAACAATGGTTTTAAAATGTGCATGTGGCAACTAGGTAATACTAGAATTGGTTGTGCAGCCGGCGCACTAGGTGTAGCTGGAGGCGCTCTAAAACATGCTATTCAATATGCCAACGAACGCACGCAGTTTGGCAAGTCAATATCGCAACACCAGATGGTCCAGGCACAAATTGCAGAAATGACCATTGAACATCATGCCGCGCAACTGCTCGTGTACAAAGCCGCATGGTTAAAAGATCAGGGCAAGCCAAATCAGTATGAAACCTCCGTTGCCAAACTTTTTGCATCTGAAGCAGCTGTGCACGCGGCTAACGAAGCAATGAAAATTTTTGGCTCCTTTGGTTTTTCTACTGAATACCCTGCTGAACGCTATTACAGAGATGCCAAATCCCTGCAAGTCGTAGAAGGTACATCCAATATTCAAAAGATAATCATTTCTGGAATGGCTTGTGGATTTACCGAGAATCGCTAGATATCTCGGTATCTGTTTCATCAAAGCTCTTATTAATTGAATTTGAATATCCGCTACATAAATTTTGTGTGCAGAACTAAACTTTAAACACTAGTCCTGCACTCTTCTTAATTATCTCATTGATACTTATCCTGAGTTAATCCTCAATAATCTAAATTGCTTATAAACTCCGTTAGACTTCGTTTACAGCAAACTTAATAGTTGTTACTCCTAAAACTGGCTTTCGGCCCATTATCAAGCATTTATGTGCTACTAAAAGTGAAATAGTTCTTATTTTTCTATAAAGTAAGGCTTACAATATATCCATACGCCACCGTATTTTTATTCAGATTTATTAAGGGAATTTTTTTGTCCGCTAAACCTAAAGCTAAACGGCTTACTCGTGAGTCATGGATTAAAGGTGCCTTCAGTACGCTATATGAGGAAGGTATCGATCAGGTTCGGGTTGAACGCCTCGCTAAAAAACTGCAGGTGACTAAAGGCAGTTTTTATTGGCATTTCAAGGACCGATCAGAATTACTAGATGCGCTGATCGAGTACTGGAACGATGAAATGACAAAAACAGTCCTGGAAAATGCGAGGATGTTTCATGGCGATCCCGTAGAAAGAATTTTCAGTACATTGAGAGATATTATTAGCAATGAAAGAACCCAGTTTGATCCTGTTGTGAGAGCCTGGGCCAATCACGACCCTAAGGCTAAAAAATATGTCGAGAAAGTCGATAAAATGAGGACTTCCTTTCTAACTGAATTATTTAAAGATGCAGGATTTAACGCCGAAGAATCCGAAATTCGTTCACGGATGATGTATTACTACGTACTGGGTGAGGCTTTCGTTACAAAGAAGGAATCTCGCACTGTACGGTTGAAAAGGATTGAACGGAAGGCTGAAATTTTTACCAACAAACTCTAGACCCCGGGTTCGATAATTTATGTTTGACTCTATAGATGACGTTGAAATACAACTTGCGAATCATGATTACATCACTGATCGCATGCTCGCCACTTCTATTTATCTTGCTATTAAAATGCAAAAACCTTTATTACTCGAAGGTGAACCTGGTGTAGGAAAGACAGAAGTAGCAAAAGTCATCGCCAGCTTATTGGATACTGAATTAATTCGTTTGCAATGTTACGAAGGTCTGGACACACAAACTGCCTTATATGAATGGAATTACGCACGACAAATGCTGGAATTGCGTCTGCAAGAAGCACGTGGCGCAGAAAAAAAGGCCATCGGAGACAATATATTTAGTGAAGAGTTTTTATTAAAACGACCTTTGTTACGTGCAATACAATCTGAGTCCAAAAACCCGCCTGTTCTACTAATTGATGAAATCGATCGCTCTGATGAAGAATTTGAGGCCTTTCTACTGGAGGTCTTGTCTGATTTTCAGATCACAATCCCAGAATTAGGCACTATCAAGGCGAAACAAGCGCCTATTGTCATATTGACCTCTAACCGCACCAGAGATCTACACGAAGCGCTCAAGCGTCGCTGCCTTTTCCACTGGATTGATTACCCTTCAGTTGATCGTGAAACAAAAATTGTTACAACTCGTGTACCAGATATACATCAACAATTAGCAGATCAAATATGTCAGTTCATGCATTTAATTCGCAAACAGGAATTATTCAAACTCCCAGGGGTTGCTGAAACACTGGACTGGGCAGAGGCATTACTGGCTTTAAATACAGATGAACTTGACGCCAAGATTGCTGAGCAAACTCTGGGTTGTATCCTTAAATACAAGAGTGATACAGATAAGATACTTGGCAATGAAATGGCTGAATTATTGAAGCAGGCTAATCTGATCGTGAATAGTGCAGAATCAGATAATGTCTTAATGAGAGAATGGAATGATTAAGACAGAAACTTGATTGTCCTTTGTTCGTTATCTAAATACTATGAATCCTCAGGCAATAGCGCAATCTAATAATCTACTCGATCAAATCATTAGTTTTTCACGCATTCTTCACCGCGCAGGAATTTCCGTAAACTCCTCAAGTGTAATCGATCTCTGCCAGAGCTTTGATTACATTGATATTGCTAATAAAGAAGATTTCTATGCAGCTACCCGTGCTAATTTCCTCTCAAACTCTAACGATATTGAAACCTTTGATTTATATTTCAAAAGTTTCTGGGAACAGACTGACAGCTTCGATCAAAACAGTGCTATCGATGATGAGGCCAGTAGCAACGAAGACGATGTCGATGATGAAACTCAAAGTGAAACAGTTCTAACAGAGTCATCGGATCCAGATAGCAACGATTCACCAGAGGAATCCAGTCCTACTAGTTACAGTCCTGAAGAAATCCTGGTGAAACGTGATTTAGGCACAATGTCCGAAAAGGATATTGAATATGCCAGAAAATTAATAGCTCCTCTTATCGCCCTTTTCGCAGAACATCAAAGTCGTCGTTATAAACGGGACAAGCAAGGAAATACTTTTGATTTCCGTCGTATGCTTCGTAGCAACGCGATGCACGCAGGAGATAACATCACTTTATCCTATCGAGATAAACGAATTAAGAAGACCAGACTAATGCTATTGTGTGATGTCAGTGGATCAATGCAGACATACAGCAAGTTTTTTATCCAGTTTATCTATGCATTAAACCGCGAGCTAAAAAACTTTGAAGTCGCTGTCTTCTCTACGCGGATGACACCAATAACTCCCTATTTGAAGAATAAGAGTGTTGAAGAGTCGCTCGACCTGGTTTCAGATTATGTGCATGATTGGGCCGGAGGTACGAACATTGGCACATGTATTAGGGAATTTAATAATAAATTTGCCCGCGATATGCTGCGCTCTCGCACCACAGTTATAATTCTCAGTGATGGTTGGGATAGAGGAGACTCTGATCTGCTTAGGAAAGAGATGAAACGCTTGCATAGACGCAGCCATAAGCTTATTTGGGCAAACCCATTACTAGGCAATTCGCTATACAAACCCCTTTGCCAGGGAATGA
>WLWI01005490.1_pt1 | contig 10572 bp, 10 predicted proteins | sample 6701501 | NCBI WGS metagenome assembly WLWI01 (sample SAMN12718690, study PRJNA515312) | sponge metagenome | isolation source: marine sponge | host: Mycale hentscheli | place: New Zealand: South Island, Marlborough, Capsize Point | collected 2014-11-01
GTTTTCTGGGCTTGCATCCTACTAGACTGTGGTGGTTGAACTTAGAAGAAAACTTCATGCAAATCAATAATGTGTGACTTAATGAAAAGTGAAAGTGATCATAAGTAATTAAAGGAAACGTGAAAAGGTAATAGCTAAGTTATAATCAACTACCAATATGAGTTTATACATTTATGAATGATTGACAGCAACCACAATGCAACATAACTCCAGCAATTTCAAAAACATTGTTTGTATTGGCAGAAAAATGTAACATCAAACTCACAAATTAATACAACAAAAACTTGTCATAAAAATATGTTATATAAAATTAAGACTAACACTAAAAGTTGAATAAAAATGAAAGTGCTTCGTTAACTATTAGGTTTTTGATGTGAATGCTATTCTTCAGTTTTTGAGTAATAATCTTCTGCATATTGATAGATGTTGCATATCTCATCTCTTTGACGATATTTGTATTTCTTAGCATAATATATGAACACTATCAAAGAAAAAAATGATAGTAATGTATTTATTCCATAGTACCACAAACCACAATTGGGGAAAGATGGTGGAAAATAACCAAAAGGAATTAATATTAGAGAACCTATGGCTTGAAAAATTCCTTTTATGGCAAAAGACAGTCCAATGAGTAGCCCCTTCATGGATGGAGGACTCTGAGCACATATAAACTCATAGAGACCTGTGTACAGTAACATATTTGATATTCCATACAAGCATCGATAAAAGATGACCAACATGGCTGGAATACTTTCAGTTGGGTCTGAATAGTTGGACCAGTTATTATCTTCAGAATAATTGTGATATTTGTACCGATAGTTGAGACTTGGGAAGAAACACTCTTTTTTGCTGGCTGAAGTATAAAGAATTGAAGCATTTATCATTATTAAAGTCATGATCAGAAATATTATGCCCAAGCCTATTCTTTTTAACATACTTAGAGAATAATAATGCATACATTTTCTAAAAACGAGCAAGTATAGCGGAATTAGCAGAACAACAGTTGCTGAAGATAAAGTATTGTCATCTAAGAAGTAGTAAATAATAATTCGGTAAGATAAATTGTCAACATAATAATTTGGCACAATACTTTGAATGTACCAGAACACAGAATGATCTGCTGCTATTAGTAATATAAACACAGGGCTTAAAGACAACAGAATTTTTAGAATTCCATAAAATGCTTTAACATTCTCTACGTCTTCTGTAGTATATGGACCTCCATATTTAGTTTTTGCAAGATCTAGTCCAGTAGGTATCTCATCTTCACAGTATGTGAAAGCACTACGTTGAACAGGAACTTTATGCTGTTTGGCAAAGTGAGTAACTTTATAAACTAGTTTATATGGATTGATTCTAGCTGGTATAATGAGAAACCAATTCTTATTGCGATGAGTTATGCATACTAACACAATAATCATAATAAATGGAATTACTCCCAGTATTGCAAAAAGTGTGGAACTTGTTATGGACTCTATATTAAACATGTTCCATGGTTGTACAATTATAAGTTGAACAATATAGTATATCCAAACATACCAGTAAATAAACAAACTTTGATGTTCAGCAGGCGAATCATGAAGCTGATCCATACCAAATTGAATAATGTTCGCATTGAATCCAATAAAACTGATGCTAATGGTAATGTAAAATAAAATAGGTACCGTAATTATACTTATTACGCCAACATCACATCCAATATTTTGTTGACGTAAAGTAAGGTGACATCCCCACTCTGGGTTTGATTCAGTAAACAATACTATAGATACTACAATAGGAATAAGTACTACTATTCCAGCAATTATATATGTTATTAAGCTAGCTATTATTATTTTGTATCTTCCAAGCACATTGTCCGCTAAATATCCAGCCAATGGATAAAAACACAAACTGATAGCATCTCCTATATATTATATTGTAGTTAAAATCCACTGGGATCCCATGAGTAATCTGTTTGGGTTTCTTAGTAACCCATATGCTATTCCAATACAAAAACTCCACATTAATGTGATCAAAGCAGCTTTAGAGGAGACACACCAATTATTTGATCTTAATTGTTTAATCAAATGTATTGGTCTATATTTTTGTACTTTATCAATATTCAGTAAGATAGTTGTTTCCATTACTTCTGTTAAAATCTTGGAACTTTTTGCTACTATTCAGTTTCCTGCAATATGGATTTTAAACTGCAAGAATACTGAATTTATAGTCAGCATGCTGGGATTTAAATTTTCCCAAACAACATTGTTTTATCATAATTATGACATTGATCATCCTTTGCAAATTATAGTGCAATTTTCTGTACAATTAAGTTTAAAGTAGTGCTGAATGATATAAAAGAGTTCATTCAGTGATTTACCTAACAATAGAAAATGTTTTCCATTGAAGTCAGTCTAAGTTAGGCATTTCCTAATAGATCCATGGAGTGCTTGATGGTTGCTCTCTGCTAATGAGGGATTGCACATATTAACAGCACTTTCAACATCTCTTGCTTATTTTTTAATTTTGTTGATGGTTTCTATTGTGTTCAACAAATGCCCCGCAATATAATGGTACTATAGATTGCCATTGAAATTCATCAATCACTCACTTCACTAAATTAAAAAAATCCAAAGCCTTATGAGAAAGCATCATCAGGCCAGGAAAGCTCACTATAGCAAAATCTTAAAACAACATCGCATAACAGTTGTTTTATGTATAAGGTTCCTGAACATAAGTATTATTAATATATTTCTCACCTAGTGCTATACACAATAGTGTAATATTATTTTGTACAGTTGAAGGTGAATATATAAGAGTTTTGGGATTATATGTTATAAAGTTGTACTTCATCTTATATATATGTGTGTGTGTGTGCATGTGTTTGTGTGTGTGTATGTGTGATTTCCAAGTTAAACATTATTTTTTCAAACTACTGTATATCATATTCATATTTTGGCTCAGAATCAATAGAAGGCTGCAGTAAAAAAATCACCTGTTCAGAGACTAACACAGATGAGAATGTTTTGTGGAATTTCTAAAAATTTTCGCTACACACTTGTAGGATTCGCTGTATTTGTCATGCATGCGGTCACTAACCTATATTTTTATGATCTATTTACTACTAACTGTTAGATAATTCATAATTTCATCCTTTAAATAGCTATAATTATTTTTTTTAATTAATAGCAATCAAATAACACCATCATAAATCTAAGAAGTCTATATAAACTTCAAATTCACTAGAGAAAATAACATTGTATACTCGTCACTACTTTCGCATATTTTCTTTTTATCACATGCGTCCTAGGTAGTTAGAAGTTAAAGCAATCCGAAGAATCTTAGTTGTGTACTAATGCGCTGAGGGTTCGCACCCTTAGTGCTCTAGTTCTAACAGTTCTTTGTTATGCTTTCTAAAATTTCTTCCAATAGAAAGTTATTCAATTGGTCCTATTCATCACCATCAATGCCATTCAGTGTTAAAAGGAAATACTTTAAAAACCTTAGAACTGGTTGACAGAATCAAATCTCAAGTGAAAAACTTTTGGTATCAACTAATCTCTTGTGGAATCTTAATGCATGATGCAAGTTGTGAATCTATCGTTTATTATTGAACTCTCAAAAGTTCTTCCAATATCAAATTATTAAATTGGTCTCATTGAACAACATCTGTGTTATTAGTGCTAAAGGGATATTATTACCTTCAAGCTATTGGCAGACTGAAATCTCAAGTGAATAGCTTTTTAAAAAATCCTAAACATGTACAATATAGTATACGACTAAGAATGTTGTGCAATTGGGGGTGGAGGATGGGGAGGGTACGACCTTTTCAATTTGAATTTAAATAACTTAAATAACTAGAAGTGCATGCTAAACATTATTAGGTAGGGTGCAACTGCCAAAGGCCAATGAAATGCATACTGCTTTTATCCCAGTTTCACAAACTAATCACATGTGTACTTCAGTTCAGTTGTTACTTAAATACAAGACACATGTACTCGTACTTATTCAAATAGACATTGCAAAATTGAGTTATTTACACTCATACCCACTCATTACAAATTTATAAATACTCATAAAGTACCTAAATACTTTTTGAAGTAATTCACCTCATGTCTATTGTCTCCTCCAATACATAATTATAAAGCAGTTCAGGCTGGAGTGAACTATCACACACAGTCAATTACTAACCCTTTTTGCTGTCTAAGATTTGTTTGTGAGTGTGTGTGTGTATCAGAAAAACCTGCAAATAGTAAGCCTCTTTGAAAATTCTACAGTTTCCTGATTGTGTGAATTAGCTGCACTTTTGTTGGATTGGACAAATGGCATAGAACATGACAAAATTCACTTTGGATAACATCCAATCAGTTAATTCCCAGTTTGTGGCAAGTAACGATATGAGTAATTTGAGAACTCAATAATGTATGTTTAATTTAGTAGTAATAATGCTCACCCTACATCTAAGAAGTGAATATAAACTTCATATTCACTAGAGAAAATAACATTGTACGCTCATCATTCATACAATAAACATCATCGGGATTTATTCATATTTTGAGTGGAATCTGTATGAGTGCAACAGCGAACCCTCAGCGCATTAGTACACAACTAAGATTTCTTGGATTGCTTCAACTTCTAACTACCTAGGACACACGTGATTAAAAGAAAATACTCGAACTATTAGTGATAACGTGACTGCTGTGTGGCATAAACCAATTTACTTGAAAGTAAGGGTTGTTGCGTCTAGCTTGCGTTCTCTGGATTTACTTGAAAACTAGCTCAAAATTGAAAAAGTGGTCGACTTAAATACTAGCTTTAAAGGTTAGTTCTCAGCGATTCATGAAATCAAATGATGACAGACAGACAGACAGATAAAGGCACAACTATAACCCTCTCGTGCATGCGTGATGAGGGTTAATTACTTATGAAATATAGTTCTAACAGTTCTTTGTTATGCTTTCTAAAACGTCTGCCAATAGAAAATTATTCAATTGGTCCTATTCATCACCATCAATGCCTTTCAGTGTTAAAAGGAAATACTTTAAAAACCTTAGAACTGGTTGACAGAATCAAATCTCGAGTGAAAAACTGTTGGTGTCAACTAATCTCTTGTGGAATCTTTATGCATGATGCAAGTTTTGAATCTATCATTTATTTCTTGAGCTCTCGAAAGTTCTTCCAAATTATTGAATTGGTCTCATTGAACAACATCTGTGTTATTAGTGCTAAAGGGATATTATAACCTTCAAGCTATTGGCAGACTGAAATCTCAGGTGAATAACTTTTTAAATAATTCTAAAGATGTACAATATAGTAAACGACTAAGAATGTTGAGCAATTGGGGGTGGAGGATGGGGAGGGTACGACCTTTTCAATTTGAATTTACATTAAATTCTTAGGACTTAAATAACTAGAGAGCATGCCTATGAGAGTTAATACTGTCAAAAAAGCAACAACTCGATCTCCTGTTCTTCCTTGATAGATTTTAATTTTGTTAAGTATCAAGTCCTCAGTTAATTGTTGTGAACATGGAATACTAGACATTTTGATATAATTATGTCACAATTTCTTAAAATAATCTTGAAAACTTTAAATGCCACAGGGTGTTATCAAAGCAATGTAATAATTGATTTCATTATTTGCAATACACAAAATTTAATCTTCGTGGAACATCCACCAGAAAATTTGGGGGCCATGCTCCCCCATATAATACAGTTGGGATTACGAGCCCCCATAGACCTCCTTGTTCCTATTACACTGAATTGTATAATATTTTCTTTAAGACTATAGACCACTAGTTATAAGTGCTAGGTCTTTGCACTGAATTAACAATATTTTAAGGATGAAATTAGCATATGTGCAATGTGAAATAACTTGATTGTCAAATATTTATTATTGGTGTACAAAGGCAAATTATACTTGTGTGCAGTCATTAAGTTTTGTGTTACAAGCATAAAGTACCAATTCGTTGGAGTACCTTCACCTATTGTTAAAATGTCATTCATTCTGGATTACTAGACTTAGAAAAGCTAAATATGGCAAGTCCCTTAACAACAGAACAGGTGGAAAATGCTAAATAAGACTTTCTACGGAATTATTCTCCCTCAGTTTCTGTTGTTTTGTCTAGGATTTATCATGTATAATGTCTTTTATCGTATCTATTCTAATCACCTTGCTTCTGATCACAAATATGAACTTTTAGAAAACACACAAGTAAACTTTTAGGATTTATCATGTATAATGTCTTTTATCGTAGCTATTCTAATCACCTTGCTTCTGATCACAAATATGAACTTTTAGAAAACAAAAATATAGGGGATGTCAGCTGTTCATTTATCTATTATAATCTTTTTTTTTTGTATTCCAGCATATGTGTTGATCATTTGCCCCTTTTGTAACCACTAATCAACCAAGTATGTTGAAAACGATAGAATTTGGAGTTGTGTTGCGTAGTTTATCAGTAACATGTTATTTCACTATGGACGCTGTAGCTCAAGGGCAAAATCACAAACCTGAATGTACGTTTTATGACACAACATCACTTCTCAAACTGCCAGCCAGTATATTGACGCTGTTCTCTATATACAGTACACAATGTACTCTCTCTCTCCTACATGTTTACATACATATCTCTATATCAGGTCATAAGTGCCCAGAGTCCTCACTCTATGAAGGGACTGCTCATAGGACTGTCTTGTGCAGTTAGAGGCATCTCTGAATTGTATGCTGCTATCCTTGTTGGCTATTCCATTAGACAAAATTTACAGTCATTTCTAAGCTGTGGCATGGAGTACTATCTTGTCAACATAGTTGTCTGTGTGGTGGGTGTAACTATATATGTAGGTGTCGCCAGAATGTACAAGCTGAGAGAAAGTGATGAAGCTTGTCATGTACGGCGTTTACTGAAGAATACTACTCCAAATAACCAAAATAAAATCATTGTTGTAGTATTTAACGAGACTTTAGAATTGTTTAATACGCAACTATTTGACAGAAATACAAAAATTTGACATGTATAATGTAACAAAAGTGTGACTCTATTTCTGTAATGTTGTAAATTTAAATGTTTTTATATTCCATTAAATTACATTTTGGTTACCAACTTGCAAGTTAATAGTAAGTGCTGGGTACCTGTTTTAAAAATGATTTACTTAACATGGTAATAATTCATATCCAGCACCTTCAATCATTTGACATTTTTCTTGATAATACATAGTAAACTTTATTAACTTGAGGTCAGAAAATTTATAATTAAAATTTCTTGACAAATGTATATTAAATTTTACCAAGCAATAAAAAACACTTTAGCAAATAGCATAATACATGTTAACTCTAGTAGCTGGCTCTTACTTATATTTGTAATTTTGTAATTTTTTTCTTTTTTTAATGCAAATGCAAGAATATATTTCTCTAGTTTTAAATGAACGAGGATATATTATGCTTTTAATTCTGAGGTTCTTAAGAATTGATGGTATTAATAACATTTTCATCATTGTATAGTACATCTTAAAACAAATGCCTAGCACTAAACTCATAATATTTTCATATTATTGCATCGAAGTTACAATACTAAAGATATTTCACAATCATTAGTATTTTATTGGGTAATTATAAAATAGTCAGCCCAATAATGTCAAAATGCTCACGAAAACACTTTTATTGCTTCTATTCAGCTTTCCTATGTAGTATGTGAGATAATTTCAAAACAAAATTGTGCAGCCAAGTCAGGATAGGCAAACCTTAAGTGACATAATTATAACATCAGCGGATTGAAATAAATTTGCCTTTGCTAATCTGTGGTGTTTTGCTTATTACGTGTGTATAGATATGGTACTCCATTCCCAAATTACCTTGTGGTTTGTCCTGAATAGCTGGTATTATTAAAAACCATTTTGTATTTCTATATGTTTATTTATAAACATGCTTTAGAATATAAAATGTTTATTCTTAAAACAACCTTATAATGGTATTAACAATTGTAAATTATTTTCTCACTGGGAAAAAGGCAATAAATATATCCAACACTTCTAGCACACAGATACAGTAAAGTAAACAATGTGAGTTTTCAATACAATAAGTTCAGAGCATACACTACACTGTGTAGTTCCTCGTAAGCAAATACTTTCATTGCCAGTTCAACAGAAGAGTCTTTTTTTACTACCAACTTACACTTGATAAAATAGGAAATTGTGAACAACTCTGCCATCACATGTAGTAGCTAACAATAAATCAAATTATTTCACACTAGGAAATACATTACTGTGTTTGAGTTCACCAATCTATAATTTTGACTCCATGAAACCAGTCTATTAATACTATGTTAAACCTATTTCAGAGTACTTAAGATAGTACTAATATAAATGCAATAAATATAATAATTACTCATACAGTAACACCTAATTTACTGCACTGTCAGGTTCAAAGCATGATATGACCATAGCATGTATTGAATGTGTTTGCTGCACAAGAAAACTAATTGTAGGACCTGGCAATCTAAAATTTCCAACGTCCAATATAGAATAGCTCACCTTTAATAAATTTAACAGCATTGGAAGTATTTAAATCTCTTGATATAAAATGTGCTAGTTGTATTACAAAAACATTTATAGTGAAGTCTTTCTAAATTTTGTCTGAAACAACTTATTTAATTGTTCTCTGGAACATAATTAGTGACATTTACAACTAAAATGTAAGGTACTAATTATCAATTAAACTTTTAACAACACTAAACTGTTGACACACAGAATCTGAGTGAATAAGGATTATCTCATATTTCTAAAGTATACAGGACAATGGTAAAATACAATGGTAGTGCATGCCACAAACTTAAATAAAACTTAGAGTTGAAAATGTAAAAGCACTGTTACTAATGATGAACTCACAGGGCCAGAAGCTGTAGTTTTCCATCTGTATACCATGCAGTATATCCTAGTTTACTGCATAGTCTACCATGCTGTTGCACTCCACATGCCCCCTCAGTACACTTTAGTAACTAAAAATGACAGACACTGTATACTGCTATGTATATATGGCATGTACACCTGGTACATTCCAGTAAACTTGACACTATTATGTGTATTACCTGGTAAATGTTATGTAAACTATAAATCCTTTAGTAGATCACTCAGTATACTCCCATGTATACTTCACATGTTTCATCCAGTATGCTCCATGTATACTCTGGTTATGAAACTACTCAGTATATTCACATGTATACTATCGTTATGAAACTACTCAGTATATTCACATGTAACTATCGTTATGAAACTACTCAGTATATTCACATGTAAACTATCATTATGAAACTACTCAGTATATTCACATGTAACTATCGTTATGAAACTACTCAGTATATTCACATGTAAACTATCATTATGAAACTACTCAGTATATTCACATGTAAATGCTACATATACATACTTGTATACTCCAAATTTCTATAAATAATGTTGATTTTAATTTATACATTCAATTATAATCAAAAACTCGTGAACAAAACATGTTCAATGATATGATATATTTAGTCTGCTGTGAAATAATTGTGTATTTCAGCAGATTTCTGATGACATACCTAAAGACATTAAAATCTTATCAAAATTATAGACATATCAAGAGATCACAAATACACCAGATCACAGATATCTGAAACATCACACATACTGTACTATACTAAAGATTATGCATATATCACTAACAAGAAACTATGAATACATAACCAAACCAAATACTTCATTAAACAAACCAAAAAAATTACAAGACCTAAAAACCATACTTACTTACCACACAAAAATCACTTGTTTAGTCAAAGTAAAAAAACAAAACAAAAAAAACACCTTATCACACAAAGAGATCCAAAACACTTGACCTAACTAGTTCTTTATATCACACACACACCAAACCAATAAATCAGAGATACTGTACAAAATCAATATAATAAGAAATACTTAACCAAACCAAAAGATTTAGAGATACTTTACCAAACAAAGATCAGAGATACTTTACCAAGCCAAGAGATCACAGCTGACACTTTATCAAACAAAAAATTATAAATGAGCTGGAACAACATAACATAGAGATATCTCAGCCAGATTATCCAGAAAATCAGCTATTACATACAGCCTGTGAAATTTTCTCTTTCAGGCTCTCATGTGTGCGTGTGTGTGTGTGTTTTAGCTGTCTTTCAAAAGCTACCCTACAGGTCAAAGTTGCTGCTGAAGGTAGTGGGGATGGTGGGCAGGTTACCATAGATATTCATTAAAGCCCTAATAAATACTTGCCAAACCAAAGAGAATCACAGACAATCAGATATTCACTCACACGCTCAAAAGATCATGCATACTTGTAAGAACCAGAGTTAACCCTACGTCTCGTTCCGTTAACTCACCATCATCCTTATACTCGTCATCAGTGGTCCTCCCTGATTCCGCAGCTTCAATAGCTGAGTGGTTTGGCAGGGGCGTTGGCCAGAAGCCCCGCCCCCAATCAGCAGTTGCCGAATTGGGGCAAATTAACGGGGTGAGGATAAACCCCTTTAATTCCTCCAAGGGAAGGCACGACCATTGCCCCAAAGGCGGCAACCACCCATCCCCAGCA
>WLWI01005491.1_pt1 | contig 10571 bp, 13 predicted proteins | sample 6701501 | NCBI WGS metagenome assembly WLWI01 (sample SAMN12718690, study PRJNA515312) | sponge metagenome | isolation source: marine sponge | host: Mycale hentscheli | place: New Zealand: South Island, Marlborough, Capsize Point | collected 2014-11-01
TCCTGAAAGGGTGTTACCTATTATTCCTGACAAAAATACACTCTTTTTGGTATAATCATAGAGTGTTTCGCAGTGTGAGTGTAACAGCACACCCTATGAGTGTAACAATACACCCCAATGCAAAAAAGTGTTCCAGTACACCCCACTTAGGGTGTAACTAAACACCCCGGTTTTTACAGTGTAACAAAGCAGTTTTGATAAGAAAAATGAACAAGAGCTAATAAGTAAAATGAGCAAAAGAGTATCAACATGCTCCGTACAAAGCTAAGAAAGAAGAATCACACTTATTCATGCTTCAGACAATACTTATTTTGTGATAGTTCAGAAAACTACTGAATCAACTAGCACTTATTTTGAGAAGTGATTTTGTCTGCTGTAGTACTAATTTTATTTCCTAATCTGCTACCAGCCATGAAGGAGGTCATGTGTAGTTATTTGTTGGTCATTATGTAATTCTTTAACGAGAAAATTTGCTATTATGTCATTCTTGTTGTTTTTTGTTACTTCCTGTCTTGTATTGTTTACAATTGTCATCAATACTTTCAGTTGCTTTCTTTTTTGGAGTTATTTAATTGTTCAGTCCTGAGTGTTCTCTTGCTTTGATCTTTTTAAAACTTATGTCCCATACAGGCTTTGGGAAGCAAATTTGAACCTGTACAGGCATTGAAACCACACCCACATAATTAAAACCTAATTTAATAGTTGCAATTATATGAAAGTGTAAAGATAATTGAAAGCATTGGTGAGCAAAAAAAGGAAAACTGTCCAATGATGTTCTGCAGTGTAAAGATGATTCAATTAGTTGAAAATTAAGTACATCTGTCATGTTCTTGTGCATATGAAGTACAATTAGCAAAACCATATTACCTCAGTGTGAACAACCTTGGTGTTGCCAAAGGTTCTTAGTGAAAGCTACTACAATATTGATAAGTTGCAGAAAATGCTCTGGTAGATCTGTAGAGGTTTGAAAAAAAAAACCAACCACAAAATTTTTTTTTTCCTGTTGACCAGAATGGAGGAAGCTTGAGCTGAACAGATACAGCAGATACATCGGGGGTGGGGACGGCTGGAGAAGTGGGAGGAGCAACTGGAGAAGAAGCAGAAGCATGTCCATCAGTGTTTGAACTTAAAAAATCACTTGACATCATTGCTGTAGTTCGTTAGTCGAGGTAACCGCTTGTCGGGATGCTGACTAACTAGATAAGGTTATCGCTCACTAGAGGTTAATTCACCAAACTAAAAATACTGACAATGCACATGTAAAAAAAAGAGTGATACGTGATCGACAATTGGTAAGGGATGACATGATATAAAACATTTAATGTTGGGTAAAGGGACGACGAAGATTCAGTACGCCACAGCGGAAATGTTTCACTGACAAGTAGACAGCAAGTAATTCCCTGTCTGTAGGGCTGGGTCTCACCCCAAGTTCAGAAGAGAGAAGTAGAACACAAGAAGACAGAAAGGAACAAGAAAGATATAGAACTATGTCATAGTAGTTAGGTGTATTGCTTTCATTGAGTTTTATGCCATGTCAGTATTCATTTGTGTGTGTGCATTGTGTGGCGCAGGAATTGAGCCTGCGCATGAGCAGTGGACTTCTTATAAATAATGGTGTGTGCATATGTTCAGTTATCTCAAATTAGACCTCAGTTAATACCTGAGACACCTGAGCTCCTGGGTAGCTAAGCGGGTAAGAGATTCCTATTCAACAGTTATCCCTGAGCCTGACCATTGCCCTGTGAGTTGAGAGTACCTGGTGGCAGCATCTACCTACACCACTGTACCGGGTGCTGGACATCCATATGGCAGCATCTACCTACACCACTGTACCGGGAGATGGACATCCATATGGCAGTATCTACCTACACCACTGTACCGGGAGATGGACATCCATATGGCAGCATCTACCTACACCACTGTACCGGGTGCTGGACATCCATATGGCAGCATCTACCTACACCACTGTACCGGGTGCTGGACATCCATATGGCAGCATCTACCTACACCACTGTACCGGGTGCTGGACATCCATAAAGCTGACGACCCGACCTGGCCACATCAACTCGCAGAGACCAGGATCCCCACACTGTCGAAGATGTTGTACCTCATCTCTTTGTCAGTACAACAACAACTGCAACATTAGAAATGTCTATATCAGACAAGTAGGGGCATCTTGAGGTGGGGTGAAGCATCAGCAAGGGCTTACTTGACATTGTTGAATGCACCAATTGCGGCATTGGACTAGGACAGGACATCTGACAGTTCTTTACTGTCTTTCAAAAGTTCGTTGATGGGCTGCAGAATGGCAGCGCAGTGAGGAATGAACCACCAGTAGATGTTGATGAGCCCAAGGAACTGTTTGAAGCTTTTGGTGGGAAGTTGGGAGAGGAAATTCCCTGATAGCTTGGACTTTGTGTTCAAGTGTCCGGATTCCAGTAGCATCAAGATGGTAGCCAAGGAAGTCAAGATTGGGTACTCCAAAGATATGCTTGAAAACATTGGTGAGGATAATTCCATGTGTTTTTTGAGATGTTCCAGATGTTCCTCAAAGGAATTACTGGTGATGAGCAGGTTGTCAACATAGGTAATCGCGAAGGGAAGACTACGTAGAACTTTACTGATGAATTTGTTGGAACATTTGAGCAGCATTCCTTAACCCAAAAGGCTGCATGTAAATTTGAACAAACCAAACCAAAAGGTGTGGTTATGACTGTTGGTGAATGTCTGACGAATAATTCCCAATTCAAGCATGTGGTCGAATTCCTTGCGAGCAATGTCGAGACATTCTGGTGCCAGAAATGAGTGTGTGAAAAAACTGGTTGGCCAACAGTCTCAATATGATGAGTATACTGTGTTTGATGCGCCTATCAGCAGAAACAACTTAGGAAACTTGGCAAGAAGTTGAGAGAAACATAGAGTTGTCATTCTTCTGGATGGACATGAGTCCAATAGAAGATAGTGGAGTTGCAGGCAAAGTCCAGTAATGTGAAGACTAGTAGCACAGTCGTGAAGCTTGCATTGCCGAACATCCAGGCTAAGTACAGTGACATAGAAAGTCTGCTCCTAGGATGGCTTGCTTTACATTCACGATTACAAACACCCATCAAAAGGTCCACCATAGGAATGTCTAGTGAAAGAGAATGAACACCAAAGTCGCTATGCTTGAGCTGTTGGCAGCCTGCAACGTAAGTCACTGCTGATTTTTGTGTTCAGTTTAAGTGGGAGGTACAACACTAACTTCGGCAGTAGGCACCAGTATCAACAAGAAGGCAGGAGCCAGTAGAATGGTCATTGATGTGAAAAATGGATTGGCCTGCAGTGCAGTCGTCATTAGCACTGGGCCTGTTCGTTTAAAGAATAGGAGCAAGAAGGGTGACAGTGTTGTGTTTGATCACCAAACTTATGATGGTACCAGCAGAGTGTACTCCTAGAAGGTGCAGTTGCAGAAGGTTGGGCAGAAGAAGCTTGGGCAGGGTTGGATGACATGGAGCTGGCAGAGATTGTAGATCTGCAATGGCAAGACTGTGCAGTAAGGTATCTCACCAGCATAAATAAATGCGCAACTTCATTGTGAATTTTTTGGAGTTCAGAGACTGAAGGTGGTCGGGATTGTTAAACGGTGGGTGGGAGGCGGAGTCGCCGATGTTGGATAACATAGGGGCAGCTACTTCCAAACTTGGTCAGCCATCTCTGCCAACTTTCCCAATTAGGTAGAAGAATCAGCTAGAGCAAGAATCATCCAGACGTTGGAAGGTAAGCGTTGAGGCTGGTAGGCTTATGAGCTCAGTCTTCAAAATGTCATAGGGACAATCCGGTGGTGGCCTTAACAACAGGTATCGAACTTCAGTGGCAATTTGGGGAGTAAGCAAACTAACTATGTACTGGAAGTAACTATTCTGACAGGTGATACCTCGAGTGGCAAACTGGGATTCCACTTGTATAAACATACTTTGGGGTCACTGGACCAAAATGGTGTCAACTTCAAGTGAACAGCCACCACAGCTGAAGGGACGTAGGAATAGCCAGCAGAGGGTATGCTCTCTTCTTCGGCCATCATGTTCGTGTCAAGTCACCAATATAGCAGCGGGATAGATGGCGAGCTACTACTATCAAATATAATTTTGTCAAAGTTCAATTCAATCTGACACGAGGACTGTGTGTGTGTGCACGTGACAAAGAGTGATGAATACAATGATGATGATGATGATGATGATGTCATAGTTCAAAGTTCCACTACAAGAATAATTTTAAACTTGAATCAAAATCACAGACTCAAAATTTATGATCAGCATAAAAATAGCATTTCATTTTCTAATTTGCGAATAGAGTGCTTGTTTGGGCCCTGCCAAACAAACTGTGAACTTTTGTGAACACACCATACACCACACTCCATTTGCACCTATGCACCAGCATACATCTTTCTCATGCAATTATCGTTCTCTCTCACTCCCCCCACCAAGACCATGTGCTCGCCTTCATGGCACTGTCTAATTGGTCGATATGAACTCCTCCCCTCACATTTACCTTGCTGATGTTTCACTTCACACACTTTAGTTAGGTTCAGTTTTTTTTCATTTCTGTGTACACTGTCAACCTCAGTCTGTTGTGTAATCATTATCTATCTCCTCTTTTTGTGCTTGAATTCTGTTAGTCCCCGTTCTTTATTTCTTTTTGTGAAAGACATCTTGTCTTCAGCTATTTCTTTTTTGTCCTTGTAGTCCCCTTGATGTGTGTTTCTTAATTATAATTTTTGTGTCATAGTTAAGAACTCTATTATTTGGTAGTTCATTTCCGAGGGTGCGACTAACAGTCAAGAGTTACGCCTGACTGATACAAGGAAGTATCACTCGCCCACATAGAGCAGGTGGAACGAGAATCTTTGACGTGGTAATCCGTCACCCCCAAACAGTGCTCATACTAGAATCTCTCTAGTTAAATTAATTAGTTTTCATATGAAAAGACATTGAACACAACTAGGAAAACTTTCACTGTGTTCCTAGATTAATTACTACTTATTTCATTAAGAAAAAATGACACAACATAGGACTATGTTTGAAGTTTTTCATTTGTATTTCCCCTTACCCACCTTGCTGTTATTTCTTTAAACCCAGAAGTTGCATAAGAGTAAGGCTTACTTTAGCTACATAACTTACGATCATTGTCAATTATGAAAATTTGGATTTGTCTGAACACTGAATTGAAAGGAGAAGGAACAGTAAATGCAGGACGTTCAAAAGATGAAACTTCCAATATAAATCCTTCAGTACTTTCTACTATCTCATCTGGAAATAGGATCAAAATTCTTGATGCTGTTTCCATATTTGGCAATAATCTTACTACAATTTCATTACTATGAGCAAAACCAGGCAGTGTGAAATCATAGCCACGAGTTGCTGGTTGTAATGAGTTAATAAAATTTATCTGTATATGAAATGTCTGTTCAGTAGGTTGATTATTCTCTTTTACTAAAAAGATGAAGGTTTGAAGAAGCCTATTAGGTTCTTCAAATGACATCCTAGACTGGTTAAATCCAATCACCATATCTAAATGGACATATAATAAGTGAAGAAACTTTGTAATGGATTTTATGTAGACAAAATAGCAGTTCATATTTTTTGCTATACATGAATTTGTACTTAAAAAGTTACGCTTATGTATATAAATTTAAACATTTTTATAACATATCATACATTCATAATTGTTGATTAGCACTAGTTGCTGCTATATACAATCTTGTACTCAACTGACACATACAATTTTTGTCCCATCAGAATACACATCTATAAGGTTATTGTTGTAGTTCAGAGGCTACAGCACTGGTGAAACTAAGTTTATTACCTGCTTTTTCACACATTTGAAATTCGACCAACTCATTCATGACCCTACCCTAGTTTATGAAGGGTTATGGGACTTAACAGTTGTGGTGCAATATCTACTAATTATAAGTGAGTAGGGTGCTTTCATAAATTATCACACTGCTTTAAAAAAATGAAGCACCAAATATACGAACCCTCAGATGCTATAAAGTAGCTAGCTAGCAATTACAAAGACTCAATGAATAATTTATTCTGTGTAGTATCAATATATCACAAAGAGTTAGTCTTTTTTATACAATGTCCTTTATATTTTGAATATACATTGATTATAAATGAACTTTTATATAGTATATAATTTCAAAAACCAAGACGTTTCGATCCTAGGATCTTCATCAGTTGGACAATGAAAACAACTGAAAATTGAAAAACTGAACAAATAATGTACTTAGTTGGAGGATATGTAAGAGAAGATGGTGGTAAGAATGCAAATGGATAGAGGAATAAACAAGTGGGTAGTATGAACAAGAATGAAAAAGAATGTAATTTAAAAAAAGAACTAATTAATGAAAGTATAATTATACTATTTAGAACCCGTTGCTATATTGTTACTAGGTGTACTAACTTGGTAAGTGTGCACTATTTTTTGCCTTTAGGTATATAAACTGTGCATACTAACCACCCTTGGGGTATTGCTATTTTTGAGTTTAAGTTTAATAGAATAGGCAGGATAAAGCGAGTGAGGCCTCACCTGGATATGATATGTGAGGGATATGATATGTGAGGCCCGGATATGATATGTGATATGTGAGGCCTGGATATGATATGTGAGGGTCTACTACCCTCTATATGGGACCAGCCCTAGTTAGGATAACTCTCCTGCTGCCACTCATACCACAGGAATTTACCATAGCTAGCTGCTTAACTGTTTACCACAGAGCAGAGCAGCCCAGGGTAGAGTTAGATCTGGAGATAACAGCTGGCAGCTGTAGCTCAATGCTAAAGTAAACTTGCCAGGTGTGCTTCAATTGAATTTTAATTGAATTTTAATTTTGGGCCGGAAATTCGCTTGACACGGCCATTTGTGCTTTGTGCGAAAATGCTGATAAACCAAGTTGCTAGTGGAAACTGGGCCGGCTTTGGGTAAACGGGTTCTAAAATAGTTAGAGCATGCGCTTAGGTACTGGTGGTGGATTTAGTGCACAAAGCCCTCGGGCCTACGGCCCTTGGGCTTCAGTGCACTAAATCCACCAGTACCTAAGCGCCTATGCTCTAACTATTACGTAAAAGCTCCTTAATAATCAATATATTTTTGTAGTATCAATATGCCAATATGTAGCTCATGCAAATCAATATGTGGCTTGTGCAAGTTGATTTGTAATTCAGACACTCACCAGCTGATATGTGCAGAATTTTACTCGAATTGTGCCTTTGATGATTAAAGCATGATATTTAGCACACAGTTATAAAATGTCCTTGAAAATATTTTTGGCTATAGGGACATTGCAGATTCATTCTGTGGTGGGTGTGGCATGTATTTCATAATTATTGCTATTGAGATTGCTCACATGATCCTGCCACATGGTATGAATAGCAGCTACGTGTGGAGAGGTCACAAGAAGAGAGACAAAGGTAAGCATGAAGGTTTAGTATAGGTACAGCCACCTACTGAGCTTGAAGCAGATATTTAGGTCAGGGAACCATTTATTAACAACAGAACAAATGAACATTTTGGTTAAAATCACTAGACCATTGTGGGTGTGGTTTAAATATTATACTCCACAAGTTGACAGTGTATGCAGCAAGGCTTATTGAGCTCTTCTCCTAATTAGGCCATCAATCCGAATTTCAGCCAGACAGGTATAATCTGTCTTTGGTTAGGTCTCATGTAACATTTTTCATTGCATTTAAATTTATTACAGCTTCCTCTGATAGAATACAAAGATGTTCAACAACAAAATATATAGTTAGCACAACAAACTATAAAAGCTTTTATTATTGCATTGGCTGGAACTATTGGATTTGCTTTATCTGGTAAAATGTATGAAGAATCCTTCAAACTGTTGCAACATTTCAAATTAGCTACATATCCTTCTAACATGTTCCCCTTCTAATAAAAAAAATGAAAATATCAGTTCTACAAACACAGTCATCAATATTTTTATAGAGTTACAAGATTTTAGAATGTATTTTTTCTCACAAGGACATCTCATTGTGTATGTATAAGAATACTCTCCTACTGAAATAATGGAGTTTAATACATTGATCTTCTCAATCTTGCACATTCTGTTATTTTTTACCTATGTTATCAATACCACCTAATAATAGTGATAACAATAATAATATAACAACAATAATGATAATAATAGTAGTATCCATAGTAGTACCAATAGTGGTATCAATAGTAGTTTTAATAATAATAATAATAATAATAATAATAATAATAATAGTAATAGTAATAGTAACTAGCGGTGTGCTTGAGCACAAGTGGTGAGCAAGCCTTGTGAAAATCAGGGGCGTAACTTCCTGCTCACTGTGTTGGTCTAGGACATGGGTCGGCAGAGCAACAAGAGTGGTAAAAGGTGCTCCAAGCTAACTCGCCTCGAAGGACCAGGATCCCTTACCTTACCAGTTTCTCAACCTTAAGATGGAATTTGGGAGCGCACGAACTATCTCAGAATCAGTGAGACGGATACTTGCCGTCGTGGTAGAACTGTCCTGAGTCTAGCCGTGGGAGGCACTCAATACTATTGGCTCAATAAGGCATCAATAATTTGTGAAACAATTACAGAATATAAATGAACGTTCAATGATATATAGCATTGGGTTACCGAACTCATGAATAACATTAAGGTTAAATTGGGTAAATGGTGAAACAAAATAAATGTGCGTGCGTGAATGAAAGTTCGATTCCTCGGTCCTTGCTGAAATGGGTGTGGCTTAGAGGGGTGTGGATTGGAGAGCGTGGCCGGAAGTCACAGAAGAATTCTCTTGTTGGTGCGTATAGGCTCCAACAAGCCTTAAGCTACACTATTGTTAAATGATTGATTTTAACAACTAACACTCAAGCTACTAAAATAAGTCGAGTTTTTAAATTACGTATATACGGTAAAGGGGATTCAATGCCATAGTAACCGCTCCCCGCAACTGTTTGAATTGAAAAAAAGCAACGATATCAAGTCACGTTACTTAAACTTTTCTTTGTGATATTCTTAATAGTAGTTATAATGCACAATACTTTCACACAACTGAACATACCTACGCAAGACTTACCTTGTGGTTTGTCTAGTGGACAATGAATTTTCAAGTAAATACTGTTGCGTAGGGCTTATAACTGTGACAAATAGCGTATTAACTTACCGCTGCCACTAACTCAAATAGAAATGGAGCTCTCATAAGTTTTTGAGTTTTAACTGCACCCACAAAAGCGGTAAACAATCAATTTCTAAGGTGACACGGGTAATGATCGCTAAATTGGAGGATTCTGTTTAGTGAAGTTTGGGACGGGATCGAACACAGAGCGAACACAAAAATACGCGAGGGTCAAAGTACAAAATGACATACGTACGTCCACACATATATATAAACTAGTGGTGTGTTTGAGCACAAATGGCTAGCGAGCCTGCCTAGTTAAAACTACAGTATTGTTACTACAGAATTTATATTTTAGCTTAGTTCATGCAGAACTGTATAATAGCAGTAGCAAACAAAATACCAAATTACACTCTTACCTGAGTAATGGTAACTTCTGTAGTATCAGACTTGAGCAATTCTGACTACCTCAATTACCAGCAATTCTTAAACAAGCTCTCGGCTACAAAATAAATAGGCCAGTGTTATTTTTGTAATATTAGCCAACAAATATGAAATTACTACTTGCCTCAATTTCCTGAGTATTGTTAACTTCTGTAGTTACAAATTTAAGCTATTTTGACTGTCTCAATTACCAGTAATTCTTGACAAGCTCTCAGCTACAAAACAAAAGACAATTAATTTAGCAAACAAACAAAATTACTTTCTTACTAATTTTCTTGAGTAGTAGTAACTTCTGTAGTATCAAATTGAACCCATTCTGACTATCTGAATTACCAGTCTCTCTTGACAACAAGCTCTCAACTATACAAAAGAAATGCCAAGCAGAGTTTTTTTTGCAATTTTAACTTACAAATATGGAATTAAGTACTAACCTCAGTTCCTCTAGTAATGGTAGCTTCCTCAGCATTGTTATAAGGTATTCTGACAGTGGTAACAGTGGCATAGCCACAGGGGGGGCTGGGGGGGGGGCTAGAGCCCCCCCACTTTTATAATAAGTGGGGCTAAGCCCCCCCCCCCCCCACTTTTATACCAACTATACAATACACATGTATTGAATATAAGTAGCCAGACACATTTGTATTTACCTGATTTTCACATTATATTCATAAATGCCAATCAAAAGATATGGTAATTTCTTGTAAGGACATGCTACCCTCTGTACATAAATTACTTCGTCTTATGTGTACAATTCCGATAACCTCTGCCACCTCTGAACGAACATTTTCAACTATGAAGAGAACAAATACTTACGTTCAAGTATGACAGAAAAACGTTTAAATAACTGTTTACTTTTAAATGCTCACAAAGAGCTCACAGAAAACTTGAATTTAATTTTGATAGCTGAAGAATTTGTTGAAAAACTTGATGAAAGAAAAAGATACTTTGGCAATTTTTAATTTTTGTTTAACTTACTACAATAGTGAAATAATTGTGCATTAC
>WLWI01005495.1_pt1 | contig 10568 bp, 5 predicted proteins | sample 6701501 | NCBI WGS metagenome assembly WLWI01 (sample SAMN12718690, study PRJNA515312) | sponge metagenome | isolation source: marine sponge | host: Mycale hentscheli | place: New Zealand: South Island, Marlborough, Capsize Point | collected 2014-11-01
TAGTCACGCGGTATGGCTCAATTTATCACGCGGACTGTCTTCATTAAGAATTTTGTAAACAATGAGCGGCTTCTTCTCAGATTGCTGTGTTTCTAGCTTTATATCGCGATTAGCTTAGGTTGCGAGTAAACTGGACAGACGGAGGATAGACGGAGTGTTCTGTTGTTGCAGAGGGTACAGGACCACCTGATAGGATGTTGGTATGATTATTTGTCTACCTGTTCAATAACAAAAATGCCATATAGCCAATATATTTCAGTGATATAGCTATCATTTAGCTAGCAACTTGTAATACAGTCACACTTAGCTGTTTGCGATTAAATTGTGTGCTTGCCAAAGCCGTGTTTATGCCAATTCCTTTTCTTCACTATTATAGATGCAGTTTATTGTAATAATTAGGACCAACTCGGGCAGAACACCAAAGAATTGATAATTTTATTTAACATGAAAGTCTAGTAACTTTAGCTACAAGTTTACAGTGCTGTACTGCTGAATCCTGTGTACATCAGAATATTTCTTGGGACACAGTAGGTAGAATCCACTCATTAATCCTGTTTCTTTAGAAGAACTCCCACCAGTTTGCGTTTTCCATCTGCTGTACATTATCTGTGCATAAGAAACATAAATATCATTGAAAACAGACGAGATGAGCTGTACAGCGCCCGAAAAACTCCATAAACTTCACTAAATTTCTTTCTTTCAATAGTTACAGTATTAGGGCGCACCTGTGCTTCCGCCCCTTTTTCACGTGCAACGTTGACGTTTGCGCGCTTAATTGACTTGGATTCACATGACTAAATTGCTTCCGGTAAAGTACTAAATGCATTCCTCAATTACGGGGCTTGGGGTCGTGCCAACTCAACTTGGACATACTAGAAGTTAAAAGAAACAACAGATGTTGTAGGGATGATATGTTGATTCCATCTTTCATGCCATTTCTGCTTTCTCTAAAACATTTTTTTTAAATAACTCATTAAAAACATGTGCTGTGTATAAACAATAAATATCATTTACACAATGAAGAACTTAATTTACCATGAAAGCATCTACTGGCAGAAAGGATTAAGTTAGAACTTGAGTTCAACTTATTAAACTTGTCCTACTACTTTAAATGATAAAATAATCTTAGGGAGGATATCACTATAATTTTCCTGAATTTGTGAACCTAGACAAATCTCTCAGAGTAAAGTTGTTGTTTTTTTCCTAATAGCACCAATTTAACAACCACCTTATAATTAACACAATAAACTCATGGTAATGTGAAATGATAAGAAAGGCAAATAGGTTGGAGTGACAGAATTGGAGGTTGCTAAAACTTAGCTAGTTGTGTTAACTAAATCCAATCAGCCAGCAATCAAATTAGCAATAGTTACTGCTATTAACAAGTCTAAACTATCTGGTCATTTATAATTATATAGCTAGCATCTAACACAAATAACTAATCTAGATTTCAGTGAGTGTAACTTACATTGTCCATTTGCGTAAGTTGCTACGTCCAGGATTACAATGAACAAGAAGAGTACTCTCGCCATGCCTGTGATGCAAGAATCACTGTACGAGAATTCACTTATCGATACAAGGCTAGCGCTTCTACCCAGGATGCAGGAAGTAATTTCGTAAGCGTTAAAGTATGGTATGGGGAATCGCTAAGTTTACTCGATCTGAAGGAAATGACGATGAAGCGGCACCTTCGCGGTTACGCCTCCTAAAACATCGTTGTACGCGTTTGTTTACATGATAAGGGACTTTGTCTTTGGTGCCGCTGGAAAAGAGAATGCAGTACAAATAACCTTAATTCTAGGTGAGTACTTAGCTAATAAAGCAAGACTTAATGTGCTGCCATAGTTCTAGATTGTACGGTTGTACCACAGGGATGTATACAAGGTTTTTTTTCCAGCCTTCAAACCCTCTTTCCACTTCCCTGCAGCCATAGAAGCCCAGATCCACTGAATGTTACCCAGATTCACGCCAACGGGGAAAAGGCAAGGCTAAACAACGTCACATCCGTACTTCAGATCGAGTGAACTTAGCGATTCCCCTTCTACCACGGCGGCTAGCGCTTCTATCATGGCAGCGTAGCCAGACCCTTTACCAATCGCTACGCAGAAAAGCGTCTGGTAGACTACATTGAGCAGTTTAATTAATATCGAATATTTTCAAACAGAGATGTTTTTGTGGCACCCCTCTAGTTAATGTTTATAAAGGAGAGCGATTATACATACACTCTCTAGGTGAAGTAGACTTTAACTTTTTTAAATAATGCAATTTCTGAGAAAATCATTAATTGCAGATAGGATTCAAGTTTTATTGAGGTGAAAATTGAAAAAACAAAATCTGCAATTGTTATCAACAGAATAAATAGCTAATAATATATGTTAGCTATCACATGAGCCACCACATAATGGCAAAGTGGAGTACACTGAAGTCCAGTATCTCTACACTTGCACTTCTTGGAACATAAGGGAAGTGTTTGGCAGCCACACTCAATAAGGTCGTGGCAAGCACTCGCAATTTCTGGAAGAAGAGTCTATACTGGTTTTCAACCTTCTTCCTGAGTCCAACCAAATCCTTCTGGAAGAGGAATGTTCTGATTCTTCTTAAGGTAAGTTGCCCAGATACTTGCTTGAAACAATGCCCCATTAGTGTGCTCTATATAAGCATCCTGAGTACCAGGAAGAAAACACAAGAGAAGGTAAAATTCATCTTGTAGAAATAATACATGAACAGCTAAACTTACCTGTGTTGGTGGGAGACTATTGATGAAATTTTCCTGCTTTGAAAATAAGTCTTGCCTTAAATCATTTACACTTGTGATTGATGTGGTCTTGTCATAAAGGACACATATAAATCTTTCAATGAGTTTAAAGCACATAGTATTCTTGTTGACCTTCATGAACATGGTCTTGTAATACGTACTTAAAAGCTACAGAGGATATGCTTTACAGGCAACTCACGATGATCAATAACTGTGGGATCTCTGATGATACCTGTGCAATTATATAATATATGAAATGTATATTGGCAAGTGAATTTTCAATTTGTAACACCCAATTCTAGCTAATACTAATACTAGTTTGTAGTGTCTACCATCTTCCTGCTTCTTACTTGTGTACAAGTTTGTAGCCCTGCAAACACAGGAAGAGGTGGTTCACGAGCCTAGGTATGTCGAAAATTAATAGAATTTGTACTGAACTTGGTGTTAAAATAATATAGTAATTGTGCTGTGGTTAGGGAAGCTTGAGTGTCATGGTTATGCTACTTTTTGTACTGGAACCATTAATCAATAAAGAAAAAACAACAACAACAAACTTCACCATAGTATGTGCTGCATTACTTTGGAAGTCCTGTGAAAACCCCCAGTAAATTAATGATTTTCATTCCCATGATTTCTTTTTTAAGTACTTTTACCAACTTCATCATTGCAAGTGTTTCTGCCTCAAAATCACAAAAGTCTACCACTTCCTTGAGCATATCTCTTGAACCCTGATTGAAAACAAGTGTAACAATAAAGCGGTCTAGTATTTTTCAATTATATTCAAATAATATTTCTATCACGAACACTACCAGCCTTCAGACTACCAATAGTCACTGAGTTACTGGTAGTAGATTCTGTTCAAGTATGAACTCCATTACAATAGTATTATTCTATGTAACTGTATATATATTTACTGATAGTCTATTGGTAGGTTTAGAGAAGGACAGAGTAGCTGATGTAGCAATCATTGGTTGTAGTACATCTGTAAATATACACATTAGAAACATGTGGTAATTCTCTCCACCACACACTAGAGAACACACACAATACTGTAGTAATCCAGCATAAGTTTCCAGTTTAAGATGAAGATATCATTGGTGATATAACATCTGTAAATAAACATTCAAATTACAGAAATGATAACTGTTGGCATATTGGAAATAAGTTAAAAACATGGAATGTTAAATATAAACCATAGTGACTTTATTTTAGAAAAAAAACACAGACAATTTTTAAGACATCTTATGGTATGCTGCCATTATAGCTAACAGGCAGAAATAAAATCTTCACCTCTGAATGTTGTTCACTAACAGGTTAAACACAATTTGGCAGAAAATTACAACAAAAAATGAAAAAAATAACAGAGGACATAATATTTTCCTTTGGTCTGTCGGTCATTTGATTGATCAGCGAGTCAGTGAGTTAGTTACTCAGTCAGTCAATGCTTGTAAGAAAACCATGTTGCAGCATGACACAAGAAATACCTGTGCCATCATCACTGTTGTAGAATGAGCAAGGGGCTATCTATGAGAGGTAAGTACACAATCTCTTTCTTGAGTTAAAAAATAGCCTCGTTCCCTGGCAAGTTGCACTTTCTTTTAAACACCTGTCACATATCTGCAAAACATTATATATAGATCAGCTAACCTTGGTTCAGCAATCATCTCAAGTACTTCAACTACCCCAAAGGTAATGCCTCTAAATCCACCTAGATGTTACTAAATTCACCAAAGAAAAAACACTATATTATGGTGAAACATGGTACCTATTATAATGATTACAAAATTATAACAGAATTATGTGTGTATAATTTTTATAATCAGGATCACTTATGTTTTCTATAGTGAATTAATTGAATAGGATATTTGGTGACATGAAGAATCTGAAGTTCATTTGTACTTGCTTTATGGCTGCCTATTCATGTTTTAAGCTTATTTCTTGATTCAGTGTATATTTTCATTGTCTGTCCAGTGTAGTATAGGCTCATATTAGGCAGTATTTGGCTTGTGTCAACTTTGCATGAGACTTCGTGGCATTAAAATAACAACTGCAATGCCAAACTTCCTATACCTGGTGCTCTCACAAAATGTTTATGCAGAAAGAATTACTTGCCATGCACTGAACTGTGTCAGTGTGGCACTGTATGCAAAAGAGAAAGACTGTAAACATTGAAACTGAATCTGTTGCCAGTGGTAACGAGTTCATATGCACTACAGAATTATGTTGTACCCTACTTCTAGCACTTAATTCTAAATAGAATGCACCCTTCCACAGGCATAGCAGCAGCAATGTGGTTGCAAAGTTGGAATCAGGACACTGTGAAAAATGCACAATATAATAGGATATTTACAATTACTCAACATAGTTATAATAATGTAATAAGAACACTCTTATAACACTTCCTCATACTAATGTTATAAACTACATTTTATTTTTCTCCTGAATATAGTCATGATATAGGATGTGTCTTAACCTAGCTATGCATTGCTTGTAGGTGCTTGGTTTACAAAATTGAGTAAACTATTACACTAAAGATTTTCTGCATAATACCTTAAGTACAACATTGTAATGTACCATGTTCTACTATAGTTTTACATGTCTGTTTTTTTTTACACCTTTGTTTTACCCATGATCTACTGTGTCTTGTGTCTTGGTGGACTGGGAGGAAGCTTTTGCTGTCTACCCTGGCTTATGCTTCTGGGTAAGTAGTTTTATGGCTAGCGGTCGGTGGGTTTCGAAGTATTTTTTCTGCCTGGGGCATCCCTATCGGTGTTCTCCCGGTGAAGTTGACAACTTGACAACACAATTTGTGTTTCCTGAACAATTTTTTCTAAGGTAGTTACTGTATGAATGAATGAATGTAGGGTGCAAACATGCCCTGAATACTTACACTTGGTAGCACAAATTTCTCCTGGCAAGCAAAGTATGTTCTTTTCATATTCTAAAAGAGATTTACTGTCAAACAATCTGCTGGTATCTTCTAGCAAGGAATAGTTGTTTTTAATAGATTTAAAGCATTTGTGCAGCTCCGTACACTGTGTAAGCTGAAAAATGTTTCTGCATTAAAACAAACTTTTCCATTAACTGAACTTCTGGAGCATGCCAATTTTTTTGAAATGATTCGAGAATACCATTGTATCGTTCAAATGAAAAACACCAGAAAGAGAACACGGGTCCTAAATCTTGAACGCATTCACGTACTTATTTGGAACAAGTTTGTAAGTTGTTCCTATCTTTACAGTCATCCATTCCACTTTCTTTACGGCGTGATTTTTGAGGGTGAGATGGAAATTCAATGAAGTTGCACTTTCAGCTTTTTTTAGAATTTTGAAACCCAGTAATTATGCACTTGTCTTCCTCATAGAGTGAACCATAAGCAGGACACACGCAATAACGTTTTAACATGTTAGTGCAATTTATTTCCCTTTTCAACGAGTAGATAGTTTTAGGGAAGATTAAGGCAAAGTCTTTGATGTTCGCATTTGGCACAATAGTAGACTACAATAAGAAAATGGTGGAAATAAAATTTAATAATTGCCGAACACCTCTGTCAGAAATTCTATAACAAAGTTGAAAAAAAAGAATAAAGTAGCTCAATATAAACTGAACATTTTTTAGATTATCTGACATAGATCTTATTTCTCCATCATTGTCAGAATCGGAATCTGCTTCCCAGATTTCAGGAGCTAACTCTACCTCTGATTGTTCCTCTACTGAAGAATCATTTCTCAGCAGGGTCAAGGGAATCCTGGAAAACAGTTACACTATCCAAACCTTGATCAGAAGTAGTAGCATCTGGATATCACTTGCCAAATTGTCTAACTCTGAAGAATCTGAACTTCTAGATGTGTGCTGGCATGATCTTGTTTGGGTGTGTCTAGAAACAGCAGAGTAGTCTTTGCACAAAGGGCACTCCAATCTGGGACATTTGGAAGCCATAATAAATTGAAGCTGTAAAAATTAATATTATACAAAACTTGCGGTTGTATTTTTGTTCCGCATTATTTAATTCAAGAGCAGAGAGCGATGAGCGAGAGACACCTGTGAAGTGAGAATTGGAGGGCGAGACGAGTCTTATAGAATATCCTTGTTCCTTCTTTTTATTTTTGTTCACATAGATGAACGCAGAATATATTTCAATGATTGTGTTGTTTCTATGTCTTTCAGTTAGAGTGCCAATGTGTATGGTTTACTTGTGCTTGGATACTATAATAATTAATGCAATAACAGATTTCCCTTTAGGTTTAACAGCTTTCTTCTTGATTCAGTCATTCTAAGCTGAAATAATAATAATAATAATAATAATAATAATAATAATAATAATAATAATAATAATAATAATAATAATAATAATAATAATAATAATAATAGCAAATTTTCTCAGTTCAGCAGCCAATATGATATTAATTGAAAATTTTCAGTTAAGTTGTAATTGGCTGTCAAAACTGAGAAAATTTGCTATTAGATTTTTCTATTGTTATTTTCATATGCAGTGTTGGATCTAATACTCCACGTAATCTGAGATTTTATTCTGGTAGTAGCCATTCTATGAGAGACCGGTAAGTAATTACTAGATATCATCTTAACGTACAGGATGTATTATCACAAAATATATCCAATACATTGTATATTATTTACTTGTCATCACTTTCTGGTAAATACCTTACCTGAAATATTAATTTGATGTGAAGGACACCTTACCTGCATGGTGCATTTTTTTATACCAATTCCTTACCTGACTTGACCCAATTATTATTCATGAAAATACATTTTTTTTAACCTTTTTTTTGCCCTATTTTAAAATATATTGTTAGATTCATTTTCCCTTTCATTACCATTTGAAACAATGCGGAATGAAAACAAATAAAGTACAGGATGACATTAGTTTGTGACAGCTGATTAGTCTCTAATTCAGAACATATTTTTCTCAATCAAAGAGGTCTAAATAAAAGCAAAGGCAAAATGTGAAGAAATTGTTTTCCATTGTTGCAGGGGAATTAAACCCAGTACCCTCTCCTGGCACTAGCCACCAGTGGTTTAGCCACTTTCATGTGTGTATTTGTTTATGAAGGATATTTTAGAGTAGATAAAAAATGTTTTAATGATACCTTATCTGATGTATTTTTTACAAAATAAATTCTTACCTAATGTATTGTTTGTACTTTCATCAAAGGAGTGATAAGCACCCTTTTTTAATTCATTGTTGAGATGTCATTGTAATTTTCTAGAGCATTTGTTGCCAAGTGTGATCGGTACAGGCACTTCTTATAGTCAAAGTAACACAACTTAATGTGTTGGTTGCAGCATTAGGTACGATATCCTTGCAAAGTAAAACCACAAAATCCGTAAAATACAATGGCAGCATTAGGTAAGGTAAAATTGCAACTCATCATTTGTAACCAACATTAGGTAAGGTATACTTACAACAAGGTAAAACCACAACGTTAGGTACAATTACAACTTAAGTCATCATCATCATTAACTATATCAGGTACTGCAGCATGAAGATATATGATATGACATCAGGAGGAGTATCACAATATTACAGTATAGGACATTTTTGTATTACTGCAGCAAGTGTGCTATTGAGCTATTGAACAAAAATTTTGACTTTCAGTGGATTGACCAATCTTGTGAAATAGACCAGCTTACTGAGTTTTTCCTTGTGCACATGTGCTAAAGGTTAATAACACATCAAAGTGGTTCCAGTTTCACTTTATTTGATGTTTTAGATGTTTTATTCAATGTTAAATCAATCCCAGCGAAATTTCTTTTCATAAATTAAGGTACATTCAGAAAACTTCAAATAGCGGACACACTAGAGACAGTATTTTGGTCCACTGTATAGAACTTGTCCTCAAATTGAAGTTTTGCATGAACACAAGAACATTATGGAGAAGTTGTTCTCTCTATTGGTATAGTTTTCAGTTTTCATCGTAATAGCACGATATAAGTTCATTCAAAGGTGCCAGTTTAAATATTAAATACTTGTGACCTTGTGTGTATTAAGTATACAAGCAATATTTTGAATAGTTAGGTAAAGTACCTTAGCTATTAAGTAAAGGACTAGGTAAAGTACCTTCCTTAAAACACTTTAGGTAAAGTACCTTAAAACACTTTAGGTAAGGTGTAAAATACCTTTAGCTATTAGGTACAGTAGCAGCAAAAGACTACGTTAGGTTAGGTAGGGTATATTAGATAAACCATCTTGTGGGTATAACAGTAGCACTTATTCTCCAATATAAATATAACTTAACCCGATGTTTTATCTTCTTGCCAAGGTCCTTCCTCCACAGAGGTTGAGGATGTCAAACTCTTTGTGGTGATAATATAAACAGCAAGATAACTGGTGGGTATGCATTCTATGTGATATATTCTGAAGGATAATTTGCACACCAGTCAGCATCCACAAAGCTCTAATCATAACTGGTTGTTTTCTGGTCATGTCTATATGAGCTGAGTTCCTTGATCTTTAATTCACAATTTTAGATGTGCCGTCTAAAGCTCTTACCTTTTCCTACTAATGTTCAGAAATGACTGAAACCTTCTCACCACTCTCTTGTAAGCATCCTCTTTGCTTGAAACCTTTCAGTTATTGGACTTAACCCTTTAGAGCCTGCCCTAATGGTTGCACAAAGTAGCTTGACATGTGTGGAGTTATAATGATCTGTCAGAGTATGTGCTGCTAGTTAATTTGCCCTTTCACTTTTAGACTTGTGTTATTCATTTTGTACTATTTTTACTTTACAATTATGAAGATCATTAATAAAAATTTAAAAAGAAGAGTGAGAAAGTTTCAACCTATTATACTTTGCTTATAGTTATTCGATCGTCGGAAGAAGACTGTATTGCAGTAATCCTCCCAAGTGCAAAGTTTGTGGAAAGATGTCTCTGCAGAAATGATGACGGAGGAGGACACTGGGAGTGACGACAATTTCTTTCGCCATCGCCAGAGCTGGAGGTCGGAAAAATTTAACAACTTTATTGACCAATTGGATTCCGCAAAGAATGCCAAGACATTGGCAAAGAAGAGAGAGATTATCAGTGACGTAGAGCGTGATGTGCCACAAGTGGCAAAAACTTGGCTGATAGCTACTGAGAGTGACTGTCACCTAGAACAACAAACATTGAACAAAAAACTCAAGGTTATTATCACTTTAATCTGTATTTATTACTTATCTGCATTTATCACTTATCTGTATTTCTCACTTTGTAATTTTCTTTATTTCTATAAGATCAAAGAATTGATGATATTTAATTATTGACTATAAGTTATAAAATACAATTATAACTACTTTAAGATCGTTATTAGAAGGAGTAATATTATTATAGTATTGTGCTATAAATCCAATATTGCCAGTTATTGCACTATACCGTTGAGTAACAATCCAGATATTAGACCTGGAATATCTATTATAGAATTTTTTAAGACCAGTACATATTGCAGGTTATTATACCGATCATGTAGAATTATACAACCCTCTTATAGCATTGTCAAGATACAGAAATACTCATACTGAATGTATTCTATAATATGGTGCTAGACGTTCAGATAACATGAATATGATTTTACTTATATTGGTAGTATATTATTAGTATAATAGTAAGTATAATACTATAATTGGGGGTTTATAACCTACTGTTTTCACAGTGGCGATCGATGAGGTAGGACGTCACCCACATTTCCATATACTACATCCAGAGGTGTTCTCACATTGTGTCCGTAAACCAACTCAAAGGGGCTGTATCCTGTTGTTCGATTGGGGGCCTGGCGTAATGCAAACAGCACAAATGGGAGCTGTCGTACCCAGTC
>WLWI01005497.1_pt1 | contig 10566 bp, 8 predicted proteins | sample 6701501 | NCBI WGS metagenome assembly WLWI01 (sample SAMN12718690, study PRJNA515312) | sponge metagenome | isolation source: marine sponge | host: Mycale hentscheli | place: New Zealand: South Island, Marlborough, Capsize Point | collected 2014-11-01
GTGTGTGTGTGTAGGAGAGCAGTAGGAGTCACGCTGTGTTCACTCTGATAGTGGAGCATGCTGTGTATGACGGACAGGGAGGGAGTGTGGTTACCATAGGGAAGCTCAGACTGGTAGATCTGGCTGGATCTGAAAAGTGAGCTATTCTTCTGGAATGGGTATAAGATCCCACATCAAAGGGCTATAAAATAAACAGATAAACAATAAATGCATTAACAAATATATTAATGAATTAATTTATAGTTCATTAATTAATTGTTTTTTTTAAATTAATTAATTAATTAATTAAAATTAAGTAATTAGCTAAATTAGAATATGATTCTCATTGAAATCAACGAGCTAAGGGGCTAGGCTAAAGGAATAGTAAAAGCTATAGATTATTTTTGGGTAGCTAATGCAGTGTTAATAAAAATAATATACTCTACATTTCTTACCAGCTTTACAGTAGCAGCTTTGTAGCTCTTCTTCCAGCCATTCTTCTTCGTTTATTCTTTTTGTCTCCTTGTCAGTTTTTGTTTAGCTGATTTGACATCACTTTGAGCCCATTTTCTAGCATTTTAACATCTGCAGTTCTTTCTTTTCTACATTTCTATTGCGTTCAACAAATGCCCCACAATAATGCTACCAAAGATTGCGATGGAACTTCTGAGCATGTGCAAGCAAATTAGTACCGCATGCTTCGGACAAAAAGGAGTACAAATACACCCGTGCAATTGAATTAAAGACATATACATATACATATACATACATAATTATATATATATATATATATATATATACATACATTAGTATACAGCTTCACTAAATAGATATGTAAATATACATTTTATATTCTTGATTTTTTTCACTAACGCCCTTGAACAGTGACTCGTTTCCTGATTGTACAGCCATTTTGATTTTCAAATTGCAGCCAGCAGACTACATTAGCTATAAACATGTAATATAGCTACTACTTATCCGTGAGTTCAACAAAAATATGCAATTGCCCCATTCTATTTTTTTGACAATTTGCAAAAAAAAAAAAATGTTTTTTAACCTGAAAATTTCAATTTCTTTCTTTTTCTATCTATAGATATGATGTGGATGCCCAGAGTCGCCAGCAAGAAGAGACCAAGAACATCAATTTATCTCTTCACACCTTCACACAGGTGAATTACAGGAGATGGTGTATGTGTGTGTGTTTGTGTATGCATTTGTGTATGTATGCATGTATGTATATGTTGTGAATGTATCATTGGTGTGTGCCGTATTGATACTATTTCAAGATCCAATAACCTATCTTATGGTTTTAGCTTATAATGTACGCAAAGTGCATTAATCACAGCAAAAATTTGAGTTTATCATTTAACGAAGGTATTGATTAGAGTCTGAAATAACACAGCACAAAAACAACAACACTTCTTCCCCTAATGATTTTGCCAGAAGTGTATAATTTAAACTTCTAATCTGTAATTTCCTGCCAGGTGGTGACAGCACTGACGACTGCTGGTGTGAAGCACGTGCCATATAGGGACTCCAAACTGACTCGCATACTGCAGGACTGTCTGGGAGGAAACTGCAAGACCACCCTAGTTGCCACGGTAACTCCAGTTGCTTCCTGCTACCTGGAGACCCTCAACACGCTCAAATTTGCAAAAAGGTAAGGAGAAAGGTTGAAGCCTTTAAAGGGTGTTCTCCTAAATTTGTGTTTCAGTAACTCTCTCTTGTCTTTCAAATATTCTTATGTTGTTGTTGTTGTAATTGTTGTTGTTGTTGTTGTTTTCTTTTCTGTTTGGTTAGTAATAGTACGGCACTTAAGTTTCCCATTAAAAATGTATGGGATCAACCGCTGTTCAATTGAAATCGCACAGGGAAAGTGAAATAGTGCGTAACTAATTGAAATACCTCAGTAACTAAGTGGAAACTAAGTGAAATACCGCGGTAGCTATGTGAAATAGTACGGGTAAGTGTGCATGCGTGCAGCATTAACCTTGGAAACGTACAGTTTGAGTAGTTTCTAGTAGGAGACAATGTCATTCTTTACCACAGAAGCTCTACTCATATTAGACGGAATGTTTTTCAACAGATTGCATTGAAAACAAAGTTCCAGCGGAAGCTAATCCTGGAATACGGAGATGGTGAGCGAACGATACAGTGGAGTTACAATTGCAAACAACTTTTTTAAGAAGCTGGCCTACTATAGCAAGTTATAGCACAGGTAACCTGTGCTATTAGGGATCAATAGCATGGTTACCCGTGCTATTACTCATACAAATCCAATAATAATATATCTTTGATACTAACATAACAACAACAACAACAATAATAATGATGATATAATAAATATTGTTATTATATATGCATTGGTTAAATTCTAAGCCTTGTGTCATCTCCAAAATAAATCTTGAAAATTTGTAATAATTAATTCTGAAGATTGTATGAAGTCCCTCATTAGTGGCCAAAATTGTTTTGTGCAAATAACCCTTTACCTTCTTTCCAATATCCCCATTTTTTTTACACACAACATTTACCACATGTAGAGCAAAGAACATCAAGAACAATGCATCCATCAATAAAGACATGTCCCAGAAGGCTCTCCTGTCAGCTTATCAACTGGAGATCAAGAAACTCAAAGAACAACTAGATAACAGGTCAAGACATATCAAGTGTAGTTCGTGACTTCAAAAAACAGATTTTAATTTGTTACAAGCCTATGGGATTAAAAGCATCATTGATTCAGTCATTCTCGGCTGAAATAGTTATAAAAATAACAAATTTTGTCAGTTTTGACGGCCAATATATGTTTAATTACACTAAACCTGACGTTCAACTTCATGCCATGTCACTCCTCGGCAAGAAGTCAAACGTCGTGTTAAGTTTTAATTAAACATGTATTTGTTGTTAACCTAAAACTGATACAATTTATTGATATAAAAACATTTTCCTACCTTACTATACTCATGCTCCTCTTCATCCTATTTGCAACTCTCCTCCATACCCGCTATGTTCAACCCCTTACCTAATACAACAGCCAATTATAGCTACTGTTGGTATGAAGTATAAATAGCTTTCCATTATGTCCTCCTTTGTGGTACTCAGGAATGATGATTTAAACAAAGATGAAATGGAGAAGCTAGAGCAAGACATGCTGGAAGCTCGCAAAGAGAAAGTAAGTTTTAACTATACATGTAGATGTTGGGTGCGTGGGGAGGGTGAAAATATTCATCTGGTAGTACCATTTAATACCAGTTAGACGCTGCAAGTGGTGACTTTTATGATAATAGCTAAATAATTGGTAATGGCCTGGCAAGATGGCACTTATTTGCATTATAACAGCCACATTTCTTGATGTACTCAATATGCAAGTAACACACGGAGTCAACAAGTTAGCTATGATGTAATCTATATATAATAGTATGCTTAGTAACGATATCAGTGTGTGGGTGTGTATTCATGAAAAATTCATAAACTGAGCCAGGTTGGTAAGCATCATCACCGACCACTACGATGGTATATATATTCATGAATTAAGCTGACCCAAGTTGAAAAAGCATCAGTATAGTAATAATGGCTATTGTGGTGTTAGTATTCATGAATACAGTGGTCAGTCGAGGGAAAGTAGCAGACTGATGTGATACGAAGTGGTGGAGAAAATAATGCTAGCTACTGCATTTAGCTAACTCAAAGTGCTACTGTATGGCTGGGTGCTTGCAAGTCACATTTAATTATCTCGTAGCATTATCCCTCCGTCTCAACTACTGGGCATCCCATCAGCAAGAAAAAATGTTTAATAGTATATTAAAAGTTACAAACTGATATCGATTTAAAGGTAGCTATACGTAATACATGCATCAACTTGTTCCTCAGGATGAAGTTTTGAGTCTATTGAAGAAGCACCAGCAGAAGGCTAGTGAGGCAGAGAAGGAGAAGCTGGAGCTGGCAAAGAAAGTAATGCAACTAGAGAACATGGTAAGATACTCATTCTTCAGTTTCTTATGATTCAGATAGATGAAGTTGGAATGCGTATGGCCGTGCTAGTATTCTTATATCGTGGAGAAGCTTGAAATATTAAATATGACAAATGTGAAATTTAAGTATAGAATTCATTTATTATATGTGACCGTCTATAGGAAAACGGGGCACAACGCGGCGTGCGTAAACATCGAGAAAAAATCGATCGATTTCTTAAAAATGTATTGTTTCAAGCCAACGGAAGGGAACGGTTAGGTCTATTATAGTGGGAATGACTTAAGCTACGACGATAAAACTTGGAGAGCTCAATATCTGGACACCGACAACTCTGTAAGTGCAAAAAAAATTTTTCGAAGGGTGCCGCGTTGTGCCCGGTTTTCCTGTAGACGGTCACATATAATCAACTTTATCTTTATTGTGAAAATGTATTCACACTACTAAAATAATTTACAATAGCAACAACAACAACAAGTACAACATATCATTGAAAAACAAGTTCCCTCCATTTATATACATTCATCCATCATTTAACTTATTTTTTTGTGGTACACTATCAAGATATTTCAATCCCGAATAATCTTCACCATAATTTTAAAACTTACAAAGACCTCTTAAAGTTAAAACATCGTTGTACCCAGCTAGCTAATATTGTAAACTGAACTATAGAAAAATGAATATAATTATTAAGAATTCAGTTATTTCTTGAATTTTCTGACTCCAAGACACACAGCTATTCATTGTCATGAGAAGTCTGTAATTGTAAGTTTTCTCTGTCTCTAAGGTTCTACACGGGAAACAAGACATCAATGAATCTGAGGAGTTCAAGAAAGCCGTGGAACAAGAACAAGCTCGGATACAAGAGGAGGCGGAGTCTAAATACAAAATGAAGTTGGCAGAACTGGAGAGCGAAAAGAAACGGTAAATTACTACAACAACAAGTGGACCCGGTTAGGACAAATTAAAATATTATATTTACGTGTATGGGCGACGTGTGTATGTGTGTGTGCACATGTGTGTGTATGTATATGTGTGTGGTGTGTGTGTGTGTGCACATGTGTGTACACATATGTGTATATGTGTGTGGTGTGTGTGTGTGTGCACATGTGTGTACACATATGTGTATATATACATGTGTGTGGTGTGTGTGCACGTGTGTGTGGTGTATGTGTGTGTGTGTGTCTATGTGTGATAGTTTGGCAGATGAGAAGGCTAAAGTAGAGCAGCAGAAAGAATACTTCGCAAAGTTGGAGGCAGAGATGAAAAATGATAAAGCCCAGTCATCGCCACCACCTGAGGTGATAAGTTTCACCCATTATCGGAATTTATATCTTTGATTAATTGCAATGTGTGAAACTAATTAGGAAGAAACGGATGGCGGTGATGTCACAAAGAAAATAAAGAAAATATCAAGTAAGGCAGCGAGCTATAAAGAATACTTTAACATTCATCAAGGCAAAAACAAAACCATATTTAAATGATAGAAACCAGTAGCTCTATAATAAAGTGAACTGCTATATAATGAAGTGAACTGCTTTTAGATTGTTTAAATTTATCTACCATTGTCTGATTGATCTTTATTAAATTAAAATCTTAATAATACAATAGATAATTCAAGTTTAATTGATAAGACTTTGACATTATACTGAAGTCAAGATGTCTTCCAAGCTATAGCTTTACAGCACGGTCTAGATCTCACATTAACAATATTTTTTTAGTAACCCCTGACAAGAAGAAGCCTACGTCAGCCAAAACTGCTCGTCCAATACCTAACCTAGTCCCCAAGAAACCAGGCACTGCACCCAATATTCAGAACTCATCTTCCCCATTTCCCCCACCAGCTGTTGCAAGCAGGCACGCCTCCTCCAAAGGCGCAAATGCCGCACCTCCTCCACTTCTCACTCATGCACGTCGGACGGCCAGTGCGGATGTCCTGAGTTCCAGGTACCTACTAGAAGACCGTTATTGTTGACTTCGTTTGTGTTAGTAAATTCACAGCATGTGCTTGCCCAGTATTTGTTTATGTAACCATGGAGATAATATTATTGATATTGTTTGTCAGCAGCTGGATGGTAGTAGAGTGGCTGTGATGAATATGGGTTCGTGTGAATGAATATAGTTAATGAGATAACTGCTGTCTACATAGGAGGCTAGCTCTTCTGCAATTTTGGGAGGGCTCAAATCCTATGCTTATATCTAGCTGCTAAGTATTACAAATTGTTGTTTAACTGTTTACCTGTAGATCAGCAATTACATTCCTGGCCACAACTATATAGCAAGATGCTTAACAATTTTTATAATGGAGTTGATTAAGGGGCTTTCAACTGCAGCCTCCTTTTATTAATAATTTAGAGGAGACTTTCTCTTAGCCTCTTCAGCCCCCACCTTTACCCTACTATAACTGTACCTTTTCTAATTGATGTTACCTTTTTTCTAATATTGAGCACCTTTTTCTAACATTGATCTTCCCTTACCAAACAATTCGAAAGTGAGAACCCCTTACCATATATTAATGTTTAACAGCTGCTTTTCAGTTCTTGGCTTGTTGCTGTATATGTGTGTACAGTAAAGTTATCCAACATGGCTGGGTGCAGCCAGAGCAGCCTACAGCCACTCCACAGTCAGTCCAGACACATATTCAACTGGTAAGTGGCTTTATGGTTTATTTATACTATCTTAGAGAGGTTTTGGCTACATTTCATCAATAAATTATTTTTGGTGGAGGCTATATTAAGATGTGCTAATAAGTGACAATGAAAAGTCACACTATGAATACAATGTATATATTGCCCCTCTGCAGTCTCAGATTATACTTCTGTCAATGGTTGCTCAGTATGTTACAGTTTGGATAAATTTGGGTCTGCTAAGCAAGCTCAATGAAGCCTTGCTATACAATAAGCCTATTCACTTCTTTAAAGAATTTTGGGTCCATGAAAACCACTCTTGGGCATATAAGTATCAATTCTGAAAGCGTTATACTAGAGTTAGTACAACATTAATCACTGAATGTATGTTGTTTTTTTATAGGATATGGTTTCCGTGGCAGCACTTAGAGAGTATGCCGAAGCTCTGTCCCATCGCACCACCGGGATACGTTGCCAGGTAATGGAAAGTCAAGGAGGACAATGAGAATTATGAATTTAACCATATCTATAAACATACTGTAAGACAGATTATAAAAGTTAACAGCAGATGGGTTAAATGTTAAGGGAATCAGAAAATTGAGAGGAAAATCTACCAATTTGAGATAAACTCTTTTGTGCGTTGTTTTTGTTGCTCGTCCTTAAAAATGTGCACCAAATTTTGTGATTAATAAATACTTAAGATGTGTGGTTAAAGTTTTAAGATTTTATCTAGCTTGAGTAGTGTTACCGACTTATCTGATATTTTTGGATTATTTAAAAGTCAAATTAACGAATAACTGGTCTCTTTTTATGTAGATGACAAATTTTGCTGCAGTAATTCTCAGCTACTTAAGTAACGTTCAGTACATTTGAGCTATGTTAGAAACAGGCCTGTAAAATGTGTGCATGTACTGTATCGTTGACTAGGAACTGAGTACTGGTATCAGAATCTTCACTGGGTCAGACTGTGTGAAATGGTTCAAGCAGCACATGGTTGGAATCCTGTCAAACCAGCAGGCAATGGTGAGCACTCACTCACCACTCTCTCACTCACATCTTACATGGCTAGGGAAGGCCAAAAACACTTGCTCTATATAACATTGATAGTTAGGGTTAAGGGGTGGGGGGTTTAAGGGTACACTGAACTTGTGTTGTGCTGCATTGTAAATTGCAGCCCTCCTATGAGATTGCAGTATTTGATTGCTGTGATGGTTGTCGACTCTTTGCTGAACATGTCTATGTGGCTTGAAGAGCTCATTCTGCATACACAGCAGGGGAGAAAAGATTGTTTATTCAAAGAAAGTAACCTAAAGGGCTGCATACACAAGAATAATAGGAAAGTTCTTGGATTTAGGGTAGCCCACCCACACTAATAAGGATAAACTTGCATGCTGCAAGGGTTCAACAGAGCGGCTTGACATCATTGAGTCATATATAAGCATGCAAGCACGGTCATTTAATAACAGTCTGTCATATTTGGTTTTCCATTCTGCTTTTTTATGTTTTATACTTTTTATTCAGGATGTCGGTCAGAGACTTATGGATCTTGGAGTATTTGTAGAAATTAAAGGTAAGTATTCCTGAGGAAATAATTTTGTAGTCAAATGTTATATAGCATGGTTCACAGTGATCTTAAAACTGTAGAATGTAGAGCTGAGTTAAGTGAGAAATGATTATGGGGTAAGATGTACGCAGAAGATGTTTATATGAATGTGTCCATTAATTGATAAAAGAAAAAAAGCTTGGCGAAAGTATGCTTTCATAGAAATTAAGGGGGAAAATGAAATAGAAGATTGGAAGTAAAACAGGAAGGACAAAAAAAAAAAAGGAAAGAAAAAAAAAAAAAAGGAAAGAAAAAAAAAAAAGGACAAAAAGAGAAAGAAAAAAAAAATACCGCACCTGGCTGGGCTTGAACCAGCAACCTTTCGGTTAACAGCCGAACGCGCTAACCGATTGCGCCACAAGTGCTTGTGGCGGGAGGACCGCCTCAAGGTATTTAATCCTAAGAGGGCACTTCTTGAATGGTTATGTAAGTGCATGTGATTGGTAGTTATAGTGCAATAACTAGTTGTGTGCTTGAACACAAATGGCCAGCGAGCCTTAAGCTACACTATTGTTGAACGATTTATTTTAACTACTAACACTCAAGCTACTAAAATATAGTTTTTAAATTACGTATATACGGTAAAGCGGATTCAATGCCATAGTAACCGTTCCCCGCAACTGTTTGAATTGAAAAAGAAGCAACAAAATCAAGTCACGTTATTTAAACTCTTTTTTTGTGATATTCTTGGTTTATTGTAACGCACAATACTTTCACACAACTGAACATACCTACGCAAAACTTACCTTCGTGGTTTAATCTAGTGGACAATGAATTTTCAAGCAAATACAGTTGCGTAGGGCTTATAACTGTGACAAATAGCGTATTAACTTACCACTGCCACTAACTCAAATAGAAATGGATCTCCCACTAGTTTTTAAATTTTAATTGCACCCATAAAAGAATTCAAAGCGGTAAACAATTCAATTTCAAGGGTGATACGGGTAATGATCGCTAAACCGGAGGATTCTGTTTAGTGAAGTTTGGGACGGGGTCGAACACGGAGCGAACACTAAAATAAGCTAGGGTCAAAGTACGAAACGACATACGTACGTCCACACATATAAAACAAGCAAATATCCCCGATTTTCAATTGTGTTAGCCCTGAGAGTGTCTCGCTAGTTCTGCGCACTCGCCAATTACTTCTTTTAGTGATAGCCATTTGGCAAGCTGCTTTTAATTCCAATACCAAAACAATTGCCAAAAGTTTTTGAATAAAATAAATCATGATTTTTGTATTAGACGTTCGTCACGAAATCATTCTACCTTGGTTCTGCCATTTTGACTGTTGCTACCCAGCACTAGCTCGCTTCTTCGTTTGAAGTCTTTTTCAGTCTCAGATGAGATGACACTCCGCTGTAACAACAGACAGACAATGACTAACTGATGTACATAACCACTGAACTTTTCCTGAAGACATTAGCTATATATTTTATTCTAATTATCAATTTGTAGGTAGCACTTCACTGATGTTTGGTGACCCTTAATTGCATCTAAGCATCTATTTGTGTCAGACTTACTTCAACTTACGAGTTTAATTTCTCCATTAGTGTAGATGCACTGCCAGGTTGTTGACCCTTGTACCAACACAATAGTGTTGCCAATACAGGGAGTAGAACTTTCTTGCACAATTTCTTTACACCCAAGATTCCCTGCGGCCATGACTATATGCTTTTTAGAAATCCCAATTGCACCTAATCAACTATTTTTTGCAATTTAGTTCTTCAGAATGATGGTAATGGCCCTGGATATTTTATATCCAGATCTGTTGTCAAATATGATATAATCACATTGTCGCATGCGTAGACAGACGGCTGAACGTTTTTGTAGGGAGTGAATGATTGGCTTTATGTTTGGATAAAAAAGAGGTTGGGTTGGGCTGAGGGAATTTTTCCTGTTCCTTTAACACATTGCTAGTTTTAGTTGAGGTCATGAGAATCCATAGTGCAAGGTTGGCAAATTATTGAGTTAAGTGGACACAGACCTTAGACAGTATAGAGGATATGAGTCTGTCAGACAGTCAGACTTTCAAAAATGATTTCAACCGGGAATGTTGGGTCTGACTGTTGGTCGCCGTTATGACTACAAGTTCTTCCTCTGTATAGCGGGTGAATCCATGCATTTGATTCGGTATGGGAACTGAGCGTGATTTATATTTGGGATAGAATTGTTGGGTTATAAAACTTGACTAAGTGTTAGAAGCTCCGGAGAATGAGAAATGTTTCGGTTTGTTAGTGTATGTGTGTGCACGATAGCCGTGCGTGTGTGATAAATCATTAAAAAATAGATTCGTATATTTGCTCTCCCATTCTTATTTTCATTTTAATTTAGTTAACACAACAAAGGCTACCTTGTGCATTAGGACATTTCACTCATTCATTAACTTTCTGA
>WLWI01005498.1_pt1 | contig 10566 bp, 10 predicted proteins | sample 6701501 | NCBI WGS metagenome assembly WLWI01 (sample SAMN12718690, study PRJNA515312) | sponge metagenome | isolation source: marine sponge | host: Mycale hentscheli | place: New Zealand: South Island, Marlborough, Capsize Point | collected 2014-11-01
GGTAATGTTGATGTAGTGTGTTTATATATACATATAATATAATAAATACTTACTGCTGCTTGTGAAATATCTCCCCATATTATACGATGAGTGTTTATTTGTACATTGAATTTTTTTTCCACAACAGTCTATAAACTGCTTCAAAGCCTTGTCATTCAAAGGTAGACAAACGTGGGCTCATTGGAGCGTTCAATAAGGCAAAATAGTGAATGTTTGCATGTAAAATATTTATGGAAAATATTGAATGTATAATATATATATTGTATGTTACAATTATGAGGGAGTGAAGAAAGAACTAATAGAAATTGAAAATTTAAATTGTTGTTTTCATTGTTATGTGTAAATTTAGCACACAGACATGAAGAGTATATCACAGCAGGGCATGTTATAATTATGACATAACCCATATCTGTCCAATTAGCAGCCAGAGCTATGAGAATAATTTACTGTCAGTTACATTATGATCTTAGGGGAAGGGAAATGAAGAAGTAATAACCACCACCTATATAAATTCCTTGGTTTAGCTGTGTCCTGTTACTTACATTTGAGTAGGTTTAGATTATTAAGATAAAAGAATGTATTTCAGTTGTGGTGTATTTTATTTCAGGTACTTGACAGGCTTGCAACCTTATCCAGCTACACGTGTGTGCTGTGCATTGCTGTCAATCCATTGCATGTGGTATTGTTAGCAGTCCTTTGTTGCATCAACTGTACCACTTCTAAGGTGCAAGTATATTTTTCATTGAGTTGTATTGTAAACTGCTTTTCCATTGCACTGACTAACAAGTAAGTGTTCTTGTTCATCAGCTAACCAAGCTCTTTATTTCTGTCCTGTATTTTGGCTTCACTCCTTAGCAGAGTGTGCTGACAATAAATGGCAGAATTGCCATCCAACCCAGGTGGGCCAGGCAATGATATAGGTGCTAATGGGGGACATGGTACGGTTCAAGTCCAGGTTATTCCTACTCAGACGGGAATAAGTTCAACCAATGGAAGTGCAACATCCGTCCTCAGCAATCCGGGCTCCCTGTTGGCTTCAACAGGTTCTAATCAAGACCTGTCTTCTAATCAACTAAGCCAACTAGGTATCCGCTTTCCTGTAGATCAGCAACAAAAACTATTGTTGGCAGCTCAGCTGCAGCAGCTCAGCAAAAGCCAGCAGTCTTCGTTTGTGTTGCAGCCAACTTTTCAGGTGGTATCTTCAACTCCCTCTGCAACTTCTTCTAAAGGGTGAGTTTGGGTTGAGTGATGAAATAATGTTTCCGGCTTCTATGCAGGTCTAAAGTCACATTTCAGCATGTGAATGTCATTTCTTTCATACTATGAGAGTGTAATTTTTTACCAAGCTTATGTGCTTATGTGATTGATTTAATAATACTTTATCGGTACCAGTCACTAGGACTTAAAAGTTGTAGCAATAATACATTGTGTAGATAAAATTTAGCATGTTATTACATTATACCTAGTCAATGAATTTTCAAAGACAAACTTTGTTGGGGTACTCGTTTCTCTGTCGGGGTACTCTTTTCTCTGTCGGGGTACTCTTTTCTCTGTCACAGCTGAAAATTATCTCACTAAATTTAATTATTAAAGGAACTGGGGTGAGTAACATAATTTTGAGGATGCAAACAAACGTGATAGATCTAGCAGGATCCTTTATTGAATTATAATGTGTCACATTGCTGAACTCAATTAACTAGGGTGTAGAAAAGGTAAAAAATGACCTGAGACTCTACCAGATGAATTTCATCCTAAGAGGTATCATCACAGTAAGGAAGAAATCTTAGGCGTTGGCCAGGGACTTCTGAATTAGGGTACTCTGGGTGGGGTTTAGGCCACCGTTTCTGACGATGCGTACCATTACTTCGTAGCTCGCGCGTCGTGCTAAATTCGCACCGGGCGAAATCGTGGGTGTGGTAAACTGCTGCTGGGATTTTTTTTTATTTTTTTTTTTGTCCGTCATTAGCGCTTCCTGCGAGCCAGGCAAAACACTGTGCATAGTTCGGAAGCGCAGCTCGTTTCCCGGGTGATGTTGCGGCGTAATTCTATTGTGTGGAAAACTACCACTTGATATAAAAGAGGGGCTTGTGGCCAGCTTTTGCACATTGACCTCAGTTGTTGTTAGTAGTTCTGCGTGCATTTCCAGAGTGCTGCGGTAATTTCGTGACGGTTTTATCCGTTTTTTGCTGCCCTACTTGAGCGTATTCATCGTAACTTAATGAAAGGAAAGTAGTCCTCAGCTGTCCAGACTTATAGGAACTCTTGAGTGGTGCTGACAATTCCTCCTTTGGTGCATTTATTTTAACTGATGCTAAGCATAATGCAGTCTCCACAGGGGCCAGGCATGCCATATCCACCCCCTACTACTTGTGTGTATGGCCCCAATCCTTACCAGCTATCTCATCACTACCCTCCTAACTGCACTGCAGCACCTACACCATCACCTCTACCTATGTCTCCTCATATCAGGATTAAGAGAGAAATATCTGAATATCCAGGGTAAGTTACATTTCATCATCATTGTATCATTTTGCTATTCTTCTTGGTAGCCTACTACTAATGAAGAGAGCATGCTGCTAGAATGAGAGACGGAAATGTCTTAGGTCAAGCATTGTGCATTTTGTTAGTTAGTTTGTTTCCATGACTCCAGGAAGTGTTGTCATGGCTGCAGCTGAAGGTTTTGGAATTTTCTGTGATCAGGGATTTGTATATAATTTTTCGCTGGGGGGAGGGGGGAAGAATTTTGTAGAGTCAAAAGGCTGACAAAGAGGGTATCTACACGTCATAATTAGTGTCTTGAATGCACATAAAGTGGAAGAACCAGAACTACAAAGTGTTAATTTCGAAGAAGAGTTGGACATTTTTAAAGAAACTAACCGTAAAATACGGCTATAATTTTTCACGTCATTACTGATCATTAAAATTCAACTGGGATAAAAAAAATTGCAGGAGGGAGGGGGTGGGAAATCTTAGGGCTTTCATAGTCTGTATAAAGCTCTGTGTATATATATATATATATATTATTTGCATGCATCAGGATATTGGGGATAACGAGTGTATACAAGCAGCGAGTGTATACAAGTGGGTAACATTGAAGGTGCCATTGATTGATCTTTAAATGAAATGGTCTGTTTAAAATTCTAATATTAACTTCAATTATTAGGCTAACTTGTTTATTTTTTATCATTTACAAGTTGAAGTTGACTACATTGTTAAAAAAAAAAAGAGAGAAGAGAGAGATAAATTGGCGGTATTAAATAAATAATAAGTATGTGTGTAATTTTCCAACTGAAGATAATGTTCTTGTAATTATTGAAGAGAGAGAGAGAGAGATAAATTGGTGGTATTAAATAAATAATAAGTATGTGTGTAATTTTCCAACTGAAGATAATGTTCTTTGTAATTATTGTTGTAAGATAGGAGACCTACTAGTATATAAAAAAAAACTATTCTGTTTTAAGTGGCCTGAAAGCATAGCACTTATTTTGATCTGTGCAAAGTAGCGGTTAGTGAATATTAGGTAAGAAAACTTACAATGTATCCCATCTGTTGCTTGAAACCCACACTAACCGATTGAAAAAAAATAAGCAATGAAATGAACAAAGCATATTTGCTGCGGCTAGGATGAAAGCTAGCATGAGAACATGTTGTGGTGAGGTGGAGAACACTGCTAAAGTAATGCGGTGGCATTAGAAGATTGGGAACTTTTTTGTGCGGTAAAATAGCAGCAGGGCAAAGCAGTTAAGTTTTATTTCACCCTAGGTTGCATCAATAGAATTCTTGATCTTTTGTTTATGGTTATCCTTTGCTGGCCTTTGATCTTTCTTTTTTTTTTCAAGGGTAGCTTATTAAATATGCAGGCTTACAAGCCCACTCTATCCATTTCCATGGAGAACTATTTTTCTTTATCTGGTATGCAGATTTAGAGTCTTTTTATGTGGTAATAGGAAGGAAGTGATATCACTCTAAATATATAACCATTAAAGCTTAGCTCTTGTACCACCAAATTTTTATTATTCATCGACTAAAATAAAATCACACCTTGAACAGCCACAAAGGTAAGGTGGTGTATCCTGTTTAGCTTGGGGATCAGTTGGATTTATTCTATGGGCTGGTGGGTGACATTATTGTTCTATCTGTGTTTCTAGTCTATTACTACTTCAGTGGACAACCACATACTTGAGTTGTGGTATCTGGGTTGAACAATTAAGTATTTCAGTATGATGAATTACTTCGTCAGACAAGGCAATGATGTATGGTATTTTATTACAGATCAGGTCAGTATGTATCTCCTTATGTTCCTGATGGTTCCATTCTGTCTCAGTCAGTATCTCAACCTGGTATGATGCTCCACAATCAGCCTGGCTATGTCTATGAGACTACCTCCCTTCCACCTCACATGGGACCAGTTCATGGAGAACATCCCAGCATGCAGCATGCAAACAATAGAGCACACCCACAGACTGTAAGTTGCAACTAAAGTATTTTTAACTAGTATTTATAGTATAGATGTATTTTGATTATTGTTAAATTTGGTAAGCCAATTACTGACCATTTTGGACAAGGCTCTAAATAAGGTGTATATTTAGTGCATGCATTTTATTGGCCATATTATTATTATTATTATCACCCTCTCTTGTATATTCTTTCAGCTACTAGTATTCTTGGTTAGTTTAGCTAATTCCAATTGAAGTCAAAATGTTTTAATATTTAAGAACGTTGACCTGCTCTATATAATAATATAGTTGGGAGGAAGCATGAAATAGCATAAGCGCATCTTTATTATGAGAATCTGTGTTCCTACAATACAATTACTCTTAGCAAATTCTCCTCACTCCTGGGGATTCATCTGACCTTCAAAACTCTTTAGTTAGAGCTCGTTAGCACTTCTTTTTGAGTAAAGTGTTAATAACACATTATTGCCATTAGAATTTGTGCCCTTTACTACAATTTTGGTATTGTATGATTCTTACAGTGCTGAAATTTAGATGTCCCTATAATAGAATGATTGTGATACCACCTTTAAAGGACTAAACTATTTCTCTGTGAGTTGTTCTCTTTTGTCTGCTCAGGCCCTAGCTAATTGATGCCTGCACTTCTAAACCAGTCCATCAATTATGTTATAGCTGTTAGCACAATTTTGCCAAATGGCTTTCCTTTGGTGCCTTTTATAGCTCAAGAGGATTAACCAAGCTATATATAAATCACGATACTTTCTTTTCATGGGACACTACATATCTAAGCCTACTTGTCTCCCAGGAAAAAAATAAAAGCTATTGGCGCTTGGCTTTATGTAAAATGCCTCTCTAAGGCAATGAAACATTGTAGTGTGCTCTCTAACTGAATAACAGGTCTTTGAAATGTCTCCATGGACATATCTGCAGCCTACACTATCCTGGAAAGGCCAACTACATCATAGGCAATTCTAGGCTAATAGTTTTCCCTTCCTAGAACAAGTTGGTATTCCTCAGTATACTAATATGGAACCATTATGACTTTATCTGTGTGGGTGTTACACATTCAATGATTTAATCAGCTATGTTACTTGTAATCTCAATTTCACTAGTATAGTTTGTTGATACAAAGGAATGGGTTAGCTAATTACACTTTACTAATGTAATGTCTGTGATTGTTACAGTGAGTAAGATTAGTAATCATCTTCTTTTTTTTTTTCTTTTTTTTTTTTCTTTTTTCTTCTAGATGCAGTGGCTTTTTGAGAATTATGAGACAGCTGAAGGTGTCAGCCTTCCTCGTAGCACCATGTACAATCACTACCTTAGGCACTGTGCTGCCAACAAAATAGATGCAGTCAATGCAGCCAGTTTTGGCAAATTGATCCGTTCAGTCTTTATTGGATTAAAGACCAGGAGACTTGGAACAAGGTTGGTTGGATATATATAATATTGAATTTAAACCAAGTAGTGAGTAATGGAACTATAGAGAGATGCTTTAATACATTATGAATGTCTCATTTTTAATTTTTGTTTCTAGTATTAGTCCTTAGCTCTAATTTCAACCTTGAGTGGTCTTCATAAATACAAACAAATCACACACATTTTGCAGTTTGCACCCTTGAGCTACTGCATGTCTCGAAAATGTGATACCTGTGAATAAAATTAATGGATCTGTATATTTTGTGTTGTATTGAGTATTTTAAATACAAAAAAAATCTCCTGTACGTGTGATTTATAGGACCTCCTTTTGTGTTTGTGTGTGTGTGTGTATGTGCATGTGTATATAAGATTGCAAATAAGGTTTCAGTAACCTAGTGTTTATTTCTCTACAGAGCAGTAAGGACTTTGATAGGAAACTGAGTAACTGAAAGATACTGGTTGTGTTGAAAGCTACACTGTATGCATGTATGATTTCTCTGGTGTAGTTCACCTTGACTGACCCACCCTTGGTAGAATAAACATTGGCTTGCTGCATCTACAGGATCTTGTGTTCTTGGTACACAGTCACTTTTATGTACAGGCCCTTGATTAGCCTGCTACAACTATGGTTTATGTTAGATTCGGTTTTAGTGACAACTGAAAGATAGTACACAAGACACTTGATGGAGAGAATGAGAACGTTTGCATTAATCAGTGTATTTGCTAGTATTTCTAGTGAGCTAATTTCATCCACTCATATCCCACCCATGTAATATTTTGTTCATTAAGCCATGATGGCATGTGGAATGCTGTTCCAAACAACCAATTTGTGGTATTGAATAGTTCTTTTTTTACATTCACTGAGAAATAATTTACCTGATACCATTATTTATGCATTCATGTTTCCGCAGAGGCAACTCAAAGTATCATTATTATGGCATTCGCATCAAGCCGGACTCTCCACTTAACACCTATCCTCAAGATGATTCTCCAGTGGTGGCTATGAGACAACCAACCCAGAACAACTCAAGGTATTTTTTTTTTCTATTTTTTTTTTCCTTCTTTTTTTCCATTGGACAGAGTCTATGAGCTATTCAGCATTTTCTATGGTGTGAGATATGAAAGGGCATGTATGTGTGTGTTGTGGCCATTGGCATGTGTTCTTCTCTTGGCCTAAACCACCCTTTTTGACTATATATTGCTCTGGTAATGTCACATCTGATCAATAGAATTAGTGGCTTCAAGTGAGCCAACTTTTCTCTCTTGCTTCTGACACAGTTGATTTAAATTGAATTTGGGTACATGAGGTGTGAACGCTTTCAATAGCAGCTCTAGTTCCTGGGTTCTAGAGGAAATTCATTACGACATCATTTTTATCTTTTCTCACTTCATGTACAAACTAAGCCCTAGTGAGAAATATTCTGCTACAGCTCACTTAATGACCTGAACTAATGTTCACATAGATCTTCTGTACCCATCATATTAACTTTTTCCAATAGTAGAGCATGATGGTAACTATTTGTTTATGGTCTTTTTTAGTAGCCGAGAGTACAAGGACAGTGGTTCTCCTGTAGAAGGTGGTGAAACTAGTACCCAGCCGCAGGACATGACTCCACAACAGCAACATCAGCAATATCTTGGGGACAGCAGACCTGAATTGGCGCAGTTCCCTGACATCCAATGGGCAGGCACTCCTATACCTGGTATGTGCAGTCCTTCTCAATAAATTTATTGGTTACATTTTATTAAGGGAGAAACGGCATCAGAAAGTTTATATTATTTCTAATTTATAAGAAACCAGGAAATTACATTAATTACTCCTGGTGTCTTCATTTTTTGAATGGGCATGGGATGTAAATTGGCAACATCAACCAGTTATCTCTTGGCAGCTGACACCATTAAAGTTTGATCAAGTTCACGTGTGCATGTTAATGAGTGGGTAACTGCCAAGGCTGGTTACACTATTTGTGTGGGTGTGAGGACCAACGCTTGTAATCCAGAGGTTGGGCAGAATATAAAGAAATTTTTATTGGAATTTTATTAGCTTTGACCACTGCACAAGTTCGTTACCACTACTATTTATTTATTTTATTGTTTGTTTATTTTTTGCTGTTGTGTTGAAAGATGTTGCTGAGGGGTACTTTATGCACATTCTAGTTAGCACAGTGTGACTAGGTACACTAAATATGTTCAATTATAAATAGAATGAGTATATGTGCACAAAATATTATCCTCACCTTGGTTCAATGTGGGCAATTGTTGGTTAGATATACTTTGTTTATTGTTGTTTATGAATATATTTTGATTTATACATATGTTGGGGCTTTCTTTGTCAATGTTAAATTGGTATTAGTGGGTCACTATAAATTGTTTTTCTGTGGCGGATAAAGAAAACTAGTGGACCTCAGAATTAGATAGAAACCTTCCAAGTTGGTAGTCAAAACCTGATCTAAAATATAGTCCATAGTCATGGCTGCTCAGTTGTGGGAGTAAGCTCTAAATGAATGCTGGAATTTACAATAAGCCTATGTGTTTTATGAATCCCGATGGCTTGGGAAATGATATCACTCAGAATGCATCATGGGGGGGGGGGGGTTGGGTAATGTGAAAAGTGACTGTTTAAGCAGTAACTTGCTGTAAATGTTTTTTATTATGTTTGTGTGCAAAATTAAGCGAAAATGTAATGTCATGCTACTGCAGCTGCAGAGATTTAAAAAATATATTCAGGATATTATGTTAATTGTGGTACACATTAATTAACTTTGTACCCTTACATTTATTTAATAGACACCAAATGGTACATTGCTGGAAGAGAGAGAAATTTTGGTAGAATAAATGATTTTTCTTTATGACAGGAATTCAGTTTTTTTAGAATGTTAACAATCATTTGTCCATTCCTAGCAATGACATAAATCCAGTTCCTTTTTCCTATTAATATGGTTTATTATGAAAACAAAGTATGTGGTAATGCAGTTGTAAGGTCAAAAGTGTGTCAGAATTGGGTTTGGTGGGGGGGGGGCTGGCATAGGGTCCACCCAGAATCTGAATAAGGTTGTTTATTGCATCAATTAGTTGCTATTGTAAAAATGTCAATCTTTAGCTTCCACCACCTCGTAATTATTCCAACTTTTCCAGTAAGATTAGTCCTACACACCCACACAAATCCTTGCTGTATTAAAGTAATGTTTGTCAACTTGGGAGGTTTAGGACATTGTTTTCATGTCACTACACAAATGTCATAGGAAATCAAATCAGCAGATTTATTCACTTAGTGTGCCACCCAATAAAATGCTTTTATGTGGTAATTTGAAACACTATCTTATGCAATCTAGATTATTACTATTTCTGGCCTCATTGGTTGGGGATGACCTCAGTTTCTTATTACATATTTAACCATCCAGCTATCCCACCAATTCCTGATAAGAACTATTTAGTCTTTCATCTCTGAAACCAGCTCAATACCGCAATCTTTCATGTCTTTCATGGCGGCTAATGATCAAAGTTTTAACCTTACTGCTGTACCCATACCGCATAATGTATATTTTTTTTTCTTGCCCCAGGTGCCCTTTCTTCAGATGACCTCAATCTTTTTGCTGCACTCTACAGGGAGCATTGTGAGGTAAGTCTGCATTTTATGCGGTAGGTTGGTCATTTGGCATGTGATTTGTTCATGTAGCCTTTCCCATGGAACTTAGTCACATTTTTGACCTCAAATGATCTGTTAATTTGAGGAAGTTAAATGGGAAACACCCAAGTCTGTGTAGATGCCTGATGCAGATATGCTCAAAACCCATAACTAAGACAATAAGCCTGTTATTGTTTGCATTTCAGAATTAGTGTCACTAGTTCTGCTAAGGCAATTATTTCCCCCTTATTTAGTTCTATATATAGATGTTCACTAAACCAGTTCATCTTGTCATGAAATTCTTATTGTAACAGACCCTTCCTAATGTTTTGATTATAGGCAATACTGGATGTGGTGGTCAACCTGCAGTTTCAGATGGTTGAGAATTTATGGCGTCATTTTTGGGCAGAAAACCCAAAGCAAGTGTGAGTATAGAGAATGTTTATTCCATTGTCATATATATTTTGTAGACTCATGATTATGTGAACCTGTTTGTGACGACTTCCATGATTCACTCTGTGAACAGAGGTTCTTGGCAAAAGATTTGAATTTTTCAGTTGATAAAATAATGTAATGCACTCACACATCACGCACACTAGCTCTTAGCTCATAGACTCTTGCCTTAGCAAATTATTTTAATTTTTTCAGGTACAGCCCAACTAGGCACTTTGAGAGTATTGCACAAGTTACACTTGTAATTTACTGGTTGAAAGGAACTCCTACATTAGTGCATATACTACACTGGATAGCAATAAATTTATACTACATTATACTGATGCTTCCAGAATCACTATATAATTTACCAATACATTCTTTGTAAGCAGTTGTTGTTTTTTCTTCAGTGTGCTAAGATGTTGATGTAATCAGATCTTGCAACAGTATTAAAAGCATTCTTACAACTTTCAGCAATTCTTGCAATCCTGAATATCTCACCAAACAAAATTATTATTTTGGCAGCATAGTAATGCTTAGTGATGTAATAGGTCTGAGAGGTATTGAGTGACAAATAACTACTCCCTCCCCCTTCCTGCTTGAATCAGTCTGGGAAGTTAATTACCAGGCGGCCTG
>WLWI01005500.1_pt1 | contig 10566 bp, 3 predicted proteins | sample 6701501 | NCBI WGS metagenome assembly WLWI01 (sample SAMN12718690, study PRJNA515312) | sponge metagenome | isolation source: marine sponge | host: Mycale hentscheli | place: New Zealand: South Island, Marlborough, Capsize Point | collected 2014-11-01
TGCTCGGCGGGAAAGTAAAGGATTTGTTATGATGTGCGTTATATAGTAAATGATAGTTCGATCATAAAGATAAAACAAAAGTGAAAGGTGGTATTCTTCTTGATTATGTGGTGGCATTTCACCACATAACTGTATAGGCTGAAGATGTTATTACGCTGCTCAGGATGGATGATTCTCACTCTTTCAACTCGAAATCTAGTCAGGAGAGGTTAGAAGTACAGACTAAAATAACGATTACCATAACCTCGTGCATGTACGCTGAGGGTTAATTAAAAAAAGTGTTTTAATGTTCAAGCTTTTTCGTCAATTCTATGTTGTTTTCTAGCTAGAAACTCTTCCATAGCTATATCAGCAAGCTACAGTAAAGCCTTGGTACTACCCATTAAAGCGTTGTGAGGATTGGGAAAAATAACTCGTTTAGTCTGACTTGCTTTGACTAGCAAGTTGGCTCAAATTTGGCACACAGCATTAGCCTAGGCCTCCACAACTACACATTAATTTTCAAACTGGATTGCGAACAATACCACCTGGCAAAAAAGTAGATGTGATAATTTGCAATAGCCTCCAAGTGCCCACTAAAAAAAAGTTTTATGACCTTCTCTTGTTAGCTTGGTTAATAGTAAAAGCTGTGTTTGAGATAAGTTCGTTGTTAGCGATTGTAAATACTTGTATTCTTTCATAAGGTAAAGTAAAAATGTAATGTTAACATATTATTTAAATATACCTAGCCACTTCTTTTTTATTTTTTTCTATGAGTATGTTAATAAGGGAAAATTCAGGTATAGCACAATTATTTCCAATTATAATGTACTACCAAATGAATTATAATTGTTTTATCTTAGGTATTCTTCATATATCAGTGGTCCTATTTGGCTGGACAGTCTGAACCAATGCAGCTCCTCCAGCACAGACCTGAGGAGTTGTGCCAGTGCAGTGGGAGTGCATGACTGCACTCACAGAGAAGACATTGTGCTAAGTTGTACGTTTTTACTTAATTATGTTTACTAACTAGAGTTACACCGATGAAGCTAAGAGATTGCTGATATTGAAAAGGTCTATTGAAAAATTGCCTCAGCAGCCAATTGACTTGCCTTTCTGAAGAATCTCCTGAGAAACAAACTAGAACAGAAATGTTTTGAAGAAATTCAAAAGTGAAACTAATACGAGTGCATCATCCACATTGTCCAGTGCAACGACTATGGTGGAGAAGTGAATATCATAATCGACTCTTTATTATTTAAGTTTGCCTAACAGACTAAAACTAACATTATAGCCATTAGCTAGCTATCACTGGGACAAAAGCTGTAGATACAACTGAATTATACACAAGAGAAATTTACCTAAGAAAACAACTATCAGAAAGACCAGACGATGAACGTGTTCATGTTATATTCAGTCTCATTTTAGAACACCCCAATAAGATTTGATAATAATAATACTTCTTTTTTGTTTCCCTCCATTTGGGAAAATAGTGTCTAGTCAACAAACTTTTGCTAATCAGTAATTCTTGCTGGAGAAAAACCTAAGTCTTCAATCGCAGCTTACCTGAGTGAACTATTTTGGTGTGGACTATTTTGGTATGAACTGATGTATAACTAGATAGCCGGTTACATAACCAAGCCGTCTAATGGTCTCCTGTTTGTGCAGAACACATACATTTGGTAGCAAAATAACTGCTTGTGGTTTCCAGTACTTGGTACACTTGCACTACAATATTCCACCAACATCAGAACAATAATTTTCTTCGGTTGAACTGTGAAAGGGCAGAAATGCTATTGTTTATAAAGAATAACCCTGACATTAAAAACAATTAACAATGCTATTCCTGTGTATAAATTATGATGTATTATTTTCATGCCTCAAAGAGAAAGAATGAAAATAATGGGCAATATTGAGGTGATAAATATCTATTAATCAGGATATCTGCAAATAAGTTATCGGTGCAACTCTAGTAGGTACTAACATTAATCGCTTTAGTCTGGTATGAGGTAACAATTATCATAATACCTAATAGCACAAAATTATGAAAATATTTGGAGACAATGAATTTCAACTGAAGTATACAGCCGTATATATTACATATAAATTATGTATATGTGTTTCATATCTTAAATGGAAACACAATGAATTCTGTGCACATTCTGTGAGCATTTCTTAGGGATTTTTTTTTGTTGTCATACTGAGTTTAGAATTTATGTGGCTTCTAAGGTAGTGTTAATGAGCTCTCACAATATCCCTCTGTTTGTTCCCCAAGATAATAGAAAGTTAGATAATATGCAACTATAAAGACCAAAGATGATTTATTTTACAAAATTTACTTTCTGCATGCTTGCAAGTTCACTGTAGCTTGTAACAGTATGAAATTACAACGTCGTTGATTGAATTAGCTGTTTCAATTAGCCATGAACCATTTACTATTTAATTTTGCATCATAGTGATGCTCAAGTTAAAAACTGCCAAAAGTACTCAAAAAGTTTCAATCCATGCATAACAAAATATATTTGAATGAGTTAATCAGACTAGATTTAAATCATAGTTACAACATTAGTTTTGATGGTAGTGGTCCTTAGTTAATGAATTTTTTTGTTTGATTTACAATGTACCTGTAGGTAACCGATCAGCCACAACAAGCATACCATGTGAGTTTACTAAATCATAGTTACATTTGTTTTGATGGTAGTGGTCCTTAATTAAATAATTACTTTTTTTGTTTGATTTACAATGTACCTGTAGGTAACCCATCACCAACAACAAGCACACCGAGTGAGTTAACTAATGAGGACCTAAGTCATTCCCCTCTTCTGATGTTGATATTTTGATCATGTATGCATGTATATATAATTATATATTCATGGCAGATCCAGAACTTTGACAGGAAGTGGCCCAAATATATCTAGGTTGTTAAATGATTTGTACATTAATTTATGAATACAAACAGTTAACGTGCAATTGTCCTATGACTTGTCCTATGACCGAATTGATCCTCGTATGTGATAATTTCTCAATAAGCATGATTCGAGATAGGGACCCTGGCCCCCTGTCCTCTCCTACCCCCCTGAATCTTTCCTATGATATATATGTAATAACCCTCAGCATGCATACACAAGAGGGTTACAGTTGTTGTTTCGCTTGTTTGTCTGTTTTTCTGTCAGTTTTGTCATGCTCTGGCTTTGGAGATTACTGACAACTAACCATTGATTTAGGTAGCTAGGAACTTACTCAGAACAATAAATTGTGCTACTTTTTTTAATTTTGGGCTGATTTTTTAGAAAATGCGAAGCTATCAACTCTGCATAGGTAGCTTTTCTGGGTAAAATTCCCTTTCATCACGTCATAATCATGTGAGCTATTAAGGGTAAGCGACATTCATTTGAGGAATAATTTTTATTGCATTTTCTGAAAGATCTTTGTAAGGTTAAGCCTCAAACCAAATTTCACAACTTGTGCCCCAGCTGTGATGTTGGAGATAGCTACTTTAAGAAAACAGGAAGTTGTGGGCTGGGCTTAATGGTTGCATAGGTCACGGAACAAATTTTTACTTGCACTGGGAGCAATAAGGCAAAGTAGATTCATTAGAGAACTTCAGTATAAGTTATGTCACCAACCATCCCGGGCTTCATACTGTTTGTCTGAATGCATGGGTTCTTCAAACTGCATTACCAGCATCGTCTCGTCAAGAACATGGTCACACTCCAGCAACACTACATGAGTAAATATTAGAAATGAAATGTTCTTAAAAAGAATAAATTATTTATTCTTTAGGAAGTAACGCTATACTGCATACATACCGTGACACTGGCAATTTACAATATAGTGTTGTGGGTGGCTTGGAGGACATTCAAGTGGTCCTTCCTGGCTGTGCAGTTACACAGATTTGGGAGAAATTTCCATCAGAAAATGTTACTGGATTTAATTGTCCAATATTGCATGATTTAAATTATTTAATATTAGTACAATACAATACAATACAATACATCAAATTTTGAAAGCGGACTCTGGTGCAGAGTGACTGCTCCTGCTTGTCTGACTTGTCGAAGTCATTGCTGAGTGGTGGTGGGGGTGTAGCTAGTGGAATACTTTCTCCAATTTCTGCAACTGTTCACAGTCTCCCAGTCTCCATTGTATTTGCCCATTTTCTCTTCTTGCTAGGATCCCTAGGGAATAAGAATTGGCTTACATCATCCTTGTGGGTGCTACTACAGCCTAAAAGCCACATATCTGCAAGCCATAGTGACCAACACCAGCCCCCTAAACCAACACTCGCCTCTAAACCAACGTGGTACAGATTACTCTGGTGAAGCGAGGTTGCTCTGATAGATGTCTATTCAAACTGTGTGTTTCCTGACCTACTTAACCATTAAGCCCCGCCCACGACTTCCTGTATTCTTAAAGTGGCTATAACTTCAATACTGCTGGGTCACAAGTTGTGAAATTTGGTTTGAATCTCAAACTTACCAAGATCTTCCAGAAAGTGCAATAAAAATAATCCTTCAAATGAATGTCACTTTACCCATCGAATTTCTTGCAGTATGCTGTAGTTTTGCTGTATGCTAAGAAGTTACATAATGGGAAAGTATATATAGTACTGTGTGTTAGTTATAGTACAGTAGGACTTCAGTTATCCAAACACGTTGGGACCAAGAGGTGTTCGTATAACTGAAATGTTCTGATAACTGGACACCATAGAAAATGTATCATAAACATTAATGAAGGGGCATAGTCAAGCAATTCTTCGTGTCTGCATGTGCTACTATTAGACTTTGGGTGTTCGGTTAACTGAAGTGTTCGGATAATTGAAGTTTGGATAACTGGCATTCTACTGTATGTCCAAGTTGAGTTGGCCAGAAAAAAACTTGAATAAATTTTAACAGAAGCATACGCATCCGGGGTTTGCACCATCAGAAAGCTCGCGCCGAAGCAATTAAAAGTATTTCCTCAGTATACTCCAAAACCGGAGAGAAAGTACTATTCCAAAACTCAATACAAAAGTCTACGGGAATAAAAAAAAATCAACAGGTTTCCCTCTCAAAACGCGCCCGCTTCACGTGGTACAGCTCAATTTATCACAAGGACTGTCTTCATTAAGAATTTTATAAACAATGAGTGGCTTCTCAGATTGCTGCATTTCTATCATTGTATCGCGATTAGTTTAGGTTGCGAGTGTGGAAACAGGATAGACGGAGTGTCCTGTTGTTGCAGAGGGTACAGGACCACCTGATAGGATGTTGGTAGAATTATTTGTCTACCTGTTCAAAACAAATGTCGTATAGCCAATATATTTCAGAGTGATATAGCTATCATTTAGCTAGCAACTTGTAATACAGTCTTTTTGCCGTTAAATTGTGTGCTTGTCAAAGCTGTGTTTATGCCAATTCCTTTTTCTTCACTACTAGATTCCATTTATTGTAAGGATTAGGACCAACTCAGGCAGCACTCCACCTTCAACCCAGATCACAACTCTATTTTATGTATGTGTTCTACTTAAACTCTATCATCTCATCAATTTTCATATATATTATTATAAATAAATGGTACAATTGATAATTTTATTTAACCAGACAGTATAATAACTTTGAATCGACTGCTTTTAATTTTGTCTCTTTAGAAGAACGCCTCACCAGTTTGCATTTTCCATCTGCTGTACATTACCTGCACGTAAGAAACATTATAGCCGAAAACGGACGAGATGAGCTGTACAACTCCATGAACTTCACTAAATTTCTTTCTTACAATAGTTACAGAATTAATGCGCACCTGCATAACCGCTTCTTTTTCACATGCAAAGTTGACGTTGGCGCGCTTAATTGACTTGGATTCACATGACTAACATGCTTCCGGTTAAGTACTAAATGCATTCCTCATTTACCGCGCTTGCGATCGTGCCAACTCAACTTGGACATACTATAGTGTATTGTGTAAGCTGTTTGTGAAACCAGTTTCTTCTATGGGCTTAATTACACATACAGCTGTGAAAGAGTTGGTGTAGTAGTTTAATTAAATGAACAAGTGATCATGAATGCATCAGACCCTCCTATGCCATTATTTTAAAGGTTGTATGTTAGTACCCAATAGTGCATGTTTTATCTACAGTATTAGGGGTGGATAATGCAAAATCGTATATATGTTATATGTATGAATGGTACATATGCCACTTAAATGCATGCAGGTGGCTTGTTAAGCTTGACTTCTGATATTTCAGCATTAAGGAAGCTTATATTAATTTAGGCTCAAAATTGTAAGATAATTCCTGCGAATTTCTTGTTTTTCAAGTCATAAAGAGTTGCTGTGACCTGTTACTGTGGCATTGAAAACCCTTACCAGATGTAAATATAAAAACTTGCCGTTTTTAGAGCTGCTATATGTATGTATGCATTTGTATGTATGCATGCATGTACATATGTATGCATTATGGCATATTCCTGCACCAAAACATCAAACATGCGAACCTGTAGCACTACTATACTCTAGCTAGCTATTAAATAGTTTCTCACACCAATCTGGTTGCAACATAGCTATGCAGTATAAATGGTAATGTAAACACTTTCTTCATAAGAAATCAATGTGCAAAAAACACTCATCAATAGTTTCAAAACAAAACTCCATCCAGCAGCACTTGGTTTTAAGAGGGTTTTTTCCTTTAGTTGTTTTTGTTGTGTTGATGTTGTCATTATTTTGTTGTTGTTGTTGTTATTTTTTCGGATAGTTTCAACCGTAGTGTTACATGTAGAAATAATCAGGCATGACTTCTAAGATATATCATAAACGTAAAAGTTTGCATTTGTTTTACAATAACATTAATTAAAAGATGGATACGCTCATCGGTGTTAATACCAGTGGTTGTCACCATTTAAAGGGAAACTGTGGTGGTTTTAATATTTTTTTCTTGCTGACAGTGTAGGTTATGGTGTCCAAAAATATCCTGTCATTAGTTTCTTCAATTGTGCCTTAAAATTTGCCCCTAAAGTAAAGCTGTGGCAGAGTTTTAAAAAGTTGTTCATAATCTGATATGCCCAGCACTAGAACTAGTGAGTCTATGATGGTGAAGCCAGTAGCTCAGATACCTCTTGTGTCTATATAGTTTCTATAACAAGACTACTGCTGACCAAAGTATATAGCTATTCCCAACATGACATCACACAAACCACACCCAATTCAGGAAATAAGAGTTCAGGAACCGTAAGCAAATACATGGGGCAAATTTTAAGGCTAAAAATTGAAGAAAGTGATGACAGGAAAATTTCAAATATTTTTATGACCTTTGGACACCATAATCTACACTTTCAACAAGAGCAACAATAAAAAAAAATTCTCATAGCAGCATACTAAAGTTAAGACCCAGATTACTTATTAAAAGATAATGCAAAAATGTTTTACTGAACTAAGCTCACTTGTTTGTCTGACTTATTCACATATGGCATTTATCCTTATTCAGGCTTCTCTGATTTGAGATTAAACCAATGTGGTAATTCAAGCTCATCCAGTGGCCGCCTAGAGGTGTACTATACTGGTAGTAGTTCTAATTCTTGGATGCCATTCTGTCACAGTGGATTTAGCCGTCGTGCTGCTGACTTGGCATGTAAGCAACTTGGCTATGACAAAGCCTCCTTCTATGGTACAGTTGGAGATCGAGGGTGAGTGTGTTTACATTGAAACTATAACATCAGAGTTATTGGATGGAGCAGATTCATGAACTCATGTGATTAGTAACAATATTTAAATGTACAAATTAATTTTACTCAACCCTCAAATTACTGCCAATAAACTATGTCACCAGTTTTTTTATTATATAGGTACAGCCAAAGTACAAGTGACTATTCAATTTCATCTGTCACTTGCAATAGATACTCTTACTCATACTACAGGAAACTCCGTAATTGTAACTTTTACATGACCAATGAAGCATGTTCTTACAATGATGATGTAGCAATATCCTGTACCAGCACTCGTAAGTAAATTTTAACAATTTTACTCTAAACTAGTTTGATATATTCACAGAATTAATAGGACTTGTATATTATCTGCTTGACTTGAATAATGTCCAAGTTTTTTTTGTTTATTTTTTTGTTTTTGCATTAGCAATATTTACCTCTTTCAATGATTCAGTCATTCTCAGCTGAGATAATAATAATAATAGCACATTTTCTTGTTCTAACAGGCAATATTATGTTAATTAAACTTGACACGACATTTCAATTTCTTGCTGAAGTCCTCTTCAGGGGGTCAAGCCGAAACGTTGGATTAAGTTTTAATTGACATAATATTAGCTGTTAGAACGAGAAAATTTGCTATTATTTAACTTCTTGTTCTATTAAACTTTATTAGCTTCAATTCTGAGGGAGGGGGAGAACAGTATAAAGTGTGAAATATATGATGATGAGTGACAGCAAGAGTAACAGTTTTGATAGATAATTATTGTAAGTAGTTAAATATCTGTACTATTGTGACTGAGATGCTAGTTTCCCTTTTTTATTGCCACTGAGGACTTCTGGAGAAAGTAATGTGTTGGCTTAGGGTGTTGTTTCCATTTTATTGGAAAACTATAGCAAAGCAGTACACTCACTCATGCATACATTTATTTTAGGGCCAAGTATTGAAACTTATATGGTTGAAAATAATATAATGAATGTAAAAGTAGGATGATGTGATGAAGTTACGAAATGGATGGATGATGTGATGAAGTTACGAAATGGATGACTGTTAAATTGGTAGTAATGACAAAATAAATGTTTCTGTACATTTTAGAGCAATTGTGACATTCCTAGTTTCCATACTTATTGGTCAACTCTAAATCCTTTAAATTCATTCTTTTTTATTTAGTTCTTTTGCCTCTTTTGGGGGGAATTTATCTTAAAAAGCCAAGTCCAGTTAAGCCAAGTGTTTCAATCAACAATATTATCATAACTAGCTAGTGAGTGTCCCACCACATAGTGGAACTTGATATACAAACTCTTACGAATTAGGATTGGAGTAGCATTAGATGTTGTTATCCTCAACCACATGGTTTAATTACATCATGCCACTTATTTTCTCACTTACTTTCCCACTAGTATACACTCACCTGACAACTCTTTACCAACCCAGTTAAATTTCACTAGCTAGTTGTCATTATTACCGATGATGCTTTACCAACCCTATTAGAGGATGCTTTACCAATCCAGCTCAGATCATGAACTATTCATGAATACACACCATCGCCATCATCAATTGTTGTCTTAAATAATACCTTGATTTCTATTTAACGCATACCATTACAAAACTTACTAAAAATAGTGGTGACTTATACACCAAAATTGTTTGATTCTACCTACTTATCTAGTACCTACGTAGCATTTACTGTAGGCTCTCACAATATCCCTCTGCTGTCCCCCAAGATAATAATAAGTTAGATAAGATGTAACTATAGAGACCAAAGATGATTTCTTTCCAAATTTACTTTCCGCATGCTTGCAAGTTTACTGTTTCTTGTAGGCCAATAAGAAGTTACAACTTCATTGATTAAATTAGCTGTTTCAATTAGCCATGAACCATTTATTATTTAATTTTGCGTCATAGTGATGCTCAAGTTAAAAACTGCCAAAAATACTCAAAAAAGTTTCAATCCATGCATAACAAAATATTTGAATGAGTTAATCAGACTAGATTTAAATCATAGTTACATGTGGTCCTTAAATGAATTTTTTTTGTTTGATTTACAATGTACTTGTAGGTAACAACCCATCAACCTCAAGCACAACATGTGAGTTAACTAATGAGGACTTGAGTCATTCCCCTCTTCTGGTGTTGATATTTTGATCATGTATGCATGTATATATGTGACCGTCTACAGGAAAACCGGGCACAACGCGGCACCCTTCGAAAAAAACTTTTTTGCACTTACAGAGTTGTCGGCGTCCAGATATTGAGCTCTCCAAGTTTTATCATCGTAGCTTAAGTCGTTCCCACTATAATAGACCTAACCGTTCCCTTCCGTCGGCTTGAAACAATACATTTTTAAGAAATCGATCTGTCTTTTCTCGATATTTACGCACGCCGCGTTGTGCCCGGTTTTCCTGTAGACGGTCACGTATATTGTTCCAATCAACAATATTATCATAACTAGCTAGTAAGTGTCCCACCACATAGTGGAACTTGATGTACAAACTTGCGAATTAGGATTGGAGTAGTATAAGATGTTTTTATCCTCAACCACTTGGTTTAATTACATCAGTCCGCGTATTTTCTACCTTACTTTTCTTATCCCATTAGTATACACTCACCTGACAACTCTTTGCCAACCCAGTTAAATTTCACTAGTTGTCATTATTACCAATGATGCTTTATCAACACTATTTGAGGATGCTTTACCAATCCAGCGCAGCTCATGAACTATTCATGAATACACACCGTCGCCATTGTCAGTCGTCATCTTACATTATTATCATAATACCTTGGTTTTTATTAAAAGCGTATCATTACTAAGCCTAAACTTACTAAAATAGTGGTGAGTTACACCCAAACTGTTTGATTCTACCTGCTTATCTAGTACCTACATAGCATTTACCGTAGTATCCTTGCATACAGACAGTG
>WLWI01005501.1_pt1 | contig 10566 bp, 9 predicted proteins | sample 6701501 | NCBI WGS metagenome assembly WLWI01 (sample SAMN12718690, study PRJNA515312) | sponge metagenome | isolation source: marine sponge | host: Mycale hentscheli | place: New Zealand: South Island, Marlborough, Capsize Point | collected 2014-11-01
ATAAAACTCTTCGGTAAACCTGACTAAAATATAACACGTGGCGAGAGGGCTTATGAGATGAGACCTCTCGCAAAAGTGACCAATCACGGTGACACACAACTTTACTGCAGGTGGCCTGCGCACAAAAATGACTACGACTGACTACACACATAATGATACACATGCGCAAGCACTCGATGTCCAAACTCTAACTACCATGCATACATACAACACACACACAACTGTTCATAAGTTCTATCTTTCTCTGTTCTTCTCTGCCTTCTTATGTGGGCTGGCCCACAACGACCTACAATTTTCAGTACCCTAACTAAAAACAAACGTCCATAGTTCCAATAATTAGCTATGTAATTACACTCTGCAACCTAACCCCCCCCCCCCCTTCCCTCTGGTTTCACTCATATTGACTGAACTGTTACTTCCACAATTACCTATATAACCTCTAATACATCTAACAGTGTAGGAAGATGTTTCAGTATGGGGGGGGGGGAGGGGCAAAGTCCAGCCCCCAGAGCCCCCTTCTTATGCCACTGACATTTATGTATATACAGGGACATAGGCAGGGTAGTGGGCTCAGGAATTTACATGAACTCTCCTTTCAAGTAAATGATCCAAAGGTGCTATATATGTGCCTATTCCCTTTAAATTCTCTAAAACTAATTATACCACTTCTCCAAATTAATTAAAGTAATTTACTTTAAATTAACTCCAGTAGATAAAATTAACTATAGTTTTATATAGTCACAATGCTCAACAAATAATATTGCATAGTTACAGGCTACGTAATATTAGAAGGTGTCTTCTCTTCTGATTTATCCAGTCATTAGAAGACCTGGAGATACAGGCACAATAACAACGCTGGCAAGAAAGTTTAACAGATATATTTTATGGCAAAAACATTACCTCAGTTTCTTTATTATCCCCACAGCTAAAAGGGTTATTACTGTGGCAATTAGCAAGACTCCTCCCACTCTACCCACAATACTCCCAATTAGGACAACATGTTGACCTACAGTAAAAATAGCATAGTAAATAGTCAAAGATGGTAAAATTACAAAGTACGTTTGTTTAAGGGTGTTCATCTCTCCATGAAAGTTGTTGTCATTGTACTTCCAGAGGGTGCGGCTAAGAAAAGAGGAAAGAATGCATAAAGATTAATTCATTAGTTTTTTTAACTGGTACCAATTTGGTGATAAAAAGTTGCATTTCCAACTCCAGTCGTCACTGTAGCAACTAGAGTGTAGTCACTGTCAGGCACTAGTCTTTCTTCGAGTTGAAATTGAAGAGTGTTGTTAACTCCGGTGTAATTTTTTTCCTCCAGTGTACACAATCAAGTTGCTTTCTCGATGAGGAATGGTCAGTAGAAGCTTAGCTTGTTGGTACTCACAAACAGGAGGAGGCTACAGGAACAGGAAGCAACCAATCCATTTAACCACAAACAGATTCGTGACGAATGGCATGCTCTGATGTTGACATACAGAATGTCTCAGTCCCACCGATATGAACTCACTACTCATTATAAAAGGCAAGACTAATTCAGCTAGCTAGCTGTTCAAATACCCTTCACTGAAACCACCATGGTCCCAAAATTGTGTTACCCTACTCAGAACTTCAGCTTGAAAGTCATTTACTAGAACTGAAATATAATTTCACAACAAAACTAATACAACATGATATTATTTGAACTGCTCAATATGTATAAACGTGATCCTTACCCACAGGTAGCCCAGCGACTACAGTGGTAGAAGTACTGTCTCCTATGGTATTGGTGGCAATCACTGAAAACTCTATTTCTCTGCACTGTGTAGCAATACTTGGGATTGTGTGGGTGTGGTTGAGGGCTTGACTAGTGAACATCCTGCTATTCCCTGTGGCAACTTCAGTTTCCAATACAGTATAGTGAAGCATGATTATACCACTTCTTACTTACAAACAACAAAAGAGAAACGACAGAGTTACAAACCCAGTATGACCGGTTATCATACAGCTTGTGTGTGGTATTGATCGTCTGAGGTGAAAGTTCGTTGATGAGTTGGTAAAGGATCGATAACTTCCCGCCACAGTACTCCCCCTCCAGTGAACAAGAAGTGAACGATTAGTGGATGTAGCTGGCCAGGTGGGAAGGCCAATGCACATGACGTCCTGACCTCGTAGAACGTGTCGCACTTGGGGTGGTTGGTTGGGGTGTAGGTAAGGGCGTGGCAATATCCGAATTGGATGAGTTCGGGTTTGGTGGTGACGAAGTGACAGCAGTGGAGGGGTCTAAATGAGCCACTTTGAGTCGGTCGACTGATACTGTGTCCTGGCGGCCGTGAGGTTCAGAAGAAAATAATTGTCTGTACGACACAAAACTTTAAACGGACCATCGTAGGGCAGCTGGAGTGGCTTCCTAACTGCATCATGACGCACAAAGACATAAGGTGCCGAGAATAGATCACCACTGATGCTGGATTGAGGGGGAAGAGTGCACACGGGAGTTCGTCGTACGCAAAGATTGCATAGCCCGCTTGAGCTCCATGACATAACTGCCAGGGTCAGTGTTGAGCTCATCAGTAGCAGAGACAAAGAATTCTCCAGGTAGACGTAGTGTAGTACCATAAACTAGTTCAGAAGTGCAACCTATGTCCTCCTTGAGAGAAGAGCGAATTCCCAACAAGGTCAAGGGAAGTGCCTCCATACAATGGTCAGGATGAGGATAGGACTTGATAGAAGCCTTTAACATGCGATGTAACCGTTCAACAAGTCCATTAGACATGGGATGGTAGGCTGTAGTACGTAAGTGCTTGGTACCAAGGAGCCCCGTGAAAGCCTTCCACAGGTGCGACTCGAACTGACATCCACGATTAGTTGTTACTGTAGAAGGAGTACCAAAGCGAGATATCCACGTATGCACAAATGCTTGGGCTACTGTGTCAGCAGTACTGTCTGGAATGGGAATGGCTTCTGGCCATCGTGTGAAGCGATCGACACAGGTGAGTACGTACACACAGGAGGAAGTGGACCAACAAGATCAATGTGAATCTTGTCAAAGCGAACATCTGGCTTGGAAAAGGTGCCGAGTGGAGCAGTGTTGAGGCGATGATCTTTGGAGCGTTGTTACTTCACACAGGAGCGAGCCCAGTTCCGCACATCCATGTTGATTCCAGGCCACACGAATCTACTTGTCACCAAACGTTGGGTCTCCCGAATTCCAGGGTGAGCAACAGAATGCAGACAGTTGAAGATTGCTCTGCGAGAACTCTCAGGAATGTACGGGCGATGAGTTCCAGTAAAGACATCACACAAAATGGTGGCGCCATCAGACAGAGCTAGAGGAATGTGCTGAAGTTGAAGGGACATATCAGCCTGGATTCTTGGCAAGTCCGGGTCACCTGCCTGAGCTGCTGCTAAGAGCCTGAAATCCACTACCGAGGCTGTGTCTTCAGTGTGCAATGCGTTAGCAGTGATTCTCGGGCGTTGGCAGCTAAGTTATGTGAGCCCTGTACATAACGGAAATTGGTTGTGAACTGAGAGATGAAATCCAGGTGACGCTTCTGTCGTGGTGAATGACGATCTGGACGAGTAGATAGAGCATAGGTCAATGGCTTGTAATCTGTGAGGACGTAGAATTTCCTGCCTTCTAAGAAATAACGAAAATGAGTGATGGAAAGATATACTGCGAGAAGTTCCCGATCGAAAGTACTGTACCGCGTCTCGGCTAGCTTGAGGCACTTAGAGAAGAAGGCAATAGGGCACCATTGACTATCGCGATACTGCTGCAGCACAGCACCCACTGCCACATCCGAGGCGTTGGTCATGACACAAGTAGGAGCGTCAGGCGTAGGATGTGCCAGCAGTGTGGCATTGGCCAGGGCATTCTTAGCCTCAGTGAATGCAGCTGAAGTAGCGTCTGTCCATTCAAGGGTGTCTGAAGGGCGCCCATGGTTCTTGAGCAGAGAGGTGAGTGGAGAGAGAATAGAAGCACAGTGTGGAATAAAACGACGATAAAAGTTAATGAGTCCCAAGAATTCCCGAAGTTTACGAGTAGTGGTCGGTTGGGGAAAATCCTGAATCGCTTGGACTTTGTCTTCTAGTGGACGAATGCCAGTTGAGTCTACAACGTGACCGAGGAAATGCAGGGACGATGCACCAAACACACTCTTAGCAACATTGATCACGGTGCCATGAGCTTCAAGTCATTCCAAGACCAAGCGAAGATGATGAAGGTGTTCATCCGGGGAGTGACTAGCGATGAGCAGGTCGTCGATGTAGCCGAAACAAGTGCAACCCACGAAGGACTTCGCCTATGAAACGTTGAAATGTTTGGGCAGCGTTTCTCAACCCGAAGGGCATACGGCAGAATTCGAAAAGACCGAACGGAGTCGTGATTGCAGTCTTGGGGATATCCTCGGGCGCTACTGGGATCTGATGATACGCTCGCACTAGATCAATATGCGAAAAGATAGTGGTTCCTTGGAGTGAAACTGTGAAATCTTGGAGATGTGGGATGGGGTATCGATCCGGTACAGTTGAATTGTTGAGAGTTCTATAATCGCCACATGGTCTCCATTCGCCTTCTGTCTTCTTCGGCACCATGTGTAACGGTGAGGACCAGTTTCTCGAGGAGGGTCTAATGATGCCAAGTTCCAACATGTGATCAAATTCTTGACGTGCTATTTTAAGTCATTCTGGAGAGAGCCGACGAGTGCGTGCAGACACTGGAGGACCTGTGGTTGTGATGTGATGTGAAACATGGTGCTTCACCAGCTGGTTACGGAATGACGCTTGCGTAACAGTCGGAAATTCTGCTAGTAGGCGAGAATAACACGTATCGGTTGGGACGGGTAGCTCAATAGCCGGGGCCACGGGGGGCGATGAACTCACGATTCTCCATTGACCTGCAACTTTGTAGTGGTGTCCAACAGCTTGCTGTTACGAACGTCCACTGCAAGACCAAAGTGTCGTAGGAAGTCGGCACCTAGGATGGGCTGGTTCACGTCAGCAATGACAAACACCAATCTGAATGTACGGCGGAGGCCGAGGTCGAGTGAGAGAGAGAGAGCGTTGACCATAAGTCGCAATATCTGTTCAATTGACAGCTTGAAGGCAGAAATTCCTTCGTCGACTACGATCAGTGCGGGCCTGAGGCACAATGCTAACCTCAGCCCCAGTGTCAACTAGGAAACGGAAACTAGTGGAGTTGTTGTGTATGTAAATGAGGCGACTATATGGAAGGCCAGGTACACCCGTCGCCCCTAGGGACTGGCCTGGTCGTTTAACTGACGGTCACAAGAAGATCTGCATCGTCTAGCTTGTTCCCCGAATTTGGCATGATACCAACACAGTGAGACGCAGGAGGGGTCAGTGTAGGAGAACGATGTGAAGGTGAAGAGCCATGACGTGAAGAGGTAGAAGTTGAACGAGAAAAACGGGAGCGCTGATCTAGTGAGTGAACAAGTTTCTGCAGGCGAGAGACTTCAGTATGTAGCTCTTCTATCTCAGTAGATACTTCTGAATGAAGTTTGTCGGCAGATACAGCTGGTGCGGCTACCTCCAAAACTTTGTCAGCCAAGCCAAGACCATCCTCACGTTGGGTGGTAATCTCTGTAGGAACAGTTCTCCCAAAAAAAAACTATCTGCAATACCTGGGCGATCTCCAATGAGCTGTTGCATTCTTCTGAGGAGTTGTGTGGGCTTGCGGTCACCTAACTCTTCTGAAGTGAAAAGTTGCTGAAGCCTCCGTTGCTCAGAAGCGGCGGTTCTACGTATGAGCTGCTCCTTCCGGACTTCGTAGGGGCGTTCCCCGGGCGGTCTAAGTACTAAGTCACGTACCTCGGCAGCGTACTCGGGAGCAAGGGAAGAGATAACGTGGTCAAACTTCGACCGCTGGGCTGTGACGCGTCTGCAGGAGAACTGGGCTTCCACTTGCGCAAACCATATTTCCAAGTCAGAAGGCCAAAATGCCGGAAGTTTGAGGTTGACCGTTACCGCAGAAATGTCGGCAGCAGCAGGCATTCTTGATTCCTTCGCTTCACTTTCGACAGACATAGCGAGTTCAATGTCCGGGCGTCGAGGTCACCAATGTTGAGTGATTATACCACTTCTTACTTACAAACAATAAAAGAGAAACGACAGAGTTATAAACCCAGTATGACCGGTTATCATACAGCATGTGTGTGGTAATGATCATCTGAGGTGAAAGTTCGTTGATGAGTTGGTAAAGGATCGATAACTGCCAGCCACAGTAGTTTAGGATTGGATAACACTGACTGGTAAAGGGTTCTTCCCAGTCCAATAGGATCTCAGTGGCAGACAGCATCATCATCCTCACTTCAGGTGGGAGGGGTAGACCTTATTCAACATCACACTTATGATCATTATACTAACTAATTGTCATCTTTCTCAGTCACTTACCAATGATAGTTAAGGTCGCGGTGTCAGAAAGAAGCACTTCTGGTACAGCAAATTCATGGCACCTCACAGTAGTGCCATTATTCAAGTTAAGGGCAAAACATTTGCATAATTCACTACTTCATCATGAGTAAAGTTTATTCCATGCCTTTCAAATTCATTTTGATGTGAGGCCTCTGAACTAACAAAAAATTGCTGTAAGTCTGGAAAGTACACACTCCAAGTGACATCACTAGGGTGGTTGCTAGAAGGGATTCAGGAGAAGGTAGCAGTTGTATTCTCTGGTAGAGTTTGATTGTTGGGACTACTCATGAAGTACAATGTACAGCAAATCAGAAAGAATGATATTTTGATGAAAACAGTTATGTTGGAGTTCCGAATGATAGGCTGCCACCAGAGTCAGCTTCGATGGGTAAGACTTCGGAGGGGGTGTAGTTGAGGGCTGACCTTGCTCTCCTAATTCTACGCCCAAAGGTTAACGAATTGTTTTAATAAGAATAATTAATTCCACGGTGCCATTAAACGTTAACATATAGCATGACTGACTGGTGACGGCCTGTCCAGCCATAATGTATCAAACCAGCGCAGCGTCGCCACCACGAGGAAGGATCATGATACACAACTATACGGTCGGGTAAATGTCAATGATCCTAATTGTGAAGTTATGGAAATGGGTTACCAGAGAAAAAATTCTATAATACAATAATAATACTAACAATTATTTAAATGTTCACAGCTGTGGGAAGGAGACAGTTCAATCAGTCGGGTCTTTCACCACAAGTTATTTGAGATTAGGATTTATAGTTTATGATAATATATTATTTAAATAAATGGGAAGTTTTGACAAGCATATTTCAAAAGAGAAACTTTATGACATGAAAAGAAAAAATATTTCGAAATGACTTAGTGTATATATTTTGTCCACAGAAATATCAAGAAGCAGTTTCTTACCACACGTTTAAGAGGACCAACTTGCCATGCAAAATGTTGAAAATTTTAACTTATAATAATTAAAATAACACAACACTGTTTGATCTCAATCTTATTTAGTTTTAATCTACACTTTCAACAGGAACAACAAATTATAAACCACTGCAGTCTAAGTTCCCAGCCAAAAATGCCATTGAATTAATCAAGCCTAACAGACATGTCATAATGATTGACAAAGTGTATACTAGTAGCTAAAATATTGCAACACATTATTGTGGCTTCCATTTATAATCAATCAGCAATGCTACACTAGTTTCTTTAATAATTAAACTTAATTTTTGCCCTATTTTACTTGTTTCAAATTTTATTTCCTGAATTGGGTGTGGTTTATGTGATATCATGTTGAAAACAGCTGTTCTTGTCAGTAGTAGTCTCAGCTATAGAAAACTTACAACTATATGGAGTGTCTCTTGTTTTGTTAGAAATATTTGTTATGTTCGAAATTAGTTAGGCTCTGCAGAGCCGTCATTAACTACTTTTTTTAGGGTCCCAAAGACAGCGAGGCACAGCTAGGGCGCTAAACTTAAGGCCTGAGGGACCCTAAGAGGCAGCACCTAACAACATAAGCTGGTATAGCTTTTGTATTGTAAATAAAATAAAAAAGATTTTAAATCTTTTAGATTTTCAGGGAGTGATGTAGTGTCCCAAATTGAGGACAGGGCTTCTAAATGAAGAGTCTCTTCAATTGTGTTGATAGGAAAGGTTGCTATATTCAAAATTTGTCGAGCACTGCATTTCACCATTGATTGCATTGTTAGGAACAGAGGCTATGTTCTAAATTAATAAGGTACTGCATAGCCTTCATGAACTACCGTCAGCCTTAAGTAGCGCCCTTGCTGCAGTTGGGACGCTACAAACCAAGACCTTCAGGACGCTAAAAATGGTTGCCCACTCTTCTACTTCTAACTATACTCACACTATTCTAGTGTTGGCCACGTCAGATCATGAACAACTTAGAAGTTGCAACGGTTTCTGTAACTGAGACTATGACCGACCAGAACAGCTGTTCACACAGCACTGTTCACACAGCCCAAATAATCACATAAAAGAGTATACTGTTTTGTAGTGTAGTTTGTTCCATTGGAGTACAATTGTAAGTAAAAAAAAATTCCTGAATACTTCTACACTGTGCCAACACTTGAGAATGGTAAAACATTTAGAAGACCATAAAAGAACTGGTATTTTTGGTTCTCTCGTGTCTGGTTAAGAAGCTAGACCCTTTACTTAACCATAGGATGAGTGAGATCATTTGGGCTGAGCTTATCTACAAACAAAAAGAATTAAACTGCTGCAGTCTCCCTTTAAAATTGCAAATTTTTTGTCACATACAGTATTCACAATTTATGTCTGAGATTGTTGTTGTTGTTGTTGTTGTTGTTGTAGTTGTTGTTGTTGTTGTTGTTGTTGCTGCTGCTGCTGCTTCAACAGCAGACAGATGAATTGAGGAATAATTATTGTATGCCAGTATATCTAAAAATACTAATAAAAAGGTGTGTTGATAATGACAAATGAAGAAGGAAGGTGCATTGGAAGGGGAGCTAGGAGGATCTATAATAATTCTTGTATTGTAAAAACTCAGATCAGTAATTTATGGAAAGCTGGTTTCAAAGTATAACTGTAATTGAATAAGTTTTGGCTTCAGAGTTTCTAAAAAAAAGAACTGAGTCCATCACTTCAAAATTGTCAACTATAGCTACTTTTACAGAAAGAATTTGATGAATTTTTTTAGGATTATAACATTATTAACCTCCTAATGTTTAAAAGCAAAAGTCATTCCAGTTCATTTACTAACCCACATCCATAGAAGCTAGGTTGCTTGCTAATAAGTATGTGCAGTGTCTGGCAAAGTCATACTAAAGTTTAAGCTTATGAAATGTTGTTTTTTTCAATTTAGAAATATAAATTTTAACATATATAGCTAACTGGTATATTGAAGCTAGCTATGGCTTAGTGTGGACAGGAACATTTAGACTGTTTAACATGCATGTTACCAAATGAAACAATTAGCACTGCAAATATTTATATGTGTAAAAATTGTGCTCTCAATTGTGATTCTAAATGGCAGGTAAACTAATGAATGGACATAGACATACTAGCAAATATGCTGATCATAGTGTCTGCCTTTTCTCTTGTTTTCTCGAAACTATGTAGAAATTTAAAAAAGTGACAAATTTAAGGGACTTAAATTGTCTCCTAGTCTGGGTTCCTCTTCTCTCAATGCCTAAAAGTTTTCCATTTTCGAGATTCGCTATAGACAAAGTGAATGAATGACAAAGAAACTACTGTAACCATTATGCACATGAGTGTTGAGGGTTAAATCAGATGCAGCTTTGTGACAATACAATTTGTGTTTCCAAACCATTTATTTGTATGAGAATGAATGGCACAAAAAAGTTATGTAGATAATGTGCCTATAAGATGGAATGCTTACATTGACGAACCACAAGCTTTCAATTCAGCGGTACAGTGCTGCACCATTCAAAATTGACTTTTTTAAATCTATATTACTCTGTGTAGACTCTGTATTGTGAAATATACCCGTTTAGCATGATCTATATTTCCTCTATATTGAATTGATATTCCTGCAATATTTTGTAGGAAAAAGAGTCAATTCTTCAAACAGTCTTTTCAAACATTCCAATGTCTGCAAGTAATAAAAGCAAGAGGAAAGCATCATTGCCTGTTGGCTGTACTTTGAAAGTAAACTATTAATTTGTAATTCTAGACCCTCGACAGAACACTTATAAGTCCTTGTACAAAAAGACGAAAGTTTCTTTAAAGCATGGACTTTGTAAAATATACCCATTATAACATGATATATATTTCCTCTATATTGATATTCCAGCAATATATATTTTGTAGGGAAAAGGGTCAGGTCACTCAGCAAACTAAGCAAGGTCAATTAGAAATAAATAACATGCTATCTTAATTGTTTCAAAGGCTACGATCCGAACTTCTCTTTTACACATTCCCAAAATTATTAGTTAGTAAACTAGTTCGTATTCTCACTCCAACAATCTGCCAGTAGCTACATCAAGCCAGTGCAACATTTAGCGATTCAGCCAGTATTTCATATCTATTCTATTTTTATTCTCTCCTGCTCGCTTCCTTCCTGATCCATCCCAGATTTCCTTACTCCTCTTCTTTTTGAACTCATGAATTCCCTACTCCTCTTTTGGCTATCTCTCT
>WLWI01005503.1_pt1 | contig 10564 bp, 10 predicted proteins | sample 6701501 | NCBI WGS metagenome assembly WLWI01 (sample SAMN12718690, study PRJNA515312) | sponge metagenome | isolation source: marine sponge | host: Mycale hentscheli | place: New Zealand: South Island, Marlborough, Capsize Point | collected 2014-11-01
TGACTTGAAAAACCAAGAAGTTCAGAGAATTACTGCACAGTCTTTAGTCTAGCAGTACATTTTAAGATTATGTGTGTCTTGTGGCATTTAGAAACAACCTAATATGAAGAGGTAAACACTTCTATTTCTTTGAATGGTACAGGATCGCTAAACCGAAAGATTCAGTTTAGTGGAGGTATGGGAAGGTGTAGACCATGAAGCGAACATAAAAATCTGAGTGTCAAAGTACACAGCGACATCATACATCCACAAATAACAAGCAAATATTCCTGATTTTCAATTGTGTGCTAGCCTGATAGTGTCTCGCTCGCCTTGCCTGCTCACCAACAAGTACTATACAAGTGGTGAATATAATATGGCTACAATAAACACATTCTCAAGAAGAAATTAAAACTTGTTATATTTTATGTACATGCCATATTATAATTACTAGATTAGGTAGACAAATTTACTGGAATAGTGACCATAAACATTAGAGCTAACAAGCTAAGTTACAAGAGTCAAGTAACCACAATTATGACATGAGTTAATACTAGTGATGTGCTTGAGCACAAAGGGCAAGCAATCCTGTACGCAAACAAAACACTTCAAAAGCATATATCGGTCTATTTCTAAAAGTATAAGTTTTAAAACCATTGTGACCATTATATACTTTAGCTAACAAATACTTTCTTACCTCAATTCCCCGTGTACTGGTATTTTCTGTAGTCTCTCTGACTATCTGAATTACCTATAGCTAGCTTGTGACAACAAACACTCACAGCTTCTAAAAGAGGGCCGAGTTTTTTTTATTACATATGTTAAAGGTTTTCAAGTAACATTTCACCATAACATTTCGAGACTTGAAAAGAACAAGAAGTTTTAAAGAATTACTGTACAGTGTGTAGTCTAACTAAGTGTTTTAGACCTAAGTGCGTCTTTTTTGCTCATATATTCAGTACAATTTACTTTGCAGTTGATTTAATTCTGTGGTTGTGTAAAAAATGGTCTACGTACTATAATTAAATTTACATGAAGCAAAATCTTAACTGTTTCTCTCTTGCTCCACTTGATGCACACCAATTAATATTTGTATCTCAATATTATTATAATTAATGAGTGAAAACTATACAATTATAATAATATTCATTGTATTTTTTATTATTAATAGGTGACAATAACTTGAGAATATTTCTGAGTGTGTATCCTGACTTGGTCCACTCAGTGAAGCATTGTGTTATGACAGTAGCTGATCACTGCTACAGTATTGGACTCGTATCACAAAATACCTATGACCAAGTTCGTGAGCATAAATATTTAATTGACGAAGACAGAGCAAGGACTCTTTTGGACAACATTCGTAGTGTCTTTTCATCGAGACCCTCAGCTCTCAAGGAGTTTGTTACTGTATTGTTCCAAACAGGAGAATGTAATTATTTAGCAGATAAAATACAGCAACAGCTCCAGTAAGTGTATTGTTATTATTGTGTATTTGAATTATTGTATTGTTTACGTAATAGAATTGTGGAATGAAGTCTGACAAAGCCACATGGACATACATACATTTGAAAACACTCATTGCATTGCACTTTACATTTTTTTGTTTATCATATCCCATATTTCAAATTTACACATTGTTATTTTATTTTTACTGTTACTTTTAAATTTTCATTAAAGAATGCTTAACATAGTGTTGCTAGTATGTGATTGTCAAGTAGTTTGATATTAGTTACCAATATGGTCGCTCGTAGTCTGGTGTAGCCAGACCCTTTACCAACCACTGCCCTGTGTTATTGTATGGCACTTACTGGTACTTTATTGCACCACTCATACAAAGGGTCAGGGGACATGGCCATACCTTGCTGCATATATATTGTGGCGGTCAACTACCGTTAGCAAATTACTGTGAATGGCCCTCCTAAATCACAAATAGAAATTCCAATACTGTCGGCCACCCTTTCAAAGCTAAGTTTAGCAAGTATGGCTTGTTTGAATATCTGTCTACTGCACCAGACTATCTTGACCGTACAACTACTTCTCCAGCAAAATATTCACCCCCTCTTGTCTGACGATAATATCTTGTTGGCAGTGTACAATGATCCATCACCTCTCTTGTCTGACAATCCACTCCTGATGAGCTGAGGAGAAGTCTTCAAAGTATCACCCTTATGTACCAACTGCTATAGTCATGGCAAGTAGGAACATACTAGTGAGCCTGAGTTTACTGGCTGGAAAAGACCTGGCAACAACAAAGGCAAAAACACTTTTTGTCACCCGCACTTTATTTTGTATTTGGCGAACTGTGCCACTCGCTGCCGGAAAGTCTGTGAGACAATCCAATACTGTTAGCCCCACCCCCAGATTGCGGTTCCTTTGTTTCAGTTCAGCGCTGCAGCACAGGTCACCTGTACATCAACTTAACAAAATGAAGGGCCTATTTCTCTGCGCAAATTTAAGGTGTTTTCATTACTGAGGAGTATCGCAAATAGTAAGTTACTGAAAAATAGTTTAAGAATATTTAAGTGCAAACTTTGCTGAGTTGTACTGTCCTTCTAAATTTCTAAATAAGTTTAGTTGAAGATTGACTTTTTCTTTATTAGTAGTTAGACATAAATAATAGTCTTCTAGCAAGTTCGAGAGGGCTCTGGTGAAGAAAGAGCTGGGGTTAAAATGGGATATTTTTGTAACCTCAAAAGTGGTTTGTAAGTGTCTGTATGGAATGTGGGTCTGGTCATGGAGTAGCTCTCTTCTGTGAAACTAACCATGAGACAGCCTGTGTCCTGTGATTGTTGTTGCAATTTGTAGCTCGCTATCTTTCGTCTTCACTGTAAATGAACTTCTGTCGGGCCCTCTGCTTCTTTGGCTAGGTCCACCCAACAATGCTATAATAATTTTCTCGTCAGTTCAAGTTTTAACTGAATTTTGATATATCCAAATAAAGATAATGAGTGGGAGTGTTTCAATCAAAGAGTCAGAACTCATGACTGTCCCTGGTCAGCCCTTTCATAGACTGCCAATTGGATCACAAGAAAACAGAATATAATGAAAAACTGGCCACAGAGATGATACTGAATTATTAAAGTAACCAATCAAATGAGAGCACAAACATTCACACAAATTGTAACAAGTAACCTAGGCAACATAAAAATGATACATAAATACAGCTGCTACTACAACTATTGAAACTAACACACAAACAACATACAAACATTCATACAGAATAAATGTCTGGCAATAAGTTAATAATACTGTTGTGGGGTGTAGTTCCCACATTCCCTCCTCCTTAAGCCGAAGTCGTCCTCGACTGAGTTGTGCCTTATCTTTGAGACTTCATCACCTTGCTGGATGTCCCAGGATTGTCTCGAAAGACCATCAGCATTACCATTAGTACTTCCTGGCCTGTAAGAATAGAAAAATCAAAATCTTGTAACCATAGAGCCCATCTAGCCAATCTTTTGTTCAAGAGTTTAGATAAATTTAAGAAAGTGAGAGCCTTATATTCTGTCTACAACTGAAAGTGGCGACCATCTAGGTGAGCTTCGAATTGTCAGAGACACTCTACCACAGCCAGACACTCTAACTCAGTGGCAGAATATCTAGATTCACAACTAGTGAGTTTTCTGGAGTAGAAAGTTGATGGCAATTCGACTCTATTTCTGATCACTGACAAGCATCCTCCAATACCAACTGTTGAGGCATCTGTCTGCACAAGTAATTTGTCTGATCCTGTAGCTATGGTAAGAAATTCTGCACAAGATAACATTGAACATAACTTACTGAAGGAAGCCAGAGACTCCTCAGTCCACACGACTTTCACTGGCTGGGATTTATGAGTGAGAGCATGAAGTGGTTTGGCTATGTCTGAATAATGCCTAACAAATTTCCTATAATATCCACAGAGGCCTAGGAAAGACTTAAGTTGCTCTCTTGTTTTTGGTCTCACATAATTTTTAATACTTGCTGCTCTAGCTTCAGGTATGCTAACTTTCCCCCTACCGACTGTGTGGCCCAAATAATTGACACAATCTTTTCCCCATTCACACTTTGAGGGTTTTGCCGTCAAGTTAGCTTCACTTAATCTCTTCAAGACCTGTTCAACATGATTCAAATGGGACTTCCAATCCTTAGAAAACACTAAAATGTCATCAATGTAAGGAACAGCATGACTGGTCATTCCAGCTAACACACAATCCATAAGTCTCTGGAAGGTAGATGGTGCATTTCTTAATCCAAAGGGCATTTTTGTGAATTGGAATTTTCCCCATGGAGTTATGAAAGTTGTTTTCTCTTTATCACTTTCCTGCACTGGTACCTGACAAAATCCTTTTGCAAGGTCCAGCTTGGTCAAGAATGCTACCTCTCCAACCTCACTTATAAGTTCATCTACAGTAGGGATGTAGTAAGGGTCTGGTGTTGTGACTGTATTCAATTTTCTATAGTCAACACATAGTCTAATACTTTGGTCTGGTTTAAGAGTGCATTGTTCAAACAGTTGTGTTCTAAATTAAAGATTCATAAGCTGCAGTCCTCCCCATACCTTCCACAATCAAATGGAACAGTAGAAAGATTTCATAGAACCTTGATCCCCATGCTCAGAAAAGCCTTGGTTAAAGGAATAGACTGGGAAAGCCGAATAAAGTACTGTCTGTATGCTATCAGAAGTGCACCTAACAGGAGCACAGGTTTCACCACATATGGGATTGTGTTGGGTAAGAATGCGAGATCCCCACTTGACTTGTTAGTTGAAAGCCCAGGAGAACAGTCTATACCAGTGTGTCAATGGATAGAAAACCTCAATAAACATCTAAGTGTTACAAGAGATTATGTGAGAGAATCTGGTTTGCATGCTAGAGACCAAAGAAAATCTCAACATGACAAAAGGTACACTCAAGAAAGAATTTAAACCAGGATCTTTGATACTTTTAAGAACACCAGTTCTCTCTGGGAAGTTATCAGAAGATTGGAAAGGCCCTTTTGAGGTGGAATGCATGACTAATGGGGTCAATGTGAAGGTAAACATACCAGGTAGACCAGGCAAAGGAAGAGTGGTGTATGTAAACAACTGCAAGGAGTTTAATAAAGATACTGTGATGGTATACAGACTAGTAGCTCTGCTGAGGAACACAATGTTGACACTAACCGTGGGTCAGAATTTTTTACTTTGTTAAAAAATCCCCTTCCAAAATATTACTGAGGTGGTTTCCCTATTCCATTCAACAGTTAGCATACGTAGTGTAAAATGGGATAGCATTCTCATGGTTTTTGGTTGCTACTGTAGTAGTTAGGGATATTGACACTGGGAAAAATTTTTGGGGTGTGTGACTAAACGTCCGTGGCAATTGAAGTAAAACTGCCATGACCTGGGTGGGGGGGGGGGGGCGATTCAGGAAAGGCTAAAAAAAAAAACGGATTATCCAGCAAAACCAGGATAGCTGGCAACTATGCTCTTATGTGCTGCCACTTGACAGCTAGCTAGCTGCTACTGTACCAACATGATTTTTGTTATGAATAAAGATAAATATAAAAGTAGAAGTAGTTTTGAATAAAAGTGTGAAGATAAATTGCAGTATACATTTCACAATTATTCCACCTGTAGTCCATCAATTAACTGTAGCTTTTGCTGTTCAATTCTGTCAGCAAGATCGTTATGTTTAATTCGACGTAGACCCAGTATGAAAGTTCCCCATGTGACAGGCATCTCTCCACCTCCTTTCAGCCAGTACTCTATCGTGTCTCTACATTTGTTGCGAATGATACCGGAACTCTTCCAAATACTTTGAATTTCCCCTGAAGGTATATTCAGCACGATGCCAAGATCTTTACAGTCTATGTTCAACTCTTGGATTATGTTAACAGACTCCGATGATTCATCAAACTTTAAATACGACATTTGTTTGAGACTTGGCTTGCATCCTTCTCTGGATCTACATGTAGAAAATCTCTCAGGAGTAATAGCGTTTCCAATACTCCAAAATGAACCAATCACAATGGACAGTACAACAATCACAGCAGCAAGCGTGAAGCGATCTGAATAGAAAAGTTGAACAATAAATAACAATAATACTATCATCAGCCTTTGTCTTACAATTCAAACTCTTGTAAAGATAATCTGTTATACTTCCAGTAGTACTTCTAACTTGCAACTGTTTACCTAGTAAATATAAATAATTACACATTAATATATATCCATTACAATTTATAACAATTATTTCAGAACACACCTCTATCAAGTGGACAATCCTTCTTGTCTGGATAGATGACATTCAACACCATTTTCTCACTGTCTATTTCTCTACCTGGGCTCCAAACAGAGCAAGTGTACTCTCCTTCGGTTCCTAAGTGGGCGTCCTTGACTACAAGCATATCCTCATTCACACCAGAATAGGAGGCTCCATTATACAATTGCTGGCCTTTTTTTTTCCACTGGTAAGATACGTTACCATCGCGACTTGCCTGGACTAGAAGGAGTGTAGACTTGCCAGCTTCTACTTGTACTTCACAACTGCTCTGACTGACTATTGTGGAAGCAAAACAGAAAGTCACAAAAAATATTAATTCGTCGTCCACAAGTGGATCCTTCTCTGAACTGCTTTTCATAAACTCACACAACTGGTGCTCTCCCCAGCTCTCTAAAAGCCTTAGGAATTTATCCCAAACATTTTTATCTCTGCGGATTCTTTCTCCGATTAGTCTGAGCAGGAACCTGATCTGGAGCATGGGTTCTATCCTGCTGTGGTCAAGGTTTAAAAACTGTTTTTTCATTGTTTGTGATATCAATAATTTTTGTACCAGATCTTCACATAAATCCAATGGATATAGTTTGGTTACCGACAAAATGCTGTCTTCATTTTCCTCTAAAGTATTTGCTAGTTTTGCAGCGTCTACTCTGTCAGCTTGTAGTGAGTCCGTCGTCATCTGTACGGACTGAGCCTTAAAAAGGCAGACAATTCCGGCAGTTTTCCATAATGCAACAACTTCTTCAGGCTAATCACTTTCTGTGTTCGTGGCGATTAGAGCAAGGGCGCGGCTCGACGATCCTTTACCTGTTTATGCAAACCAGCTATGTCCTACGATGCTTATACGCCTGGTGGAGAAGCGTGTACAACCATAAATAGACCTAAGTTATCCTAATCATTTGCAAATGATTAAAATTTTCACAAATATCTTTTTGAATAAATTTCTAAGAATGCGTGCATGTCCAGGAAAACAAAACAAAAATTAGAAAACAATGATAAAGAGTGTGAAGGAAGAATAAAAGGAGAGACATCCTCTCATACAAGAATCATAAAGTGTCCAATGATATTAAATTAGTTATGCTACAATAGAGTTGTGTGAGCTTTATAGTGTGTTGGAGGCTGAGAATATTATTAATAAGGCCCTAGCAGCAAGCAGACACAGTAATTACACTTCCTTTTGTTTATTTTTGTAAAAAGTTTTGTTTGTTAGTTGTTGTAGTGCATTTCCCCCTGGATTTCCCCAGCCCTCCTCCTGTATTCAGTTTTTTCGTCCCACTCCGTCGTAGGTGAATTTCTGTTCTCCTACGGCCATTGGACTGTCCGTCTCACTGGACATGCTCACAACGGAATCTCGGCGAGGTGGCATGCGCTCATTGACACGATCCAACTTCTTGGCGTCATCGAAGCTGCCTATCTTGTCCTTCATCTGAACAAGAGCTGGAAAAACAACAACAACATAACATACAAAATAACGGAGTTGTAATGCACAGCAAGCTTTCTTAAGCCCAAGTAAGAGTCACAGAATATTTGGGATATAAAAATTAAGTACATGTATGTACATGCAAGACGTCTCTCTTACCCGTACTAATTCCTTCCTTCCCTTCAGATAGGATGCCCATAGGCAGTTGTCCAGATGGAGCAAGACCTTTCAGAGCCATTACATTTTCACGTTCCTCTCTGGAAAATACATAATATGATTTTTAAAGTATAGAAATAATAATTAAAAAAATAGACACTAGCTGTTGGGGAAAAAAACAAAACAAAAACAATGGTTACTGATGTACATACTAGAATGTTTTAATCAAGGGAAACAAAAAAAGATAAAAACAACCACAAGCAGACAAACAAACAAAAAATGGTTGTGTCCGTAAGAAAGGGAAATAAACAACAAAGAAAACATAATAAAATAATGCACAGACAATAAGAGGTAGAAATAACAACTATGATAATAATAGCAAATATTTCTCGTTCTATAACAGCCATTATTATTAATTGAAGAGGACTTCGGCAAGAAGTCGAAACGTCAGGTTAAGTTTTAATTAACAATTTGGCTGTTATAGAATGAGAAATATTTGCTATTAATATAATTATTTCAGCCGAGAATGACTGAATCATTAAAACAATTACGAAATTATGTCATAGATGTTGTGACGCCACATTACCTCAACACAGAGAACACTCGCGCCATCTTTCCCACGGCCCTGATCTTGTTCTTGATGACGTCCTTCCTCTGGGATATGCTGGAGTCCTCCACAGATCCAGGTAGAACTTTCTTGTCATCGTCCACTGACAGGTCATCAGCCCCGCCCTTCAGAGTTAGCACGTTCACCAACATCTCTGTCACTGCGGAGGAATACAAAAAGATATCACATCCACTGTTGGAACAAAACATTTCACACATCAAAAAAGGATGCTCAGGCCCAAAATCCAGCAAAAATCCACACAATATATATATTCTTTTAAGAAATCAGACATTTCTGGTGACATAAATGGTGCATACTTGCTATAAGAAGGCATAGAAATCGACTATGTTAAGAATACACTTCGGCCTAGTATGGCAAGTACTTGGGTGGATTAACGATGTAAATAATACAGACAATACTGTACATGTATGTATATTGTATATATCATCAAATATTACATACATGTACATACATGTATGTACTATGGCACAGCTACACTGCAGGGTATTAATATCACAGATGATTTGGCATACACATTTAAATACAAACATGTATATTTTATAGCCATCAATTCCTCATCATATCCCAACATACAATGGAATATCTTGAGATATTTCTGGCTGACCCATCAGGAAAGGAATTGCTATAGGCAGTCATTAAATTCTCCAAGTCCACAAAGGCATAGAACATGGAGGTCAGAGGAACTGCCAATCATGGTGGTATTAAGCACTCTGACTGCTCTCAGCAGTTTGAACAATATGAACTTTTCAATCAGCTACATATTGGGATTCTCTGAATCAAGTAACAAACAACTACTAGACATGTAGTTGGTACGCTCCAGCAGAGTGGCGAGCGAGTGAGCAAGGCTAGCTAAATTAGAAAATGATATTTTAATATTTTTGTCCAATTTAAAACAAATAGCACAAATTTACAAAACAAGCTTAATTTTGAGCAATCTATAATGAACAGAAATCTGCTTTGTAGTAGTCACACTAAGTGAACATATTAGTTTCTCATATCAGAACTACAATGTAAAGTGTAATTGCCTAGCAATGGCAATCCGATGTGGATACATACTTGTAAGCAGCTGCCACAGTACTAGTAAAATGTCTAGCTCTGTAAACCTGAAACTTCCACATAGCAGTCATTTAATTTATCTGTCACATACACCACTAATAAGCTCTTTATACATATAAATATATAAATATAAACAACTGGCTCTAATTATGTAAACCCAGATAGTGTCTTCAGCACAAAAAAAAAAAAAAAAATTGCTGTAAAATTGCAAGGACTACCACAGCTGCAAAGTGTATGGTAAAGGGTTTCCAATGTGACATGTATATACATCCACAAATGTACAAGGTGTACATCAAACTGAACATGCCTCAAGCTAGACTATATGATTACCAGCCCAGACAAGTCATATACCCACTGGAAATTACTAAAAAAAATAAAAATCCCCTTGAGTTCATGCACACAACATAGTGTGGTGGAGTGTAACCTAATGAATGTCATCAGGTGAGGAAAATACCTTTCTCTCCTACAAAAGGAAGTGACCAAGTGAAGACGTCCATGAAGTTAGGCAGCCAGTAGGGATGCTCCACTGCATTGAACTGTCTGATGTTCATCACGTTGTTCTCATACTTTAGCACGGCAGCTACACACGCACAAACATACACACACATAATGGCAATTCAATTTTGATTCACCATTATATCCTTGGCGACCATAAAAGCTTTAATGCGCTACTAATTCCAATTGTAGAATGTGAGTACAGCTGCATAACCATAAAAGAAAAAAAAGAAAAAAAAAAGAAAGAAAAAAAAAAAAGAAAAAAAAGCTGTATAATAGTAAGTCGTGCATCGTTGATACTAATTTAAACTTCCAGTACCACAAAATCCCTGCTTGCACACTAGTTTTGCCATTTGTATATCTACCCATACCATATATAAATCTATCCCTACATTCATGTGTACAATCATTGCATGACTCCTCCAATACTACACACATTATAGGCACAAACAACCCTTGCGGGGGGGGGGGGGGGGGGGGGGATAGCAAACAAACAAACAAAAAAAAAAAAAAAAAAATTTTGAAAATAAAAAAAAAAAAAAAAACATCTTTAGGACAAAAAAACACACCAAAACACAAAAAAAAAAAAAAAAA
>WLWI01005505.1_pt1 | contig 10560 bp, 7 predicted proteins | sample 6701501 | NCBI WGS metagenome assembly WLWI01 (sample SAMN12718690, study PRJNA515312) | sponge metagenome | isolation source: marine sponge | host: Mycale hentscheli | place: New Zealand: South Island, Marlborough, Capsize Point | collected 2014-11-01
ACCGGTATGCCCATTGCGAGTAGGAGGGGGCGGGGGTGGCGGGGGGGGGTTGGGGGGGGGTGGGGGGGGGGGGGGGAAGTGGCTCAGAGGTTGAGACTAAAAGATAGCATTGCTGAGTTGTGGGCAATGCCAACTGTTCATATCTGTTGAAACCTCACATCAATGGATATGTCCTGTGGCATTCTGAAATGGTAAGCTGAAGTGAGCTAATCACTAATGATGTATGACTAATTTTTATTGCCTGATTATTTACTCTCATTTTTTTTAATTTTTAATTTTTTTAAATTTTTTTTTATTTTATTTTTTATTAAAAATAAAAGTTTTCTGATTTTTTTTTTTTTTTTTTTAACCTACAGTCATAAGTAATATAAACTGAAAACATATGGTTCCCCGCCCCTATATCAAGCTTACAGGCACATAGTTATACTCACGGACATGGGCAACTAGGTGCACTCGCTGGCATAGTACAGGAATCAATTCCACTGGGCTTTGTCTTGCCATTCCGGTTCCCTCTGTTCACTTAATGGATCAGCTACTGACTTATTAAGTGGCAACCATCCTTTGTGCAATTGCTGTATTTGTTTTACTTGCATAGTGGACTGGCTGGTATTTATGTTAGCATTCCAGACTCTTGAGCTTCACTAGAAATAACTCAGTCCAATACCAATAGACTGTATCCATAGTCCCGGGTGATTGGCGGGTACAAGATATGTATATATATTGTACACATGTACTCTCCCTCTCACACACATTCATGTTCACACACTCACGCACATGCACACACACACTTACTAACACACAGACATACAAGTTGTGTCTGCACAGAGTGGTCTAGCTAACAAATTGTGGCTATAGCTTGGTTATAGTCCTTGTCTTAGCATCCTGGAGCTATTTACTTCCTTGGTTTTGTGTGTGTGTGTATGTGTGTGTGTGTGTGTGTGTGTGTGGGGGGGGTTATAGCACGTGTTCTTTGCTTAGGTCAGGCTATGGCTTGTTGATAGTTTAGTGAGGGTGTGTGTCTGCCCCCACCACCCCACCCTGAGAGCTAGCTAGATTTACGTTTTTGTGTTGATTAGACAGGTTTGAATAGGTGCATTGGGTCTACATGTATTTGTGTACACGTGTGTGTGTGTGTGCCGAGTTCAATCTAGAGGGAGGGGGAGGTGGGGAGGAAAGCTTCTCTTCCTATCTTTCCAGCTTCCACCTAAGCTTCTCAACTCCCTCAATATTTGCATGTTGTGTGTAGTATGATCCTCAAAGTAAAAAAGAAAAGAAACAACAACAATAACGACAACAACAACAATCTTTCTGTTGTAATTCAGTATATATAGAGGGCGATGGACTTGCCTGAGCTTCCCTAGCATGTGTGCGTGTGTTGTGTGTGCATGTGTTGTGTGTGCGTGTATGTGTGTGCATGTGAATAAATCATGTGAAGGATCTGTGTGTTTACAGAACAACTGATCAGATTATTCCAGTGTCCATGGAGCTGACAGGGTTGATGATGGTAGGTCTCCTCAGCATGAAACTAGTTCACTCACCGATTAAGGAAGACTTCATATGCATGGACAAGAACAGCTCTACCGTAGCCATTTGTTTACGTCAGCTCAGTGGTCAAATCCTGGCTAAATGAGGAGCCAGGAAAAAAAAAGAGAAAAAAAATGTCTCCCCTAATCCCCATTTTTATAATTTCCCATGAAGTCTAGAACACTAGTACTTACACAATGCTTGCAATGGACTGGACCTATTTCTGCCATGAAATAGTTTACACTCTGCATGTATACCATATGCATAACATGTTTGAGTAATAATACAATAAATACATAAATTCAGTTGTAGAAAGGGTTGCCAGTGTAACAGTGTGGTTGATAATGAAGAGACTGGTGTTGGTGTAGTTGGCAAACTAAGTATGGATGGACTGCTTTATGTCAGAGCGTAAGAGTTACAAGGATGATGTACATTCCTTGTTGGGAAAATTTAAATAAAAAAGTACTCCTTTTTTTAATCTCAAGCTAGTGTTTTCCATAACAACTTAAAGATAAGTGAAGTTTTGACTGACTCAGGCTGGTTAGCTTAGCAACAGGGTATTTAAGTAGCACAATAATTCTGAAATTATAATTTGGTTGTTATATAGAGTATATAAGTCCGTATATTATGCATTAAGTATAACAAATGGTGATACTTTTTTATTCTGTGTTACATAAAATGTACTATAATGATGTATTATAGAATCAATTATTATACTTGTGTATATATACATTGATATATTATATATATATATATATCTGAATTTTAAATTAAGAGATATAATCATAGCTTTAAAATAATATGAGGCAATCTTAAAGCTTGATAACATACAATTGGACTGTCAACTCTCTAATTGTTCCAGTATTTCCCAGCTGAACAGTGCTCCTGAAGGTACTTCTTTGTGGTTGTAGTCCAATTATATTTGATTAAATCTTCACTCAGTGTTTACACTCGACTTCAACTCGAAGTCTAACCATCAGGTTGAGTTTTAATTGAATGGAATTTCAATATATAAACAGAAAACCAGCCCCTTGAAAATGGCTACTGGGTCTCCAGCTGGTGTTGTTGTTGTTTTTTTCCCTTCCAAGTATGCGTATCAAGGTTTTGTATATAAATATATGTATTCAATACACAAAGTAATAGAAAAGATTAGAAGTATATATATACAAGTATAATTGTGTGTTTATTTGACTGAGCCAGTATGTGCACCTATTTAATTAACTGACCTCTGTCCACTATTCCGCCTTCCGTCTGGCCTTATTGGGATTTTAAGGTGATTCATCATTTCCTATGAATACCTAAACCTGCACCTCATTGACTAGGCATGTGGAATAGCAACATGCTTGGTGACCTGGCCATGGTCTGGCCTACACCACCTCTCAGTTCTGGCTGCTGGAATAGCTCAGTATGTGTGTGCCAACATGTGGACTGAGTTTTAATGATTTTTTGATGACACGTATTGCAATATGCGTGCTTTGTTGTGTGTGTGTGTGTGTGTGTATGAAGGGAGGGGGATGGTATTATTTAAATTTTATTCCCAATATTTAAATACTGCTCTGTAATTAGCTGTTGTTGTTTAACTTGCTAACACTCCTTCTTGACTATAAATTTCTGTTTGCTGAAATACCAATTGAATTTAATACCTAGCTTTTACTATTAAGTTGAAGTACGGTATTTAATAATTAATATTATGAGCATGCTCAGTATATAACCCTAGGGCAAGTCATGAAATAAGAATATTTAAAATATCTTCACATTGTCCGACGAAACTTGTAGTTTACGTGCATACATTGTGTAGATATAAGCACTTTTTGAAATTGAAGGTGATCCATTAAAAATATGTTGAAGAAATATTTGCTTTGATACAAAAATGTCATTGAAAGTATTTCGTTCTCCCTTGTTGATTGATCCTCCTCCCACCTCTCTCTCTCTCTCTGTGTGTGTTTGTAGCCACAGAAGAATTCCAAGTGCAGCCTCTGGCTCCCAAGCAACTTGATAAGACCCTCGGTCCAGGTGGCCCAGCACAGGCCACGCCTCCTCCAGCTCGAGATGGCCCTGTCTCTGAGTCTAACCCTTACCGCATTGGGTCAGGTCTGGCCACCAGAAAGCCGGCTTATGGGACGTCAGGGATTGCCTCGTTTGGCTCTTCTCCAGCTGCTAAAGGGACCGTGCCACCAGGGGGAACCTCACAGCCTAACATAATGGTACCAGGAGGGACCGCTGGCCTCATGGGCCCCCCGTTGGCTGGGGGACCAGTGTATTCATCATCGTCAGGAGGAGTCCTGGTGTGTTTCTAGTAGAGTGGTCATAATGCATATGCAGGCTATTCACTAGTGCTTGTCAAACATTCCTTCAGAAGGTGTTGATTTAAACGAATTGTTCCATTTTTCCTCTGCCATATTTTGAACACGATTATTTGATGATTTGGCAGTTTTATAAGAGTCACTCCAGGCTCTTATTGGTGTCTTTGATATTCTCAGTAGCTGTTTGGTTCTAGGAAGTGTGTGTTTGTGTGCATGTTTGTAGTTTTTATTGTTTTCATCTTACCTGTCAGATTGAATGTGATTTCCTGTTATATGTGCCATACCTGCAAAGCCTGTGATGACCGCACACACATACATATGCACATACATGCACACACATGCATGCACCTGCACACACATGCATGCACCTGCACACTTAGCCCCTCCCCCTAACTAGTCATGATTTCACACATATACACATGCATGCACTCCTCTGCTTGAACTAGTAGGTGAGCAAGACACTATACAGTGGTGTCAAATTGAGAATTAGGGATATTTGTTGGCAAGCGAGCGGAGCGAGCGAGACAGTATTAGGGGTGGATAATGCAAAATCGGGTATTGTTATATGTATATATGTATGGATGGTACGTATGCCCTTTAAACGCGCGCGCGGGTGCCGGTTTTTTCTCCTAAAAACACGACTTTTGAGGCTTGACCCCACTTTCTTCTGATACTACAGCTTTAAGCAAGTCATACTTGAAACTTGGGCTCCAAATTGTGAGAGAATTCCTGCGAAAACGCTTGTTTTTCAAGTCACAAACAGTTGCTGCGACCGGTTACTAAGGCATTGAAGACCCTTTACCAGACTTGATTTTCAAAAACTTCACCGTTTTGGGAGGCTGCGAAGTGCCAATTGTTGGTTGTCAAGACCCACCAGTAGTCAGAATGCCTTAATATTAATGCTAAGGAGGCTACCAATACGGGGTAAGCTGAGGTAAATACGTAATTCCATAATTGTTAGCTAAAATTACAAAAATAACTCTGGCCACTCTTTTTTTTTTAGTATCTGAGAACTTGTTGTCAAGAGTGACTGGTAAATTCAGATAGTCAGAATGGCTTCAATTTGATACTACAGAAGTTACCACTACTCAAGAATGTGTGGGTAAGAAGGTAATTTTGCATTTGATTGCTAAAATTAATGTCTTTTGTTTTTGTAGCTTTGAACTTGTCAAGAATTACAAGTAATTCAGATAGTCAGAATGGCTTCAATTTGATACTACAGAAAGTACCAATACTCAGGAAATTTAGGTAAGTAGTAACTCCATATTTGTTGTCTGAATTACAAAAATAACACTGACCTATTTTTTTTTGTAGCTGAGAGCTTGTTCAAGAGTTATATTCTGAAACTACAGCATTAAACAAGCCTTACTTTAAACTCAAGCTCTGAAGTATTAGAAAATTCCGGCGAAAACCCTTGTTTTTCAAGACACAAAAAGTTGCCGAGACCGGTTACTATGGCATTGAAGATCCTTTTCCAAACATAATTTCAAAACTTCGCTGTTTTAGGGGGGATACGGAGTGCCGCTTGTTAGTTGTCAAGAGCCATTGTTAGTCAGAATGCCGTAGTATTAATGCTAAGAAAGCTACTACTTCTCGAGGGAAGCTGAGGTAAGTACGCAATTCCATATTTGTTAGCTAAATATGCAAAATTAACTCTGGCCTTTCTTTTTTGTAGCTAAGAGCTTGTCAACAGAGTGACTGGTAAATTCAAATAGTCAGATTGGCTCAAATTTGGTACTACAAAAGTTACCACTGCTCAAGAAAATGAGGTAAGAAAATAATTTTGTATTTGTGTGCTAAAATTGATTGTCTTTTGTATTTGTAGGTGAGAGCTTGTTGTCAAGAATTGACGGTAATTCAGATAGTCAAAGTAACTTAAATTTGATACTACAGAAGTTATCAATACTCAGGAAATTGAGGTAAGTAGTAATTCCATATTTGTTGGCTAAAATTATAAATAATAACACTGGTTTATTTTTTTTATATCGTAGCTGAGAGCTTGTCCAAGAGTTAATGGTATCAGAATGGCAGATGCTTGATACTACAGAAGTTACCATTAATCAGGTAAGAGAGTGATTTTGTATTTGTTTGCTGATATTATGGTGTTTGTATGAACTAAGCTAAAACATAGTAACAATACTGCAGTTTTATGTTACCTAACTATCAGGCTCGCTCGCCATTTGTACTCAAGCACACCACTAGTTTATATATGTGTTTGGACGTAAGTATGTCATTTTGTACTTTGACCTTCTCGTATTTTTGTGTTAGCTCATTGTTCGACCCCGTCCCAAACTTCACTAAACAGAATCCTCCGGTTTAGTGATCATTACCCGTATTATCCTAAAAATTGAATTGTTTATTGCTCTGAATTCTTAGTTAAAACTCAAAAACTTAATGGAGTTCCATTTCTATTTGAGTTAGTGGTGGTGGTAAGTTAATAAGCTATTTGTCACAGTTATAAGCCTACTAAACAGTGTTTGCTTGAAAATTCTTTGTCCACTAGAGTAACTACGAAGGTTAGGTATGTTCAGTTGTGTGAAAGTATTGTGCGTTACAACTATTACACAAAGAAAAAGTTTAAATAACGTGACTTGATTTTGTTGCTTCTTTTTCAATTCAAACAGTTGCGGGAAGCGGTTACCATGGCATTGAATCCCCTTTACTGTATATATGCATCAGCGACCACGCATTGGCTCGCACAACTCTCCGTTATCAACGAATGCTAGCATAACTCTACTGTAGTTCAAAAGAGTCGAAGTTAGTTGAGAAAAAATATATGCAGGAATCGTTTAGTTAATGTGATTAGTGATATAGGAGGAGGCTGAAGATAAAAGGAAGGCTATTTCAGCTGCTCACAGAGGTTTTTAAAAGCTGACCATGTAATGTGAGATGGATGGCAGATTTTTAAAGAAGAAGAGAAGATAGAAATGGACTAAGATGATGAGGAAAATAAGGGAAGGATGAAGAGGAAGATGAAGATAATATAAAAGAAGAGGAGGAGGAGATACATAAGGAAGAAGAACTGAAGACGAATAAGTAGATGATGAGAATGATGCAGGATAAAAGTAGAAGGAGATGATGACAGAATTTGAAAATGAAAATAAGGTGCAGGTGCATCTCTATTTGCAAGATCCAGTATTTCTTTTCACAACATGGTTCAACAGACAATTAAGTTACAGTCTTCTGTGAGGGTCTAAAAAAGTTTAATCGTCTGTTAAATTGTAAGAGGAAAAGCTGCAGATAGAAGCTTATTCTGGTGAATCCAAGTCCATCAACCTGATCCACCTTGATCTGGATGAAGATGAAAAAGAGGATGATAAGGAAGGAAGTAAATGATCAAGATATGCAGAAGAGGAGATGAGATGACAGAATTTGCTGATGAACACCTACAGCAATGCATTAGATGTAGCTGCATCTAATGGCTCAAGCTCAGATTCATCAGAAACAGTCTTAATCTTCAATATTTCTTCTTATGACATGCTTCAATCTTAATAAAAATTTAAGTATCTTTGGACAGACACTCACAGCTTCCTCCAGTCATCAGGAGTCAATGCTTCAGCCCGACATAAATGATATATTGAGGAGGGAAAAGTGAAAACAAGAGAATAATGATGAAGAGCAATATTGTGATTGATTAAAAACCAAAAATGATGATGAGAAAGTAGGTGAAGACAAATACGAAGAAGAGGAGGATAAAGACTATTGATGTAAGCCCTTGATTAAGATAATAGCTCACCTTTTGTGGTATAAAGCAGTGGATGTCACGTTCAAGAGAAAAAATATTTACATGCTTTTTAATTCATTTGCTAGCTATATACATAGCTACTTCGATTATACGTAACTAGTTTTGCGGAAAAGGAATCTAATGTCAAGAATATCAAAGAATTAAAAAAAAAATGTAGATGGATTTGAATGGATCTAAAGCCAAGTGACAAAACTAATAATTTGATTGGCAGAAAATGAGATCAATGTCAGTCAATTCAGTACTCTAAAAAGCTTCTAAGTATGATCCATTTCACTCACTGACAATTATTTAGCTGTTTGGTTGTCATGTTATGATTGAACATTCACAAATAGTAACTAGCTACTGATAATCCAAAATGTTTTGATCTCAAAAGATCTTCATCAATTGGAAACAATGAAAAGCTAAAAAATTTTTCTCCCCGTTTTTCATTATTTCCCATCTGATATAGATCATTTGAGGTGTAAAGATATTTAGCTAATTATCAATATTTTACTATGTATCTTCATAATATTTTAAGTACTAAAAATCACCATGGGCTTTTGTTTAGTTATTCTTCATGCCTTACATAGCCCATTTCACCCATTGACAAGCCTACATAGCTAGCTAAAATGATTCTATACTTTTTAATCGCATAGCCAGCAAAAGCTTTCATGCAATAGCTATCGCTATCAGCTGATATAGCAAAGACTATAAGTTTTGTTAGTTTTTTTTTTTTTTTACATACTGCCAGAATTCTTGTTAGCTATATAGTAACACATCACAATAGCTACACACTGGACATTCTACTTACTTAGCTAGGTAAATTTCACAAAAAACAAAGTTAATTTATTACACTTGCATTCGGTCTTCTGCTGTGCAACTTCAAAAATGCAATTATTAGCTAATTTTGTTGAAACTAAAGAAAAATAATGCTCAAGCTCAACAAAATGTATAGCTAAATCATTTTAATTTAACAGTGAAAAAAAAAAAGGAAATCAATTTCACACAAGTTAACCATTTATGTACCTCTAGCTACTATGTATAGCTAGCTAGTTAATACCAAATTTGCAGTCATCAGTCTTGCAGGCTAAACCTTCAGCCTGCCTTCCCAAAACTGTGGTTGAGGTTCTGGCATAATAAACCAACCATAATCTTTGAATAAGTGTCTCTGCTGTTTCTATGACCCATGAGCAGTTGTCTCTTTGAAATATTTTTCTCTTATGAATCTTTGCATTAATTACAGTTGGCTATAGCTCCAAAGTGTGGGACCGCCCACCTCACAAACCTGTCAGCAGACATGAGAACTTACAGCAAGAACCAAAGCCTTGTTAATTGTTTTCACATGTACTTAATCAGCTATGTATAGAACTGCTACATGCATTACCATTTCAATGTATCATTCATACTCCAACCAGAGGGTGGCTGGCTATATATACCACTTGCTGGTTTCATTCTGGTTGGAGACTTGCTTTCTGTAGTGTGTGAGTGTTGTGCTGTGGGAGTCTAAATCTTTAATCCTCTAAATACTTGAATATTGTTTATTAAAACTTAAGTACAATTATGTGTACAAATATAATATAAATAATAATATATTATTATTATAATAATTATAAGCAGAGCACAAAATTATTTAACATCATCAATTGACTTGGAAGTATGACACAAAATTCATTTCTTAGAGGCATATATCCTCTTGTATTTTCCCAGGTGATGCTTGCAGAGAGGGCAAATGTGCATAACATCTTTCAGTCCATTCAAGCAAAGTGGTATTAGGCAACAGCCGCTAATACCAAACAAAAACAATTATTACATACCTATGCTTAATCCAAACTGGCCACTCACTAACTTCCCCAAACAGGATTGTTTATAAATAAATGAGGTGTTAATATTTTCATCCTATAGGTGTTATTTAACTTTCATTTCCCTTAGGATAAATTATGAAAAAAATTTTTGACTGGCTTTGTGGCTTCCATGTACATACTTATATACTGGAGCATTCAAGCTAAAAATATAAATATTTTGCTAAACAATAAAAAAGAAAAGAAATAAAAAAGCAAAGAAAAAAAAAAGGCAAATTAAATTTATATCTTCAGCATGAAGCTAGCATGTTGGCTGTATAAATAGCAACCAACAAATAATATTCACTTACAAGCAAAATCCCAATAAACACAGTAGTACTATAGTTACCCAAGTCAAGGTACCAAAAGAGTAGTCCAGTTTTGACATGATGTCTCTGCCACAGTTAGGACAGGTCATGCAGATAGCTACCTCACTGAAAGGATTTAGTGCTTCATTATTCTGAACCATAAAATATACACAACAAACAAGCATCACCACTGGCTTTTAACAATATCAAAGCAACATTTTAATATAGTACTAAACTTTTTTCAGCCTCAGGAAATATAGCATGTGGTGGATAGGTAGCAATAAGAGGACACATAAGAACTATTATAAATTTTTGTGCATTAAAAGTCGAAAACAATTCGCTAACTATAGCTAACTGAATCTTATGAATAAAAATTTCTGGAAACTTAAATAATTCTCATACCTCACCAAGCCTGACAGACATTGTCATTTCCAACACACTTTATATTAAGTAAAAGCTTCGACTAGTTGGTCCGCTATAAGGCCTCGGCAGCCTTCATCTTACGCAACAAAGCAGGGTTAATCGGGGAGCGAGCGTAGCGAGCGAGACACTTACAGGGGTAAAAATGAAAAAAATCGGGGATGTTTGTTTATTTATTTATTGGCGAGCGAGCGAAGCTAGCGAGACAGTATTAGGGGTGGATAATGCAAAATCGGGTATATGTTATATATAATGTATGTATGTATGGATGGATGGTACGTATGCTCTTTAAACGCGCGCGCGGGGAAAAATTTTCCCCTAAAAACACGGCTATTTAGGCTTCACTCCAGTTTATTCTGAAACTACAGCATTAAGCAAACCTTACTTTATACTTAAGCTCCAAAGTATGAGAAAATTCCTGCTAAAACGCTTGTTTTCAAGAC
>WLWI01005506.1_pt1 | contig 10559 bp, 7 predicted proteins | sample 6701501 | NCBI WGS metagenome assembly WLWI01 (sample SAMN12718690, study PRJNA515312) | sponge metagenome | isolation source: marine sponge | host: Mycale hentscheli | place: New Zealand: South Island, Marlborough, Capsize Point | collected 2014-11-01
TTGACTCCACAAAGCTGTAGGGCGAAATGGACGCGAAGACGCATTTTTGACGCATTTTCGCGTCCTCCGCGGTTATCGATTTTTCTCAATTGACGCGTATTTGCGTCTTCCGCGATTAATCGGTTAAGGCAATACAGTATGACATTTACTGATTAGTGTGACAAATTGCCACACAGTATGTATCTGATTGTAAGTCATATGGCAAAAAAGCATTAGTTAGGTTTAGGAAAGAATAACAGAACAGAGTACAACACTGGAATAGTATTACCTCAAACAAGTGCCTTGCTTCTTCTTAACGTTGACCACACCCTAAGCTCTGGTATATCAAAGATAGAGATACCAGCCCTCAAGAACAGTGGGTTGATGAAAATTCTTGCATGCATGAAGTGTAGTGCAGGTGGAAAAAGCTATGCTGATGCTGAAGCGTATTACTCACCACTTTGTTGTTGAATTGAATGAGTGTTTTACAGACAGGAACATGCCAAGATTAAGGCACCTACATACTCTCTGTCTGGAAAGAGTTGTTTGACATTTTTAGTATGTAGTGTTAAGGGGTGTTTAACTTGTACGATAGTTTAGTTACTAGTGGTGCGCTCGAATAGCGCAAATGCATGGCGAGCGAGTAAATATGAGTATAGGTAAAGATGATTTGTGAAGGAAATCGAACTTTTTGGTTGAAACAAAGTTGCGTAAGGCAATGCAGCAGGATTCTCCGCGCTCGTTAATTGAAAAATACTGGAACTGTGAACGCTTTACCTAACTTACGTAATTAGAAGCGCGGGCGAAATGTTTTGACGTACGTATACATACCTACATATATATATATATATCTGAAATCTCAATTGAACACGACTGATAGTCAGCTTCGCTCGCTTCGCTCACTCGCTGAATTAACCTGTGCCCTTGAATAACTTGCTACCTCTTGAGTGCCAGAAAGCCATCCATAGAACATTTGAAGGATATATTGCATGCCTTCTCTGGTTAAGATTATGAAATATTACTGGCTTGATAGTTTGTTGTTGTTGTTGTTTTGTTATTGTTGTTCTTGTTGATTTTTATAATTTTTGAAGGACTAACACCTAATAAATGATATATTAATGGGTGTTGTTATTTGTTTATGCACAAACACTTTCTCTAATGATTTTATTTTTTATTTATTATTATTATTATTATTATTTTTTAACTGTCTAGGGTGATGGAATTGAGTTCAAGAAAATTTTCAAGAAGATAAGAGAGCAGTGCACTGATATTATTTGCAAGGCTCCACCCATGACCAATTTTGCAGAATAACTGTTGCATTATCCATTCTTACTGCATACATTATTATTATTTTTTATTAACACTTCTTTTCTTGCTGTCCAGTCATGCATTCACATCTATTTTTAAACAGTTATCTGATTATTATTATTTTTTGCTATCATGATAATGTGTTGCCACGTGATGAGAATGTACTAGTGGTGTCACTTATGATAATTATAAGCCAGAAAGATGTGTATATATCCATTGCTAAATTCGTATTCTTATTTTTTAAATTTTTTTTTGTAACATCTAGCAACTATGGCCTTTTCATCTATTTTTGCCGAAAACGCTTTCAAATAGACTAAATAATCAAGTAGCTAAAGGTGGAATGTATTTTTGGCATGGCAACCTGATTTAGTTGACTTTCTCCTGATGTTGGACTAAAATGTAAACTTAAGTAAGAACTGACCATGTTATGGATTCTGGTATCATGTAAACCTTTGTAAAGGGTAGTAGCAATGGCTTGTATTAGGTTTATACAACTGAGAAAATGAGAGCACAAAAAATAAGTAATGGGGGGAAAAATATGGTAGAGTCATAAGTATAATAAGGATTATTGAAATAAAGGAATGCTAGATTGGATAAGAATAATAAATGAGTACACTAATTTGGCTATACTAGGTGATCATTAGCACCTACAGCTTGTGCTGAAATATTTGAGTAGGGAAGTCTGATCATATTGGTGCAACCATGATAACCATACTCATACCCACTCATTTATTCAAGTAGCTAATGAGTTTTATTAATAGAAAAGACTACAGTGGTTTTACTATCAATAAACCAGAGTTTAATTCTGAGCATCTTTAAATGCAAACACCACTATAATCACGCCAAACAATTCGTCAGTACAAACTAATGTTGTTTTGGTTGAACATTTACATTTTAGTTTTAGTTATAGTTTTTAAACATTTCAAGATCAATTTTAGTTTTAGTTTTTCACTAACAAAGACTACAATTTTAGTTTTAGTTTTGGTTTTTCCAATGTACTAATCTATAAGTTTTAGTTTTTCAATTTTAATAACTTCAATTTTAGTTTTAGTTTTTTTGGGGGGCTGGGCTAGATAGTTGATGAGCAACTGCAGACTGCTGTCCAACAGTTTGCCTTAGCCAAACAATTTACTCAGGTGCTATGAAGAAATGATTGGGTAAAGGGTTTTGCTTCCTGGGCGGACTACACCACTAGTCGTTTGTTTTCTTTCAGCGATGTCACTGAAAATGGTTAGCTATATTTTTAGTTTTGATTAAAATAATTTTAGTTTAGTTATTACTGATCAGCTCTATGACTTTTAGTTTTAGTTATCATCATCCTATGTGAAATTTAGTTCTGGTTAGTTAACTAAATGTTTTCGGTGTAACTAAAATTTATTATTTATTTTAGTTTTAGTTAACCAAAACAGTACTAGTATACAAATCATATTTTATTATGCTTACAAAGCAAATGATTTTTATAACAATCAGTAGGTTGTGTCAAATAAGTTATAGTTATAGCTATTATGTAGCGTAATAGCTAATATAGCTACTTAGACATATAAAGCAAACTACACACAGACAAAAAAAAAGCTTAGAAAATTGAATCCACCATATAATTAGAACTTACAAATGCCTGCCTTTTGTGGCACACCCACCTAACCGCGCCCATGGCCGCCGCACCAACAAAAGGGGGCGTGCCTATTATTTTTTTAACTCTTTACCCGAACTCGTGGTCATTGTAGAATTTGGGCGGTCGAAATCGAGCGGTCGCTTATTCTGCGGGAGTTATTAATATCTAATATCGAGCCTTTTTAGGAAACTCCACACCAGCCTGGTCCTTCGTTTACTAATCCAAAGCGATCATTTGGAAAAACAAACGTACAGTGTAGTTCAGTCAGGTAAAGAGTAAAAAAATAATAGGCACGCCCCTTTGTTGGTGCGGCGGCCATGGGCGCGCCAGCACCACCCTGGACACCCCTCTAGAGGTGGGGCTGCTCCAAAACAACTCTGACACTACTTGTCTCAGACTGCAAAACATGAGATTGAATGGGGTCCTTTTGGGTAATAATCCTACAGTCAGTCAGTTGATAATTGTGAGCTTTTTTAATCTCCCACCAATTGCCTGTCACAATAGCTACAGTTAGCTATTGTAGGTAAAGCCTTACTTCCTTACTTTCGCTGAAGGGCAGGTGTTTGAGCATGCTCAGCTTACTTGCCCGCCATGCCATTATCCGCCCAACACCAATGAAGCACGTGAGCTCAGAGCCGATATAGTATTAAAAACGAGGGTCCTAGCAACAACCCTGGAGGTTCTAGAGAGAGTGTCTGGGCAGTTGTAGTCAGGTCAGCTGCCCCTTAACTGTGGTTGGGCTGTACTTGGGAGAAGTAGTACAAGAGGTATGACTTTTTTTTTTGTTTTTGTTTTTGTTTTGTAATCTCTGAAGTGGTTTGCTCTAGTATACTTGTAACAAAAATTTCCTTTCCCTTTATATAGGACTGGCAGACATTACAGAATAACATTTCTTTTTATGACCTGCAATCTTGGCTCTGCCACCACAAGGTAATTTGTGACTAATTAAAATTCCATTTTGACTCTCAAGTATTTCTATTTGATAATTTGTTATTTATATTAGGAGTGTACAAAGAGTAACAACTTCTTCTCCTACTGCCATTTACAAAAGATTGGAAGGAGAGTAGTTCTAAGGAGAGGTTTACTAAAATGACTACAGGTATGCACTAGTTTGGTAAGAAAGTAAGAAAAACAAAAGGAATTGTTAAAATGACACATTTGGTAGAGTGGGAAAAACCAGAACTTGTAAGAAAGAAGGGAAAGTGACACTTTAGGGGACCAAGTGGGAAAAACACCAACTTGTTGATCAAAACCAGCACAAACAAGTATTTAATTAATTTTCCTTAAATTATATTTTTTTTATTACCATCACAAAAATTTAGTCATTTGGACCACCCTGGCTTCATTACTGCTGATGAAATGCTAATTTCAACTGCAATAATGTTACTTACTTTGCTGAAAATTCTACACCCGTCTTCTAACTGCACATCAGACCCAGATTTAGTGTACTGCCAATTTGGTGTGTGTATATTATGCACATAATCATGTGCAATGTGTGAGAATACATTGTTTGTAGGCAGAACATATTCATTCTGGATGTGTATTCCAGGGTGATAAAGATATTAAAGAAAGAAGGACTTCTAATGGAGAGTACTGAAGTTTTGACCTAAGCTCAGAGGTATCAAAGGTTAGATATAAAGTACTTTATAAAGTTCTCCCAATACCATTATCCACTTCAGTGAGAATTGTAGATACAAATACTTTTGATAAATGGGGGCTAAAAATGAGTCTTTATTACACGTTGTGTCCTGTCCTTATAACTTGCATGAGAAATGAGGACTCCTCAATTCCCACATTAAACTGTTTCCCCCTTATTATCTCCCTCTCTTGCAGAAGGGAGAAGTTAATGGTTGTATTGCACTACTATAGCAATATTATTTTCAATGCATTCCTTAAATACTAGCTTATTGCATTGCTATTTAATAACTGTAAAATTACATAAATGCATATGAATATGATTGCAGTATGGGTCCCAACTATCTTGGCAGACCTGTCTGTGGAAGAACCTCAGCTAAATGTAACTCATGGTTGGATATGCAAGCATTCTCCATTACTTGCTCACATTTCCATCAAATAGTCAGCTGATGGGTAGAGAGTTAGCTTTTAAAGGAACACAAGGAAGAGAGTGGAAAAATAGCATGAACTTGTTAAAATGTTGAAGTGAATGACACTTTGGGGAGAAAGTGGGAAAAACATCAACTTGTTGATCAGAGGCTGGACAAACAAGTTTCGTGACTTTTGTAAGATTTACTTATTAAGAATTAAGCAACAAGTTTCTGCTGTTGAATTTTATTGAAGACAAACATAAATTTTATTTGGGTGTATTTTTACTTAATTAAGAGTAACTACAAAGTGAGGTCCAAGGTAATGTTAAGGTATCTTTATAAAGCCCTCTATAATTAACTGTTGGTTGTAAGATTTTTACAAAAAAAATTTATTTTTTGCAAAATAAGACACACTTTTACCAAGAAAGTAATGGCTGATTATATGTAATTATATGCTCTGTGTTGGTGTTTAGCTTTCCCCCCCTCCCCCTTTTTTTAAAAACTTAATTAGTAGCTAATTCTTCTTTCTTGTTCTCAAATTACTTAGGTTGTAGGGTATCATCTTATCTCAATTGAGGTCACACATTCAGGTATATTTTTGAAATAGTCCTTGCGAGGCAACATAACTTTATAGCAAGTACCCCCCCCCCCCCTCCACACATTGGCGCTTGACATACTAACTTGTGCAAATTAGTAGTGCAGTAGCACACGCTTTTTTTCCTCAGCCACTCATAAATTTCCTTTTCCTCCTCTGTCTACCTCTCCTGCCCCAGTATCTCTGTCCTTTCTGAATATTTTGTTCCACTTCTTCATTGAAGTAGTTACATCAGTCAGCTTTTTCTCACCTGCTTTTTTTTTTTGTTATTGACCCTTGCATTTTCTACCTCTCTGCTGAGCTTGTTTGGTGAAATACTCTTCCCCACATGCTCACTACAGAGAACAATGATTAAACTTTCAGTAACTATTAGATTATCAACTATAGTTAAGCTACCTTGCCATTCACTATTCATGCATCTTACATTTCACCCTATTCACTCCCATAGCCACTTCCCATGTACTCTACCCACACCATAAATCTGCTCTATGTGTCATACCACAGCATGATCACAGAATTTTTAACTGTTTGTTGCACTTGTGGTTACCATTCCCCTAATTTTTCTGACCATTCACTACTTCTTATAATCGTTGGTGAGCAGAGAGAGACACTGTCAGGGGTAACAAAATCGAAAATCGGGGATGTTTGTTTATATGTTTGGACATGCGTATGTGTATCCTATCCCATACTCCACTAAACAGTATCCTTTGATTTTTACCCGTATCATTCAAAAAAATTGAATTGTTTAAAGCTTTGAATTCTTTTGCGGGTGCAGTAAAAACCTATATTAGCTGCATTTACACAACCTTTTTAGCTACTTGGTAGTAAGCATGTCTTAATAGGTTAGGCCCAAACCTGTGCAGTAACTCCTCAGATGTGCCTGTTGTTCTAGTTTTGTTTTGTTTTAAAGTCAAACAGTTCCAGCGAGTGGTTACTATAGCATTGAAACCCTTTACCATATGTTACTTTTAAAACTAGGTTGATTTTTGTTCTGGGAGTGTTAGAAGTTAAAAATAATCACAACACTGTAATCTTATATAACCTGATCAGGGAGCCTCGCTCACCATTTGTGCTCAAGCACACCACTAGTTTGTATAAACTTTGACGTATGTATGTCATTTTGTACTTTATCCCTCACAATTTTTGTTTTTGCTTGGTGGTCAACTCCGTCCCATACTCCACTAAACAAAATCCTTAGCTTACCAGTCCTTATCCATAATCCAAGGAAATTTAAATTTGAATTGGTTGTCTCTGACATGATCTGATGTTGTTCCATTGTTCAATAATGTCAAGAAGAAAATACAATGTAAGTCTTTTTGTATGTCCAGTGAACAATTGTGATAATGTTTATGCCAGGTAGCTCACCATTTGTGCTGAAGTAAATCACTAATTTAACTAACATACACAGTTCTTCTCATCTACTTGCAAGTGGGTTGTCTACCAGTTTGACTACAATTTCATATTTGTATAGTGGCATATTAATATGATGGCTAATCCATTTAGCTACTGGGCATGTGCAAACCACTGAACATGTGCGCAAACAATTTACTATTAATTAACAAGAATATTTGTTTATTATTACTCTTCAAATCCCTTGGTTTGTACTCATCAGTCTTCTTGGCAATGTCACTACTTGGCTTGCTCCTTTATCATTTTTTTAATTTGTGTGTTATATATTCCAAATCATTTTGTTCTTCCTAAATCTTGAAATAACTGAGAAATAAGCTGGAAGGTGAAAGATAGTTGTACATGGCTGTCATTTAATTACATACACCTATTGTATGTCCATTGTGTATCTTAGCTCATTTTGTTTTTAATATCTTTTGCTTTTGTTAAACATTCTCAACTTCAGGCTTATCAAACTTCTTAGCAAATAAAGTAATTGATTACTTCTTCTATAATGCTGCATGCTGTTGAATGGTACAAATTAAAATGGACTTGAATGCATATACAAAATGCTTCGCTTTAAGTTTCTTAGACAATTTTGTTTTATTGTAATTGACATTCTTTGGTTGTGTACATAGTACAGTATATTCATTGTTTTTTGCTAAGCCCCATCAATCTTCTTGGCAATTTGTGTCCTTGGCTTACACCTTTAGTAATATTGCATGCAGTTGCATAAATGCATCTTACTCTTGTTTGCTTAGTTTACTGAATAATTTTGTGTTTAACTCCTTTGGCTGTGCACATAGCATTGGTTTCGCTACTACAATTTCAGCTTACCAATTTGGAACTTTACTTCTTTGGCTCACTTTTTTTATACTGCTTCATGCAGTTGAATGAACAAATAAAGCTGGACTTGAACACACTAAAGTTTGTTTTTCCTTATTGATTAGTGTCCTAAATAATTTGTTTTTACAATTACCCTGGCTTGCTTACTTTTATGGTGGCGTGTATTGAATTATACAAATGAGACTTGTCTTTCTCTAAAATAAACATATCCACTGTATTAAATTATGGAGTTATATAGTATTAGCATATGATTTTGTGCTGTAGTGGACACCAGCATTACATATTTTCCAACAGCCTATAGTGACTTTCATTCATCAATAATTATTCAATTATCCTTTTAGCTAGTTTATTTATGTTTTTTCCCATGTTATTCTTTTCACTACTTGTGTGTGAAGCTGGTTTTATATATAGTTGGCTGGCCACCCTTGATCACTCTGGGAGTTTGCTGTATTTTATTTTTTAATCAATGATCTTGAACCAAATTAACTCTCTATCTCTGGCAGAGGGAAGCATAACTCAGTCACCTATTACAAAATCATCCTAGACCAAATAAATACCTTATGGGTCATTTTAATCAGTATCAATATAGCTCGAGCAATAAAAACTGTAGATGTAAATGTGTTCTTCATAAGAGAAGCTAAACAGCCTAGAGACACTCACTGGTATATTATATTCAACACAAAACTCCACTTACAGCACTCGGAACTTTCTAGCATAAAGCAGAACTACTGCGGCAGCAAGAAATTATTTGCTCAGATGATTATGACATGACGATAGGGGGCATTACCCACAAAAGCTATTTAATTCTTCCACAAAAATCAGCCTGAAATTAACAAAATAGCACTATAACAGATCTTAAATCATCTTTCTGAGCAAGTTCATACCTAAATCAATGTTTAATTGTCAGTAATCTCCGAAATCAGAGCATGACAGACAGACAAAGCAACTACTATAACTCTCTCGTGCATGCGCACTGAGGGTTATTTAGTTACCATACTATATAAAATTAAGATTACCTGCAAAGTCCACTTTAGCTCAAGGTGGAGTTTATTTTTTTCTTCTTTAATTCAAATCTTGTAAATGGTGTGTATAGCTACATAGCTTTTGTTTTGGTCAGACTGTCTCAACTTAAGCCTCATCAATCTTGTTATCAATTTAAGCAATTGATGTCTTTGTATAATAATGCTACATTATGTTGAATGACACTAATGGACTCAAAAGCAGCCAAGTCTGTCATCCTTCTTGCTTAGTTTCATAGAAAATTTAGTCTTTAATTCTTTGGTTGCACATAAAGCTTTGATTGGTTTTGCTACCACAACTAACCCTCCTTTGACTTCTCACCAATTTTATTCTTTGGCGTACACCTTTCATAGTATTGCATATATAGCATAAAGTTGAATGATACAATGAAATATAACATAAAGTTTATTTTTACTGTTTTTTAATTTCTTTGTTTGTGCACATCCAGTTTTGATTGGGTTTCTCTGTCACTACTTTTGCCTCATCAATCCTTGTGGTAATTTAAATACTTCTTGGGTTGTTCACATAATTTTTTTTGTTTCACTTTCATACATTTAGGCTTATCAACCATTTGAGAAATATCTTTGGATTGCCTTTCTCCAGGGTAATTTTGGGAAGTGTTTGAAATAGAGGTTTACAATTATTGCTAGATAAAAATAAGAGGATCGTAATAAAACATTGCTAAATCACAGAAGGCATGTCTACCTAAGCTTAACAGCTTCCTCAAGTCCAGCTTCATGTGAACAATGCAATTGAAAGTATGAGATGATTTGGTTTTTTCTGTTTTTGAAATCCTTTGGTTTAGCTGACTACTGTTTTAGTGGTTTCACTGTCACCAATTCAGCCTCATTAATCTTCTTTACTTCATTGTCTTGTACCTTGTATAATGCCTCACAAATCAAACTGGACTCGGATGCATCGAAGTGTGCATTTTTTCGTGCATAGTTTCACTGAGAATTTAACATTTATTTTTTGTATTGCTTTGATTGTGCATGTAACATTTTCATTGGTTTCTCTGTCGCAACTTCACCCTCATCAATTTTCTCGATAATTTACTTCTTTGGCTTACTTCTTATGTTATTGCATGTGAACGAATAAAAATGGGCTTCTGTCATTTCTTCTTGCTTTGCTAAAGAATTGTCTTTTGAATTTCTTTGATTGGTGTACATCCACTATGACACAATACAGGGTTTGATTTATGAGCTCAATCTTTGGCAATATTTCAATATACTCCTGTATAGAGCAAACATTATTAGTATAATGTACAAAATAGCTAAAGACGGAAGGCATGAAAGAAAACTTATTGAAAAAGGTATATGTGTATATGTGCACATACAATACAAAGTTTTTCTAAAGTTTTTTCTCACATAAAAAGTCATAAATTCTTAGTATTTTACAAAAGTGAAAGTAAATGAATCTGAAAGACGACCACCTTACAAATGGTGTTTCTGACATCTTGGAAATGCTGACCAGATATGTAAGGGAAACTACATCATGAAATAATGACAGTGTAGAAAGTGTTGTAAACATCTTTGAGTGCACTTATTCTTATTTCCTTCACCAACAGCTTTTAAAAGTGTTCTTGTCTTCATGGATTGTACACAAAATATTTTCATTGGAATCACCTCATCTTTCTTCTCGGCAATTTACTTCTTTAGCTTGCTCCTTTTATAGCTGCATGTGAACGATACAATAATAGGCTACTAATACAATATTTTCATTTGAAACTTCTGAAGTTATACAAATAAAACTTTTTGTTTTACTGCTT
>WLWI01005507.1_pt1 | contig 10558 bp, 5 predicted proteins | sample 6701501 | NCBI WGS metagenome assembly WLWI01 (sample SAMN12718690, study PRJNA515312) | sponge metagenome | isolation source: marine sponge | host: Mycale hentscheli | place: New Zealand: South Island, Marlborough, Capsize Point | collected 2014-11-01
GGGGGGGGGGGGGGGGGGGGGGGGGGGGGGGGGGGGGGGGGGGGGGGGGGGGGGGGGGGGGGGGGGGGGGGAGTGAATCACTATGGGAGGTCAGGGGAGTGAATCACTATGGAAGGTCAGGGGAGTGAATCACTAAAAGGAGGTTGGGGAGAGCATGGAATTAGTTAACTAATCATCTTCATTTAAGACAGGGACAGCTAGGTAATTAAGTCAAAGACTAAACAGATGTATCTCCCTCCAACCCCCATAGGACCAAACACTCATTAGGCAGCTGCTTCATACCAACACTACACTACAAACTAGAACATAAGTGGAGTTGTCAATATTTTTGCCATCTTCACAAACAGCACGGATCTATCACTGAGAGTGTCTGGTCTGTCTAAGTAGGTACACAGAAGTCATTTGCATTTGAAGGCTTTCTTTTGGCTTGTTACAAAGAGTGCCAAAGCAACACGATTAAAAACAACAAACAAACAAACCATGTAAGTGCCTATCACAAAGACAGCAATCATTTCCACAGACAGACACACTTTCAAAAGGTTCAAGGTACAGCAAATAAGTACTTCTAAACTGAGAGAGAAACTAAATTATACACCAGTAATGATGAACTTCTTACTGCAGCTAGAACTATTCAAGTATTTAAAAGTGTAATGGTCAACTCCTAATGGTTGCTGAGTGTTTGAAAGTGAATATACTAAATGAGAAGTGAGAGATAAAATTTGGCGAATGTGTCAGAGACAAGAGGCCTAGCTGCAACCATACCAAATCAACTACATCCACGTAGTCACACTTTCTTCTAATTGTGACAGGCACGCCTAAGATAAACTAGAATTGAGCATCACAGAGACTTCACTCCTAGCAATGTCACTTCTGCCCTACCTTTTTGGACTCAAACATCCATGTACTGGTGCCATCCTCCTCTACTTTGTTCCACCATCGAAGGCCCACCAGCAATCTCCCCGATATGTTTTTCACAGTCCAGAAATCAAAAGCTAAGAGTAGCACCACTGTTAGAAATAGTTCAACAAAGTGTCCACTGAGGAAATTTGAGAGTATCAGATATACTATTAGAGCTGAGGCTCTGAAAAATACGTGAAAAAAGGCTGTTAATGGATACCTACAAAAAAAGAAAAGAAAATAAATCACACATTAATGCCCAACACATACTTTTACCTTACTCTGGCCTGCACTTCTCCAGAGTTAAAACTTGATGCTACATCATCCGCCATCGTTTGTTTTCAAGATAATTTTTAAAAAATAGCTCCACACCTTACCAGTTTATCAAGAGATTGAACTTTAAACCTTTCTCCGCGTACTGGTTCACGGTTGGTAAAGGGTTTCGCTCCGCGAGGCGAATGGTTCTGAGAAATGAAAATTTACTGCTTTTTAACTTTGTACTACTATAATTTACAATTGATGTACAAAAATTAAAGTCATATATCATAAGAAATCTATGTATTATAAAATCTACAGTAGCCATGGACCAATTATCTCACATATTTCGCTATGGATAAGAAGCTACACATTATGATTAAAAAATGTGTCATAAATAAATAGCTACAACAAAACAGTATCAGTTCACAGTAGCATAGAGATCTTCATCTTCCTCATAAGTGCTAGGGGCCACAGACTGATCAGGTGATCCTGTACTCTCATTGATAACTTTGGTCAAGGCCTTCGTCCACTCTTCTTTCTCTTCCGGAGAATCTGCTAGAAGAGGAAACCCTCCTCCTCCACGGCCTGGCACATGAAGCATGAAGATGTGCATTCTGTCCACCAGTTTGGCGGGAACGTTCTCATCCACATAGTATCCATCCAATGAGCTCCCGAGTATTATCTCACCATGAGCATGTGGGTCCTGCATATTGAATGTGAATGACATGCATAAAGGAAAGTTTTTCCTATGACCTCCTTATAATTATAACAAAACATGGCAGCTTTTGTAATAATGGTGGCATATATATACATATATATTATGTGCTCACAAATATGCCATATGTTCATGTACACTCACATATATAGATATATATGTATATAGACATACTACTATAGACTTAATAGTCTCACCAATCAATTCTATGATTGGTAGTTGTAATATAATTTAGCTTTGTTCAGACACTGTTCTCTTCAATCAGCATTTAAGGTCTGATGTAACGTACCTTGAAGTAAACACAGGGAAACTACTGGTACTTATTTAACTGTTGATCTATACCTGCACTGCAGGGAGTTGAGAGAGCACTATCCATAACCAATAACCTGGCATAAACTACAATCTGTGAAATTCATCGTACGGGTGTGAATGCATATCAGGTCTTATTTATACTAGTTGTTGGTCGAGTTTGTGTGGCCAGTTAAAATTATTTATTGTATTTTGAGGCACAGATGGTTGCAACAAAATTTTACTATATTCTCACCGAAGGACGTTCATAGTATCTCAGAGAATTCTGATCCAGAACAAAAAATCTCTTTTGCCACTTCTATAGTTAGCACATAAAAAAGAAGAAAAAGAAGAAGAAGAAGAAGAAGAAGAAAATTAAAAAAAGAAAAAAAAGAAATAAAAAAGAAAAAAGAAAAAAAAAGAAGAAAAACAGCAAACATGAACCAGCAAATGGGAGGGACAGATAAATAACCTACTGCTTGGTTAGGAGGCATTTTTTCTAGATATCCAAAATGAACGAAGTCTCTTGAAGCTTTCTGGGCTATCTATACATATTTGTATTGAGTTAATTAGAACAGTGTATAATACAATACACATTAATTTATTGTACTCACAATTTCTTGTGGTCTCTCTGGAAAGGTATCCTGCAAAAGCTTTATCTTGGCCATTCGAATTGCACAGAACCAATCCATTATTTCCTATGTATAACTCATTTACTATAATTTTTATTATAGCAATTTTGCAGTGTTAAATACCTTCCCACTTTCGGCATAAACGAAAATGTTTCTTGTTTTTCTGACGCGGGGATCGTGGAATGCTATCAGCATGGTATTGCTCCTAGCCTCCATCCCTGGAACTTGCAAAGTCGCGTTCAGATGACTCAGGGGAATGCAGGCTTTTGGTGACTTATCCTTAATAGTGAAAAAAATGGAGCAAAAATTATGAACAAATTCCAGCCAAACAGACAAATAAACCACAAAACAAGAAAACAATACTTTGTGATCATTCTGTCTTTGCCTAGTTGTGATAGTGGACATTAAAGTACTTTATCAGGGAGTGCTTAGTTAAGATTTGAAACCTGGTAGTTGATATAGTAGGACAGATAGTCTCTGGTCAACACAAACCAGCGGTTCTTCCACTCATCTGCATCTTTCTTGCGTTTAGTAAGATATCCTTGCCTTGTACCTAAAAAACAAAACAAGAACAGCAATGAAATAGAATGATATTTTGAACTTGAAAATGTGCAATAAGTTTAAAAATTTCGGTCTGTTGACCTTCATTCGTGATTACAGCTATATTATATATCAATAAAAGCTTATATCACTGATGAAGGTCCACAGACCTAAAAATTTGATTATTTTCAATTGAACTTATTGCGTATTTTCAAGTTCAAGAAATCATTCTATTTCATTACTAAAGAAGCTATAACTAGTGGTGTGCTTGAGCACAAATGGCGAGCGACTACACTTATTGTTAAACGATTGATTTAACAACTAACATTCAAACTACTAAAATAAAGTCGAGTTGTTAAATTACGCATATGCGGTAAAGGGGATTCAATGCCATAGTAACCGCTCCCCTCTCAACTGTTTGAATTGAAAGAGAAGCAACAAAATCAAGTCACGTTATTTAAACTTTTTCTTTGTGATATTCTTAATAGTAGTTGTAACACACAATACTTTCACACAACTGAACTTACCTACGCAAGACTTACCTTCGTGGTTCGTCTAGTGGACAATGAATTTTCAAGTAAATACTGTTGCGTAGGGCTTATAACTGTGACAATAGCGTATTAACTTACCACCGCCACTAACTCGAATAGAAATGGAGCTCCCATAAGTTTTTAGTTTTAACTGCACCCGCAAAACAATTCAAAGCGGTAAACAATTCAATTTCTAAGGTGATACGGGTAATGATCGCTAAACCGGAGAATTCTGTTTAGTGAAGTTTGGGACGGGGTCGAACACGGAGTGAACACAAAAATACGCGAGGGTCAAAGTACAAAATGACATACGTACGTCCAATAATATATATAAATAAACAAACATCCCCGATTTTCAATTGTGTTACCCCTGTAAGTGTCTTGCTCACTCCGCTCGCTCGCCAAATAAATATATATGATGTATTTATAGTTAAATAGTATATGTACGTATGTAGTAATGAGGCTTTATAACAACATCAGTATTATAATCAAATGAGCGTTCACAGTGTGGATTAGTAAGTATACTAGTGATATGCTTCAGCACAAATGATGAGCAAGCTGACCTAGCCAAAGTAATGCCACATATAGAAACTTCATTTTAAATGTCTAAATAATAATATAATTTCAATTATTTCTATTTATATTCTGCTTATAACCATACAGCCACTGATTTATAACACTACAGAGTGTGTAAAAGCAATTTATGCAATATCATGAAAAAAAAATATGTTGGGTGCCTAGACAGTTTATTACTCAGTGATCTGATAAAGAGTGTGGTTATGGGCATCACATCCCATAGGGGATCACCTCCTACAAGGCACTTAATGAATGCTAACTGAATACCTAAATGTTTGCTTTTAGATTTTTTTTACCTGAGCAGTAGCTGCAACAATTTCGCTCACACACACACACACACACACACACACACACAAACACACTCACACACTCACTCACTCACTCACATACACACACACATATACTCACACTCTCACACTCACACTCACTCATACACACACTCACACTCACTCACACACACTCACACACACATATACTCACACTCACACACACATATACTCACACACACACCACATATACTCACACTCTCACACATACACGTACACACACACACACACTCACACACATATATACACACACTCACTCACTCACACACTCACTCACACACACTCACACACACACTCACACATATACACACACACTCACGCACATATACACACACACAAAAAAAAGCAAATTTTCTTGCAACCTGCTAGAAGTTATGCGCACCTGGCAGAGCCAGGATGCCTGTGCACTAAGCAGGCACTGTGAGCCATGCAAGCAAAGCTCATGGAGCCGGGCTAGGAACTTGCAGGAGAACAGATCTCTCCTCACAGCAAAGGCCTTGAATTTGCACCCCAGCAAATGCCAGGTACCCAATCACAGCTGGGTGGACTGGTGGGGCTGGTGGGAGGCAGATGGAAAACTAGATGGAAAAATTGCCCGAGTGGGACCTCAGGCCCTGAACCAAGAACACAACCACTACACCACACATACACACATACATACACACACACATTCACACACACACACACACATTCACACACACACACACACACACTCACTCACATACACACACACTTCCATGCTGCACCACCCCTGCTTGGTTTTATTAGATTGATAGCTTCAAAGGTTAAGTCCTACCAGCACTTACTACGGCCACATGAAAGATATTCATTGGATATTTCACCACATTTTACTATTCCGATTGTGAGGTAAAATCTGATGAGATGCTGCAGTGTCACCAAACCCTTTCCCTGTGTAGTGGTTTGGTAAAGGGTCTGGCTACGCGAGACTACTGTTGAACTAGTTATCTAAACTCACAAACTATCGTACTTGTTGTTTGTTTTTGTTCTAATTGTTAATCTTGTTCTTGGGGCAACTGATATAACAATCCCCAGCAGTGGATCTAGTATTGGTACTACAGGTGCTGGTAGTGGTTGCTTTTTTAAGTGTATTATTTGTTGATGTGCTGATAACTATGACAACGGCACATTAACCAAGATAACTTGCCAGCACCATTAATTCAAATAAATGATGAATTTCGGTAAGTTTATAAGAGGTAACTGCAAGTCAGTGACAACCTAATTCAAAGAGGTAACAATTAAATAGGGCATGAATTGCTAAACAAAAAGGATTCTGTTAAGTGGGGGATTGGATGAAGTCAACCACGGCATACGTACGTCTACACACACAAACAAACAAATAAAAATATCCTGATTTTGGATTGTGTTACTGATAGTGTCTCGCTCACCAATAAGACCTAACTTGACGGTTGATCACATAAAATTGATCGCTAGAGACTTCATAAGGGTTTTTTAATCAAAGCTGGTTTGGGCACAAGACTCTAGGGATGTGCCAGGCTCTGAGGCGACTTAACAGCACAACAGATTGATCACAGGCACTAGGATGATCCAGAAATTAAAGAAAGAGTGGGCTGAGCAGTTACACCTGTGCAGCGATGATGGTCCAGGGACTGAAGTGTAAATGGGCACTGGAAACAGACTTAGGTTAATATTCATCCACTTCATCTTAATCAAGACTCAATCTGCTTCTTGTAAGACACATAAAACAATAGTGTGCAGTGTACTTTGTAGAAGGACAAAAAAAATTGATTTTTCTGTGGTTCACTGCTTCCATGAACTCGACCGCTAGTTCAAATCCTTACAAATTAAATAGATAATAAAGTAAGACTCAGGCAACTCAGCTGGTAAAAGCAACTCACTCACTTTTGAATGCAACTGACCAGTTTGCTAGCCAATTGTGGGTTGAAGCACACGTCTAGTTGAATAAGCACACACATTTCATTCACTTTTTACAGACTTATTCAGCAATACTGGTATATTGGTAGCACTGCAAAAGAAGATAGTTGCAAATTGTAATACTGCCTTGTTCCTAGTTACTATTCTTACTTCCTATTCATACCAATCGAGCTAGAAATTTATTTATAATTTTAAGAAGGAGGCAATAGTTTTCTATACAATTGTTGCATCAACTAACCAGTTGTATATGATCTTTTCACTTCATCAATTTCTGGTACAAATTCAAGCCTTTCATACTTGGCCTTTATCCATTGCTCATGACAAATTCTGCAAGGATAAAAAACAAGAAGGAAAAATGAGCAAACAATTACTAAACTGAGACAACAACAACAAACAATAACAACAACTGCAAAACAATCAAACAAGCAAAATGAAGAACTCAACAAAGACCGCAATGAACACTGGTAAAGCGTATTAACTCACAGTACTATAGAGTTGGTAACAGTATAAGCTAATTTTTAAAGAAATACAATGACTGTCTGCATGCATTCACGAGGAGGGATATACAAGTCACTTAATCTGTCTCAGGCACTGATGTCACAAATTATTGACATATAAACTTGGACTCTGCATTGATCTGCCAGGCAAGAAGAGGGCACTCATCCATATTGAAAACGAATGGCCGGAGGCATGTTCGAGTTTAAGTTGCTATCAAAACCACACACACTATAGGCTCATCAGCTTACAGTAGAAAGCTATCTATAGCTATTCTTGCAACACTGCACGTGTGGGCTGTTACTATGGGAATACGATCATTTCATGCAAAGTTTGGTGAGACATGATTGCAAGACGAGCTCTGGCCAAAAGATAGAAATCTTAAAAACACTTTATTTTTATACCACTTTCAAAGCTTACGCATTTGACTTGCAATTTCACAATATTATGTTTCCCAACTTACTGGCGGCTGTTTGGTTGGGGTTTCAACCAACATGGTGGCACCTTGGCCTCAAAGCGATCTCGTGCTTTCTTGTTCCCGATACTAGCTAGCGACTGAGGGTTGGAAGAAAAAGAAAAAAAAAGAAAAAAAAAAGAGTGGTAAAGTAAAACACATACAGAAGAGGTCTGACTTTACTTACTTGCACCATATCTGACGTCCAAGTATCCAGACGAACTGAACGCACTTTGGATGAGCTCACGCCAGTTAAGCTGCGGTGAATCCCAGCACAGTTGATGCATATGAAGACTCCAAAGTTCACTGATGCCCACTGAGGATCTGTTCAGAGTAACAACAATTTCAAAGGAAGATGGCTGCTAGTTAATTGCTGCACTCACTGACTTCTCCACAGTCGGCACACACGTCATTGCCTTCGTCCTTGGCCAGTTTGTCAATCATCTCGCGCGCCGTCTCTTCTTCTAAAGCTTTTACCCCACCTTTATTACTTGCTACCCCATAAGTACTAGAAGAAGACATCATGCTTACAGCAGCTCCTAATACTTCAATAAACCCATAAAAATCCACTTGAAGCTTAAATACGCCAAATCTGTCGATGCGCAGAATCACTCGCGCACCTACCTTCGACGCGTGAGCGTGCGTATTGCCGTGTGACTACCTAAAATGTCTATAGTTTTTTTTACTTTTTCTTTTCCGTGATTGTTTAAATTAAACCTTGATATCTTGCATAAGCTAAGTAAAAACTTTTGACTCTCTTTCTGTTTCATAGAGTGATATTTTTTTTTGTAATTGAGAGGCTTGATTTTTATTTATTTTCCACTACAGATATTGTGCCAGCTCTTATAGGTGCATACAATTAGGTGAAGTGATTAAATTTTGTAGTTGGCATCTGTTACAGTAGCAAGTATGCGTGCGTGCAAATATTAAATTGCTGAAAGAAAATCTGATGGGGATTAAAAGAGAAGAAAACAACCCAACCTTCATTCACAGACTAAATAATTTGCTATCAATGTTTTCAGAAATGTTATTCATTGTTATATGTGGCATCTAGTCCAGACCCGTTGCAGGACTTTGCGTTGAGTATCGCTCTACTCAGCACTTCCTCCCACACATGCTTTTCCTCCGCAGTTTCCGCCAAAAGAGGATACGTGCGTGTCGTGGCGTTAAATATAAAAGCATTGTCCCCTCCTCCAAAGTCTGCTGGAGCTGTCTCGTCCACTGAAAACCCCTCCTCTGGTTTGCCTATGATGATTTCTCCTAAAGGAAATGCGTCCTAAAAAATGAACAAATAAAATCAATATACAAGCCTGTCAAAACAAACAACAAACAAACAACAAAACTCACCATTGGCTTTTCATAGTACATTAAACGTTGCTCCTCTAAAATGAAGTATCTCTTCTGAAATTTTTGCTAAACACAAACACCACATAATACACAGTTCACTAGAAAGGGTGATCAGTGATTTTAAGGACACCTTACCAATTTGTTAGCGGGCATCTTGTGCAAGTATCCAGCCTTGACAAAGTCACGTGACATCGATCCAGCCAACTAAAATGCAAGGCATGATCAATATTGAAAATTTGAAAGCAAAACCCCTCTAATTATAATTAAAATGATTGTAATGTGTGCGTTCATCAACTAAGCAACTACCAAAAATAATAGCAGAGTTTTATATTTTACTGCCATCACCATAACAACAACAATAACAACAAACAGCACTTACTTCTTCATCTGATTTTCCTGGATTCCTTTCTCTCATAAGTTTCAGCCTAGCTGCTCGAATGGCAAAGTACCACCAGATAATGTCCTAAACACAAACAAAACAAAATATCAATAATGACAATAACAACAAAACACTGAAAGTGGTTACCAAGTTAATGAGACATTTATGCTCTCTATGCTCAGAGGGTTACTGGCAAATAATTAACAAACACAAACAGAGACTCATTGGACGCATTCATAGAATAGACTCACAAAGGGATGCGAAAAAAGAGACGGGAGAGAAGAAAACAATACAAAGGCATTAATTTGATTTATACTTATAAAACAATAAGCTTAATGGAAGCTTTTTAAGATGCTGTAGACAGAGCAGAGGCTGGGCAAGTTGCTGTGTGCAGGAGATCATTCGTATATTGGATAAACAAAAAACTCAAAGTTTGATCACAAACAGAGTAAAGAAGACTCTCCCATTCAGCAACATTGACAAATATATGGGCAGGAGGAGGAAGAGGAGGAGGAGTAGAAGAGCAATGTGCAGAAAAATGTTACAGCTATCAAACAGAAGAAAGACCGTTAGTACTCACTTGGCACACTAGCCACAGAGAATAACTATTGCTGTCAAAATGAAAATGACACTTGTTATATATAATATATACAGTTATACATGTTATATATAATATATACAGTTATACATGTTATATATAATATATACAGTTATACATGTTATATATAATATATACAGTTATACATGTTATATATTACTAGCAAGTACCCAGGCACTTTATGTACTATCTTTGGAATGCAGTAACATAAGCTATTTATATCCTTATATATAATGTATATATATAATCTGTTTATTAATAATACACTTGCCTGTCAGCAATGACGATAGTGTTTAATTCCTTAGCTAAGCCCGGTTGATAAAGCGTCATCAGACAACGACGATGGTGCTCGTGAATACACGGGTCAAAAATGTTAAGTCATAAAAAAAGTGATGTAACCAAACCAAGTGGTAGTATATTATATATGTTTGATAGCTGTGTATATTATATATAACCAAACCAAGTGGTAGAGGATATAACTAATAACTAATACTACATAGTAAAAAGAATGGATCTTGTGATTTAGTTGTTATTGTTATAAATGAAGGGTGAATCAGATAATAGATAAATTATTTGTGACATACTTTCTTCTAGGCGTATGAAGAGGCT
>WLWI01005508.1_pt1 | contig 10555 bp, 5 predicted proteins | sample 6701501 | NCBI WGS metagenome assembly WLWI01 (sample SAMN12718690, study PRJNA515312) | sponge metagenome | isolation source: marine sponge | host: Mycale hentscheli | place: New Zealand: South Island, Marlborough, Capsize Point | collected 2014-11-01
CTTGTCGCCGTGGTAACTGAGCACTTCCTGCAGGTAGGCCTGAGTGGTGCTGGAGGCCGAGTAGAAGGACCTGTAGCGAGTGAGTAGCGTCTGGATAGTGCGAGAGTTACTCTGGACCTCATGCTGCCCTGAAACCACACACACACACACACACACATACATACATACCCATGCACACAAATAATATTTCCCTGAAAAATGAAAAACAAACAAACAAACAAACAAACACTTACAGTCATACACACATTATATGTAATCTAGTAAAAAAAATACAACAATCATCCAAGCTTGTGTTATCATCAGAACACTTCATTTCTGTATCTTATAATTAATTCAGCAAAGCAGACTCACTAATGACTTTGCAATATTATGTATACACATCTATGCCTGCATAATTGCCTGCACATGTTACGAACGTCCATGGCAAATTTACCAACATTTTATTGCAGGATATCAATAGAAATGATCAGCAGAAAGAGCTAGGGAGGCTAACTAACCCTAGCTCTAGTCCCAAAGAGCTGCCAAAATTAGCAGAAGAAAACTAATGAGGAGACCAAGTGGAAGTGAGAACAGTAAGAAATTTACTCTTATCAAAACCACACGAGCTAACTTCCAATATTCTATTGCTATTGGTTTTTTTCTGAGGGAACCATTTTCTAGTAACAGCTACGTAATATGAAAACAGGCCATTGATGGTCTGAATATAAGAATTCTCCGTCAACCTCCTCACTAGCTGACTGTTCCACACCACTATTCTCCGATGCTTACCCTTTACCAGCCGATCTTCCCTAGCACTCCTGTCTCGCTTCAGTACCCTCCTCTTTCGCCCAGTGTCGAACTTCCTTTTCTCCAAGTCAAAGAGCAGAGAGTTCAGCTCAAACAGTCTCTGGTGCGTTCTAACCCACTCTTCATATCTGGCAACAGTGAGTTCCAGTGGGACCTTCATCTTTGGGTTTTCTCGGTAAAGTATCGTCAACTGCCCTATGGCTTCTTCTACATAGCTGAGCCTGATTTTGATAGATTCCATGAGAATAACGGTTGCCTGGGATACAAGAGCGTTGTCCTCGTTGTGGTAGTAGTCTATCTGCTCTCCCACTCCGCTTGCTGATAGTGCAGCGCCTCGTCTTTGAGATGGCAAGGGTTCCTCAAGAAGGCGTGGCGCAGGAGCGTTTGCAGAGATACTGCCCCGTTGAGAAATGTCTGACATTTCGACTGACATCTCTTCCACTACCACGAAGGCTTTCTCGTCCAGACCCCGTTTCTTCATTTCCAGCTGCTCCAGCTTCACGGTCAGCTTTTGGGCGTGCGTACGGAAAGCTTGGATGGTTTTCTTGAGAGAAAATGTCGTCTGACGAACTGCAACGCGCCATGTTGCAGAGGCAGAATAATTCACTGTTTGAGTCATACTCTTGTCCTACACTATTCACGGATTACTCAACATGAACTGCTTTGTCGTTCGATTTCAGTTTGATTTTCTTTTCTACCAGCCACTCCCTTTTCAAAACTTGCAGTTATTTAGATATATAAGGTAAAGTATCGCCATATGCCTTTTATGATATGGTAATGATCGGTAACCGCAAGAATCTATAATGGTGCAAATACTTATGGTGCAAATACTTATGATGATGAAGTAATTGTAGTATAATAATAGTAACAACAACAACAACAACAGCAACAACAATAATAATAATTAATAATAATAATAATAATGATAATTATGATAATAATAATATAATAATAATAATAATAATAATAATAATAATAATAATAATAATGATAATAATAATAATGATAATAATAATAGTGATAATAATAATAATAATAATAATAATAATAATAATAATAATATTATTATTATTATTAATAATAATAATAATAATAATAATAATAAATAAATAAGCAAACAGAGGTGTTCAAGAACCGAAAGAATGATATACATGCTATTGTTCACACAGCAGAGCTAACCCAGGGATAGGAACCCGACTAGACCAGACAACACATGCACACCAGCCATAGCACTCCTTTGATGAGAATACCTTGACAAATCTATTCATCCCAACCAAGTGAGAGTGGACTAGTCACTACAACAACATAACAGTCTCAATTATCTGATGGGCTATTGAACACCAGGCCCCTACAATATCTCTTTTATCTATACTTCATGAGTCCATCATACACACTTATCAGGTTCTTGATTATTATGTCCGCCAAGCATTAAGTACTTATTGGAGAATACTTCACTTATTGCTTCCTTCAAAGGTTCAAATTAACTTTCCTGCAGTCCTCTTTCACTGCCATACCTGTAAGCCCCCATTCCATCTCCTTTCTTGAAATTTCTGGCTACAGGAGTTGAAATGAACTTTTTTAAATAACAAAGTTTGTTTGAATTCAGTTATAATAATAGTAATCAATCAAATGATGTGCACTATGTATATAAATATTATATTATTAATGTATACAAATATATATTATAAATTTATATAATTTGCTGTGTTGAATATACTGTATATGTAGAGACTATTTGAAGTGGTATATTTTAATTGTGATTTGTATTCCATTCTTTGATCAAATATTTTTCGAACATGAGAGTTGCAACTTTGCACTATTAAGCAGACACTTTAAAAATGTCGAGATATTTTAAATTATTGAAACGCATAATGATCATGAATCAAAGTGTGACTTAAAGTGATTTGAACGCATAAATAATAAAAGATTGTGCTAGTAATCTGTCCACGTTACAAGTGCTTAGTGATAATAACTGATACTGGGATAACGACTACTGCTACTCCTAATACAAACAACACAGTAATGAGTAACCAGGCCAGAGTGAATGAATGTTTGGTCAGCTTCTTCCTTCTCCGACTGAAGATCGCATTTGGACTGACTTTCATCGGTGGTAGGCTTAATGAAGGAGGAGGAGGAGGAGGAGGGTAGGCTTCTGATTCTAGAAAATAGAAGAAGACCAACATGAGGATAAGTGGTTAGAACTGTACCATGCAGGACAATGAGTCTAGAGCTATAGGATAAAGCTGACAGATATTTTATTTAACTCTTTCTCCATGTCAAGAGCAAACTGCAATCTTTAAAATATTCAGTGTTTAATCAGTAAATGTTTTCATCATTCAGACATTGATTGGATGAGTGGCATACTTTAAAAATAGAGATCATATAATTAATTGACCAACTTAGGCTTTGACCCAGAAGATAGTGTAGCCATTGTGGTCTACCTCAATGGTGTGCCTGTAAGAGGCGGGTGGTATGTGGTATTCTGCCATCCCAATTGTAACCTATCCCGCCTAAAGGGGAGTTGCTGAGGTTTGAATTGTCCACCCATCTCAGCCACATTAATTAAAAAGCACAACTACCAACAAACAGATCAAGACTAAATCTGGACTCTGTCAAACAACCCCATTTGTTAAAGCTCATTATTTAAGTACCTTGAAGTTCTTCCTGTTTAGGACTTGGTAGCTTCTGTATTTCAGTAAACACATAGATGTTAGGGACCGCCCTATGGAAAAAGAACAAAATAATAGCTAAATATAGTGCTTATTACTTTCTAAAGATGCATGATGAATGACTAATATTTGAAATGTATGATTTACCGAAACTTGTATATGAAATAAAAAAGTAACATGATAATAAAAGTATAACTATTGAACATATACCACTATGTGAAACACTATGTGAAACACTATGTGAAACACTAGTTGTAGCATACCACAATTGAATGCATGAAAAAGTAAAATAATTTGAATTCTATCTTACTTTGAGCTGCCTTGACTCTGCCAAGATGTGGCTGGTCTGATTTGTGCTGTGATTGTAGATTGTTTGTTGCTTGAATTTGCTGCTGCTGATTTATATGGGAAGGTGAGAAGGTGCATGTCGGGAGATGAGTAAGAAGACAACTGAGGCAGGAAATTCTCATTTACCGGATGTACCTCCGCTGAGACTAGAACCGGCAGAGAAGGCGTGGCAGGTAGTGCGGATATGGGTACTACTGCCGAATGTCGCAAGTGCCGTTTAGGGCGAGGTGCGACGAGTGAGGGTGATTGGTGTCGTGACAATATGGCTGGGGAATGCTTGTGATAGGTGCGAGGAGGAAGGGAGGGTGGATGGCGAGGAGGAATAGGTGGGGGAGGAGAAAACGCCCTCGAACACCCACTGGTCATGCTTATAGCTACAATAAATAAATAAGTCCATGATAAGTTAGAAATTGTTACATAAAATTCGCCAGAAGGCTGAACCAGTATAATTCTGATACAGGTTGTCAGAAATTATAGCTAACCTTGACCTATTTCCAAAATTATAGTTTTTTTCCAATTTTGAGACCAGAAAAGTGCCTACATTAGGTGTTAAACTGATTCAAAATATTTTTCTCAGACATGCTGGCAGGGAATTTGGGTTATTTTTATTTTACAGCTTGGCTGCAATACACTTGAGATAACCTTAAACTTTCGTTGACACCTAGCTTGGGAACAAGAGAGTGGTAATTGCTGCAGAGGACCTGATAATTACATTTAGTTTGTGTTTGGGCTAACTTACTATTACAAAATTAATCAAACATAACTAACCATAATAACTATTAAATAAAATAAAAAAGAAGAAAGTTTCAAATTTACAAACTGCTGCTTTTAGTTACACCAAGACATAGCTATGTTAATACCATATTACTACTTCCTTTCTTATCACCCATAGATACAACATGTGGCTAGCTTCTTGTGCATTGCTATAATGTTACCAATTTTTAGTATTTGTAACGACGGGTTAAAGCTTGTACAAATAAACCAGCTACGTTACAAACTTATTTACACTACAACCACACTTACTCAACCCTATGCATTTGCCCCTATACGCATTGCTCACCTTTACTCTCCAGGGTCTAGATACAAAAACCAACAACTTTGCGACAGTCGAATAACTGGTTCCGCGTCCTTGCGAAGTGCAAGATATAACATCGAACCAAAAAAGTAACAAAAAAAATTGAGAGGTACACATGCGCGACAATTATTTGGCGGAATGACCGGGAAAATTGTTTTGAGGCCTGTAATTTCGACGTTACTTTTATCTTTCCTGTTGATTTTATCTAACTGAGGGCATGGATTCTGGGAGCGATCAGTCTTCCAGTGATTCCGAGGTGGAGATGGACGGTAGAGTATCCGAACTTGAGGAAAAGGTGTGCTTTCCATTTATTATGATCCTGCTGCATATTTCCAAATGGAGCTCACTAGATGCTTTGTACTTTTTTCAATGCTTTTATTTACTATTATTATTAATTAGCTCCTTGCATCTCCATATTCCTATGAAGACCATGTTGAGCTCATTGGGTTGTTGAGGAAGCAAGGTGACCTGGCTAAAGCCAGGGATGCCAGGCAGTATATGAGCAAGCTGTTCCCACTCTCTGAAGGTTAGTCTATGTTGTGTACTGTATATTAGAGTCCAAGAGGATAATTGCACGATGAGAGCAAGGGTATGGTTTATATAGTGGCACACACTCTAGAATTATGTATTGCCAGTGTAATTATTCCATTAAAAACAAAAACAAAAAAACATATGGCTTGCGTTTTTAGCAAGGATTGGTGTATTAGTACAAATAATAGACGTAAATAATAGTTCAATTAACACACGATTGATAATAGTGGTAATGTTGATGGTATGAAATTGTTTCAGTTTGAGCGATACTTGAAGTCTTAATGCACTATTAAGTTTTATTGTAAAAAATTCTATCTTTGGTCTAATGATGCTTATGAAAATCTTCTCTGCTTTTGGGTGTGTGTGGGTTAAAATTTTGTAGTAAAAGCGAAAGTCATTAACCCTTGTATATATATATATATATATAAATGTGTATTGCTACTGAATTATATCTGTGGTAATTAACCTTTAGTTTAAATTAGTTGGTTATATTGTGTGTGTTAGAATTGTGGTTGGAGTGGTTGAGTGATGAGGTGCCTCTGTGCGGACTAGAACAAGAAGAGATAGCGTATGCTCAGCAACTCTTCGAGTTGGCCACTCAAGACTACTTGTGTAAGTTTTACTGGAGTATGTCCCATTGGCGAGGGCAACGGGAGACAAATTATAACAATAGTAAATTTTTCTCGTTCTAACAGCCAATATTGTTAATTAAAACTTAACAATATTGGCTGTTAGAACGAGAAAATTTTGCTATTATTATAATTATTTCAGCCAAGAATGACTGAATCATAGGGAGATAAATTGCACAGGACTATGTATAGTCTCTTTAAATTCAATTGGTAGGTCTCACATTAACCTGCAGGTAATAGCAGTTTTTGAGGAGCAGTGATGAACTTCCTCCGAATTAAATAAGAAAAAGTATAAAATAAGCTAAATGCAGGGAAAAAAATTTTTTTTAGTGAGAATACATAACTAATGAATGGAGTTTAGCATCACTTATGTCAAATTGGAAGAATTTAACAAATGAAAGTGGAAATTGAAGTCATCAAAACCTCCATTGAGACATCAAAACCTCCATTAAGACTCTGGCTTGCTATTGTTTTTTTTTCTTATTTTGCTTGGATGATGATGGTGTGGTAGGATTGCAATTCTTGGTACGAAAACCGTCACGTTGTTTTGATGCCTACTATCAGACAGTAGCCATTGTGTGTGTTAACTGCACCCTATAAAGTTATATTTTTAAACCTAAATTTTTGTTTCAACAGTGTACCAAATTATTGTTTTAACAGGTCATTTTGTAAAAGTGGACATTTAGTTTATCTTCACGTACAACGGGGGTCGAGTTACAACTAAAGCTATTCTTTTACTTAGATTTTTGTCCAGCTAATTCACGAAATTTGGTGCACAAAATTTGGGACTGTATACTTACTGTGTTCACATTTCTACAACACAATTCCACTATAGTAGTCTGTTGTGGTTGTGTCCTACCTTCTATTTCTTCTTCCTTTACAGTTACCCACTTACTTTGGCACTCTTTCTGGCAAGTTCACACCTTTTAATTAGAGGTGACAAACAGGAAGTAGCATTTAAAAAGAAAACAAAATGTTCCCTTTAATGGTTGTTGCTCCGGCAGTTTAAAATTAAAGGAACCGGCGCCTGCCTATTAGCTTTATAGATCAGTTGTAGATACTACAAACACAGGGTGATGTATGGCTTATCATATTGAAGCGGTGGAGTAATGGATTTGAAACCACAAAATTGTTTTGCTTAGCAACAAACCACAAAAATTTGATTTATTGTTTGAATTTTTGTTTTGAATTTTTTTAAAAGTTAAAATAGATACAGCTGAGCTTACCTCTATTATTGCTAAGCTGTAGCTGTAGTGTGAAGTTGATACTCAAGCAGTTCAGTTTTTTTTTCCCTTCTGTAGTGGATACTGAACTTTGGATATAATAGTTTTACCTAAGTGAACCCTTCTTGTTGGCCCCCTGGCCACACCCCATCATAATTGTGGTTACTCTGGCTGCATTCGGCCGGTGAAAAGCAACTTTTTTATTCACTTCCAGGATGAAGGTTTAGGGGTCACATCGATAATTTCAGAAGGTTTGTCTATCCATGAAATTGGTGTACATTAGAGGGCAAAATGATTCCGTCAGGGTCTGAACCATTTAAAACCATGGCAAAAAATGCCCCCCCCCCCTCCCCCTGAAAGGGTTCTCCCCAAATTACTGGGAAGGGGTTAAGGGCTAAGGGTGAAAAACAATAAGAACAAGAACAACGAGAGAGCGTGACAGCATACAAGCAGAATATGCATAGCAAGGGAGTTAACCATTCATTATAATCCATAAAACTGTAAACATCACTTTATATAGACCTCCTCAGTGGAGTTACATAGTATCAAATGAACTGCTGCTTTTTTTTTTTGTTTGTTTTTTTTTTTTGCTTTTTTTTTTTGTGTGTGTGTGGTTTGTTTGCTTGTTTATTCACTAGTGTTTCCCCCCTTCTCTTTCTCTCCCTTGTAGCTGTGATGGTGTGGCTCCAGTACACCCAGTTTGCCATGGATAAACTCTCTGCAGTACCCGAGGGCCTGTCGTTTCCGCGGGAGGTGTTTGAGCGTGCCATAGTGGGGTGTGGTCTCCATGTGGCTCAGGCTGGCCTCGTCTGGGATGCCTACTTGGCAATGGAGATAGCCATTCTCGATTCGTTTCAAGTCAGTCAGTGGAGTGGGGAGAGAATTAGGGTGGCAGGGTTCTATCTAGGAAAATTTGTTACTAGAAAATTAGTTACTAGAGGATGCTTGGGCAAGTCTATTGCTATTTATATATGCCAGAAGAATTGAATTTGTTTTATCATTGAGAGTATAACTAACTAGCATGAAATTACTATGAGCTATGTGCCGTAATTTTGGCTTCAGGCTCAACCTCATGTAGAAACAGGGGAGAAGTTTGGGGAAGATACGTTCCCCCCACCCACTCTACCTCCTGTTTACTAGATCGAATTCAGTGAGGAGAGATATGTAGGTATGGACATTTTTCTTCTTCAGCTCTGAAGAGACTTTTACAAAAAAAGAATATAGATATTAGAAATATGGCTCTGTAATGTTGCGAAGAAGCCCGCTAGCTACCTCTGGAAAAAAAATGAGCACGCTAGTTCCTTCGGCCGCTTCGAATAACACCAAATAGTAGCCGGTGTGCAGAGCTGTATCGCCGTCCCAGACAGGTCTTCATTCTTCAAATTTGGCTTGCTGGAGTCCTCTATTGGTGCTCATTCCTGTAACAACAAAGTAAGCCCACAGTACACAGAAAAAGAAATATAAAGACATAGCAAAAACAGTCAATTTGCGGTCACGCGCCTCGGTTTCTGGTGGCAGGGCACCCTTAACTTTCATCATTTTTTTCTGTTTGAGCTCACCAAGCCACTCCCTTCAGGCCGATTAGGCTGTTTGGGGGTAGATCAGTTTGGGGTAGCTGTATGGGGAGTTGTTGGTTGGAGTTGTTGGTTACCGTGGTAATGGGATGAGATGTTGGTAAGGAGGTGTTCCCTGATGCGGTTCAGATATTGAAGTGGTGTAATGGAATGGGACCAGAATTGGTTACAGAACTAGAACTGGTTACCTAGCTGGGCTGGGCATAGGGAAACCTTGATTGATCGGTATAAGTGGTTTACACTTGATGAGGTTTTGATAACGTGACTCACTGTCTCTCGAATTAGTGGCAGAGTGAGAGTCTGGGCAGGGCATGGAGAAACTTAGGGACCTTTTTTTTTTCAGGGACCTTTTTTTTTTTCGGGGACCTTTTTCAGGTAGAGTGGTAAATGGTAACAATTTGTCCCTACCCTGTTCCCTCGTCAGTAATATTTCTGTTACTCTTAGTAATACTATGATAGGACACTATCATCGAAGCTTAAAGCTGCTGCACTTTTGCTTTAAACAAACTAAAGTGAATACCGTAGGGAAAAGGGCTTACTATGTAATATAAAGACGACACATTATAACTGCCCATTGATCTCTCTCTCTCTCGCTCTATCTTATCTCATTTATTCATAGAAATTGGATAATAGTGCTGAGGGTGCATTAGATGCAGTATTGTGGTCAATTGGTCTCCAATGAGTTGTCATTGGTTACAATGGGAAGGTTGCTATTGCGGAGAAGAGCACATCTTAGTTTAAGATGGCTCCTCTGGTCTCGTGTAGGTGTAGGAAGTATTGGACTACATGGGTGTCAGTTTCATATGGAGGAAAGCTGGCTCTGAGATCTCCTCCTTCCCCTCCCCACAATTTTTAGAAGTTAATACATTAGCTAAAGTTGAATTCTATGGGGGGGGGGGGAAATTATAAAATTTATGCATGTGACTGACCACTGATGAGTGTGTGTGTGTGTGTGTGTGTGTGTGTGTGTGTGTGTGTGTGCAGTATATACTTTAATACCGTATAGGTATGTGCATCAAAGTAGAAAGGATTTTTTTAACTGGGTGTGGCTAATTTCACTCTCTGTTTCTCACCCCTGTTTAAAATCCTGTATGAAACCCAGTGTGTGTCTTGTCACTCTCATTTCATTTTAAAACTCATTAATAACATAATTTAGTGTTTTTAGCCACCTTTGTTTCTCTATCGTTGAAGTTCTGTACTTTTTTGTTAATTTTGTTTGCTTATGTGCAGGATTCTGGCTCAAAGGGAATGGATGTGGAGAATAAGCAGCTGATGTAAGTTTGATTAAGGAGAGGGGTGTGGCTAGGTGAATTATTGGGAGGGGTGTGGCCGATTTAGTGGGATGGTGAGGTTGGTTGAATCAAACAAGGACTCGCTCGAGATAAGAAAGTCTTCGATGTCATTCCATAACTTTTTATACCTGCTTCTCCACGTGCACAATCTGTTCTCTGTTGAGCCCACTCAGTGGAGTAGGAGTATGGACACAGTCTTATCAACCAACGCTTAGTATCCAGCCCTGCCCATTAGACAATCCCAGCCACACCCCTCCTTCATAAGCTGCACCGAGCCACACCCCTCCCTCACAAGCTGCACAGAGCCACACCCCTCCCTCACAAGATGCACCGAGCCACACCCCTCCCTCACAAGACGCACCGAGCCACACCCCTCCCTCACAAGATGCACCGAGCCACACCCCTCCCTCACAGCAAATGAATTTATG
>WLWI01005510.1_pt1 | contig 10553 bp, 10 predicted proteins | sample 6701501 | NCBI WGS metagenome assembly WLWI01 (sample SAMN12718690, study PRJNA515312) | sponge metagenome | isolation source: marine sponge | host: Mycale hentscheli | place: New Zealand: South Island, Marlborough, Capsize Point | collected 2014-11-01
ATAGGAAATCCACAGCATTGAACCAAATAGGTCCACAGCTATCCTGGATTTTTGATATAAAATATCGTTTAAATAAATTAGCGGTATCTGAAGGAGATTTGGTTAGAGGCGTTCTGGAAAAGAGTCCAGAGATCAGGTATTTGTGATCACGATAGAGAAGAGGTTTATAATTAGTACGAAAAGATACATCGCTGTGGAAGGACCAATTGGGGTGGGGAAAACTACTTTAGCCCGAAAAATTGCGACGTCCATTGGTGCAGGCCTGATTCTGGAGCAACCAGCTGACAATCCGTTTCTGGAACGATTCTACAAAAACCCTGAGCAGTATGCCTTACAGACTCAGCTCTACTTTTTGTTCCAAAGAGCAAGGCAGCTTAAGGAGCTTCGACAGGGAGATCTATTTACCCCCATTCAAATTGCGGATTACATGTTGGCCAAGGACCCGCTTTTTGCCAGATTAACGCTCGATGATGATGAGCTATACCTTTATGAACAGGTATATAAGCAGCTCAATCAGGAAATACCCACTCCGGATCTGGTGATTTATCTTCAGGCTCCGGTGGATTTACTGATCACTCGGATTCAAAAAAGAGGTATTCTCTTTGAAAGAAACATTGAGCGACATTATCTGCGGGACTTGTCAGAAGCCTATTCCCGTTTATTTCTCGGTTATCGTGAGTCACCCTTATTGGTAGTGAATGCGGAAAACGTGGATTTTATTGAGAATGAGGAACACTACGAGTTGTTACTAAGACAGGTTAATACGATTTCATCGGGTAAACATTATTTCAATCCGGTTTTCGATTAGCGGTTTGTTTCCCTGATGCATGTTTTTGTGCGTTCTTTAAGTGTGTTTCCGTCAGTCTTATAGCCTGAAGCCAATCCATAACCATTTTACGGCGAGCCATGGCCGAGCTACAACCAATTCCACTACCATACTGTAGCTAAAACTCTGTTCGGTACCCTGCCCAATACGCTGTCCAATACCAGGATTGAATTTAAGTTGATGAATAAACCGAGCATTAAAAACCAGCAACCCCCTTCTCTTCGAACTGTGGCCATGCCTGCGGATGCTAATCCGAGTGGTGATATTTTTGGCGGTTGGATCATGTCCCAAATGGATATCGCCGGGGCGATTTTCGCGAGCTATGTGGTTAAGGGACGGCTAGTAACCGTGGCGGTGGATAGTATGACTTTTCATCTGCCAGTATTCATTGGCGACCAGGTGAGTTGTTATTGTGAGACCACTCGAATCGGTAATACCTCTATTTCCGTGCATATCGAAACCTGGGTTAGGAGAAAACACGCTAGTGAAGAGAATTTAAAAGTAACCGAAGCCACATTTACCTATGTTTGCATCGATGACGAGCGTCGGCCAATGCAGATTGAGCGTTTGTGAATTTAGCGCTATTCATCCCTTTACCTTCTCAAATTGTCAGCAGGATTGTTATGACCACAAAAACATTGGGTCAGAAGCCTATTACACCAAGGTCCACCACTCAGCCTATTACCCAGCCCATCACTCGACCTATTACTCATGGGCTGAACCATCTGGGGTTGGCGGTATTGCATTTGGAAGCAAGCCGGGATTTCTTCGTGGACCGACTGGGGTGGACTGAATCTGGTCGGGATGATTCCTATCCCCGTACCGCAGTGACAGATGGCTGTATTCGGTTTGACCTTGTGGCAAGTAACCCAGAATTCCCAAGCGAATCTTTTCGACCGAAAAAAGAACGTTGGCTTACACCATTTGGCGTTGACGGTAGAAAGTCAGGAGCAACTCGACCACGTTCATCAAATTATGCTACAGGCGGAAGACGTCGAGATTGAGTTTGCGCCAGAACCCGTTGGCAACGGACCCCGGATGCACATGATGGTGTATGAACCCGGAGGAATTCGCATTGAATTCATTTGGTCGGGAGTGGAATAGGGTATTGCTTTTGGGAAAATACTTTACCGATATTCTGATATTTCACCCGACGCTCCATCTCGGTTCTGAAATGAGTACCAGTAATCGTTCTTCATACCCCACCAAAACCCATGGGACAATGGTGCGGCGTGGATAGTCAATCTATTCCCCTTATAATGGAATGGATCCGACGAACTAATCTCCCTGGGAGGTCTGGAGCGCCTGATCAATGTCCCAGATGATGTCGTTGATGGCTTCCAGGCCGACGGATATTCTGATCATGTCCGGACTTACCCCAGCTTTGAGCTGTTCTTCCTCGTTTAATTGACGATGGGTTGTGGAGGCGGGATGAATCACCAGGGTTTTAGCATCGCCGACATTGGCCAGATGACTCATGAAATTCATGTTTTCAATGAATCGTGCTCCGGCACTTTGACCGCCCTTGATGCCGAAAGTCAAAATGGAGCCGGCGCCCTTTGGAAGATATTTCTTACCGAGAGCGTAGTAGGGGCTCGCCGGATCCCCGGCATACTTTACCCAGCTAACCAGCTCGTGTTGGTTTAGAAAAGTCACAACTTTTTGTGCATTCTCAACGTGTCGGTCCATGCGAAGAGGGAGGGTTTCAAGACCCTGAAGCATCATGAATGAGTTGAAGGGGCTCAGGGTGGGGCCCAGTGTTCTTAACGTTTCACATCGGACTTTCATGGTGAAAGCGAAATCACCAAAAGTTTCATAAAATTTAACCCCGTGGTATCCCTCAGACGGATTGGTCATGTCGGGGAATTTGCCGTTATCCCAGGGAAACTTGCCGGATTCAATAATGATTCCGCCCATGGATGTGCCGTGTCCGCAGATAAATTTAGTAGCGGAGTGGACCACGATATCAGCGCCATGCTCAAAGGGTCGACAGAGGTAGGGGGAGGCGAAGGTATTGTCGATCACCAAAGGTAGATCGTGACGGTGAGCTATTTCTGCGATAGCTGAGATATCGAGCACGTTGTTATTTGGGTTGCCCACGGTCTCACCATAGATCACGCGGGTTTTATCCGAAATGGCGTTTTCAAAATTTTGCGGATCATCGGGATCCACAAAAACCGTGGTGATGCCCATTTTTTTGAAGGTCACGGCAAATTGGGAAACGGTGCCGCCATAGAGTGTGCTTGCAGCAACGATTTCATCGCCATTTCTAAGAATTGTTAGCAATGCCGTCATTTGTGCTGCCATACCGGTGCTGGTCGCCACCGCTGCTCTTCCCCCTTCTAATGCTGCCATACGTTCTTCGAACATGGCGGTGGTTGGATTCATCAAACGAGTATAGACATTACCGAACGTCTGCAAATTAAACAGACTGGCGGCGTGGGCGGTGTCGTCAAAGACATAGGACGCCGTCTGGTAGATTGGAGTCGCCCTGGCGCCAGTTGCCGGGTCTGGTGGGGTGCCGGCGTGGAGGCAGAGGGTTGCAAATTCGTATTCGTGGTCACTCATGGTTTTAATCAGATCGTGTCTTTATTTTGATGTCTCTATTAGTTGCTTCTGTATCCGTGTCTTTGTGTCTGTGTGGGGGAGTTGTCTCAGTGCGGGTCAATTCGCGATGGTTTTATTGCGAGTTGAGGTAATGACCTTGGTATCTACACCGATAAAGTTAAGCCCACCAAAAAGCCTTGCGTGTTCGATTTTTACGCACCGGTCCATGACAACCTGAATGTTTTGTGCCTCCGCAATCTGTTTTGCTTCCTGATTGATGACTCCTAGTTGGAGCCAGAGTACCCGGGCATTGATATCGATGGCCTGATGGGCATAATCCACCGCGGTTTCTGATCGTTGAAACAAATCCACTATGTGCACTTCATGGGGAATGGATTTGAGGTCGGGGTAACATTTTTCTCCAAGAATTTCATCATAATTGGGATTGACGGGAATGATCTGATATCCATGTTGTTGCATATATTTTGCCGCGAAAAAGCTGGGGCGATGCCATTTTGCTGAAAGCCCAACTACTGCAATGGTTTTGTTTTGCTTTAGAATATTTCTTAATGTCGGTATGCTTGTCATGGGTTGGCATTCGCTCGGATTAAGTGTTAAAAAAAGAGACCGTAGCAGGTAGCTGTAGTTTGAAAGCGACCTCTGTGGATTTCATTGGGACGTCGATATCGATAGGTGTCGATACCCATTGGCGATACTCACGCTCAAATTAAAATAGATAACCTAATGATAACGAATATTTACGAACAGGGAATGGAAAAATGTGAAGCAAATCACGTTGCGTTGACACCTCTTGGGTTTTTATCCCGTGCTGCAGACGTTTATCCAGATTTTCTGGCGGTAGTTGATGGAGATAATCGCAAAACCTGGTCTGAAGTTTATTCCCGTTGCCGAAAACTAGCCTCTGCATTAAGGGGGCGGGGCATGGAAAAGGGAAGTACCGTGGCCTGCTTAGCACCGAATTCTTTGCTTGGCTATGAAGCGCATTTTGGTGTTCCCATGTCCGGGGCGGTATTGAATGCCATCAATACCCGGCTTGATGCACAAACTATTGCCTTCATTCTGGACCACGGTGAAGCCAACGTGCTGCTGTTGGACGCGGAGTTATCTCCCCTGGCGGTGGAGGCGTTGTCGCTGGTGGACCGTCAAATTCTGGTAGTAGAAGTTGATGCACCGGGCTTCACTTCAGATTTGAACCGTTTCCGTGGGCTGTCTCATGTGGATGTGGTGGAATATGAAGCGTTTCTTGATTCTGGGCTAGAAGATGCCCCATGGCATTGGCCAGGTGATGAGTGGGATGCGATTTCGCTGAACTATACTTCTGGTACCACAGGAAATCCCAAGGGGGTGGTATATCACCATCGTGGTGCATATTTGAATGCCATGAGTAACATTGTGGATTGGCAAATGCCCCATCACCCGGTTTATCTTTGGACGCTGCCTATGTTTCATTGCAATGGCTGGTGTTTCCCCTGGACTTTGGCGGCTATTGCTGGCACTAGTGTTTGCATTCGACAGGTGAATTCAGCCTTGATTTATCAAAGCATCACAGAACACAAGGTGACGCATTTTTGCGGTGCGCCGATTATCATGAATATGATCATCAATGCAGATTCTTCTGAACGGCGGGAATTTGATCATAAAGTCAAAATGATGACTGCAGCTGCTCCGCCTCCTGCTTCGGTATTGGAGTCCATGGAGAAGGAGGGTTTCGATGTGACCCATGTTTATGGGTTAACCGAGACTTATGGGCCCGCGGTAATCTGCGCCTGGAATACTCAATGGGATGAATTGGAAAGCGACCAGAAAGCAACTAAAAAATCCCGCCAGGGTGTGCGCTATCATGCCCTGGAGCAGCTTGATGTGTTGGATCCGGTTACTATGTCGCCGGTGGAGCGCAATGGAGAGCAAATGGGGGAAAGCATGTTTAGCGGGAATATTGTAATGAAAGGGTATCTGAAAAATCCCGAGGCGACTCAGGAAGCCTTTGCAGGTGGCTGGTTTCATTCCGGAGATCTGGGGGTAATGCATGATGATCACTACATGCAGCTTAAGGATAGATCCAAGGATATTATTATTTCTGGCGGTGAGAATATCTCTTCCATTGAGGTGGAAAACTGCCTTTATGGGCATCCACAAATTCTTGAAGCCGCGGTGGTGGCAAAGCCCCATGAAAAGTGGGGAGAAACCCCTTGTGCTTTTGTGACTCTTGCCAGTGATGGTGACTTAACCGAAGCACAGATTATTGATTATTGTCGGGCAAACCTTGCCCATTTCAAAGCCCCGCGAAATGTGGTCTTTGGTGAACTTCCCAAGACTTCAACCGGGAAAATCCAGAAGTTCAAATTACGGGAAAGGGCGTTTGGTATTTAGCATCCGTCAGGATTGTATTTTCCGGGTTGGGGTTTTCCATCATTGGATCCCTAATTGGACTCCCTTGTGCCGGATTTCCTTTCGCTGGATTTCCCAGGCCGTTCCCCTTTTTCGGATTAGCTGCGTTCGGTTTTCTCATGACTGAACGGTTTGGATTCCTGCTATTATCCGGGTATTCCATGCTCGCGTTTACTGGTGCAGTAGATCAGTTGAGAATGGCCAATCGAATCAGTGGCAAACCCCTTTATGAATGGGTCACCGTAACCAGTGATGGAGGGCCGGTCAGGGCGAGCAATGGTCTGAAGGTTTATACTGATTACCAAACCAGTGAAGTAGATAAATTTGATTTGTTATTTGTTTGTGGCGGTATCGAGATAGATGTCAGTATTGATCGCTCCATCGGTCGTTGGCTGCATAAACTGGATGCTAAAAGAACTGCGCTTGGTTCCATGTGTACCGGAACCTATATTCTGGCTGAACTGGGATTACTGGCTAATCATAAATGCACGATCCATTGGGAAAACATGTCTTTTCTGCGGGAGCAACATCCAGAGCTGATGATCAGTCAGGAGATTTTCGTCATTGACGAAAATCGATATACCTGCGCTGGAGGCACGTCTTCCATGGATATGCTGGTGGAAATTATCGCCCGCCGTCATGGTTGGACGTTGGCGAATGAAATCGCGGAGAGTTTTTTAGTTGAGCGGATTCGGGGAAAAAATGATCGACAGCGTAATCCGTTGCGAATACAGCTTGGGCATAGTCAGCCGAGATTATCCACAGCGGTTGGTTTAATGGAAGCAAACATTGAGGAGCCCATTGTGTTAGAGGAAATTGCTGCTCATGCCGGGATTACAAAACGACAGATGGAGCGCTTATTCAGGAAATATCTGAAGGTAACGCCAGCGCGTTATTATGTGAAGTTGAGATTGATTCGTGCCCGACAGTTACTGATCCAAAGTAGTATGGGGGTTTATGATATTGCCGTGGCCACAGGATTTGTTTCAGGTCCTCATTTTAGTAAGTGTTACCGGGACGTGTTTGGCGTTTCGCCTAGTCAGGAACGCGTTAATCGCCTCGAGTAATTAATTGGATTGGTTATCAGTTCAATCGGAGCGGATCAGACAGGGTTAGGTGGTCGAGGACGATAGGAAGAGATAATCGATTGGCATGGATAGTGAGCTAGTGTTTGGACTTCGTGTTTTGAACCAGAGCGGGAGCGCCATTGAATTCTGGAGTTTTGTTGTAAATGTCTATGAGTAAATGACCGTGAAAAGTAGCCATCGAATTGGATTTCTCTATGCCCTCGCCGCCGCAGTTGGATTAGGCGCAATTACCACTCAGGCAAAACTGGTCTACGCCGATGGTGGCAATGCCTTTACCCTGATGTTTTGGCGTTTTGTGATGTCGGTCGCGGTTATTGGACTGTTGTTGTTGGTCCGGAGGGTTTCTTTCAGGGTGCCCCCTCAGTTATTCAAATCTGTTTTGTTATTGGGATTGGTTTGGTCTGGTGCCATGATTAGCTATCTGATGTCAGTGCAGTTTATTTCGGTCAGTATTGCCGTATTAATTCTTTATTCCTATCCATTAATTGTTCTATTGATCGGTATTTTTAGCGGAAAAATACAACCAAATTTTAAAATGCTATTGCTTTTTTTTATTGTGTTCACTGGCATTGGTCTCATGTTAATGGATGGAGAATTTGAACTGGGTATGTGGGGAGTGGCGCTGGCGTCTTTGGCGGCATTGGGTGCGACGTATACGTTCATCGTGGGGGAGCAGATAGCACCGAAAATGAATCCGATCATGCTGACATTCTGGGTTAATTTGGTAGGGCTAATTTTGATCATTCCATTGGTATTCAACCAATTTCATTTGCCTGAAAGTGCGGAGGGCTTTTGGGCATTGGCAGGGGCGACAGCCTGTTACATTGCCGCGATTATTTGCCAGTTTCAGGCGCTGTCTAGAATCACATCGGAAAAAGCAGCATTTATTTTGAATACCGAACCCGTGGTTTCCATCGTCCTTGCCATGTTGATTCTCAATGAATCGTTAACGACAATTCAATGGGTTGGTGTTCTGTTGGTAATGGTAGTACTGTTTCTTTTTACCCTGGGTGTATCCCGGGATTCCGCAGAGGGATAGGTCATTGTATTCGATCACAGAACCTAGGGTAGAACCCCGGGCTTTTCTGGTCCAGTGCTGGAAAGCCGCTGTTCGCGCTGTGGAGGGCGAAAATGCTGTTCGGGTAGCACTTGATGAAAGCGGTCCTGAATCTATTTCTCACTTGCTTGCGGTGGGTAAGGCAGCGTCAACGATGTGTAAAGGTGCTTTGCCAATTCTGAATCACGACGGCCGGTGTTTAGTGATTACAAAGGATGGTCATGTGGATGATGATTTGCGGCATCGTGAAAATGTTGTTGTCATTGAATCTTCCCACCCCATTCCTGATCAACGCAGTCTGGATGCGGGTGCCCAGGCGTTGGAATTCGTGCAATCCATGCCAGCAGAATCAGTCTTATTAATGTTGGTTTCAGGAGGAGCATCAGCCTTGATGGAAATGCTGCCGAGTGAGATCGGTTTGGTTGAGCTCCAGGAAATGACGGATGAGCTGATCTCCAAGGGATACCACATTGGTCAAATCAATGCGGTGAGAAAATCAATCTCCCTAATAAAAGGGGGTAAGTTGCTTAGCCATTTTGGTGGAAGAAAAGTAACTGTATTTGCGATATCGGACATTCCCAACGATGATCTCGATCTTGTGGGCTCCGGGATCGGATCGGAAGGAAAGCCCTCCGAGACCGATTTTGAGATTAACTTTTCGTTGCCGGACAAAGTTTCTGGGATTCTGGGAGGTTTGTCGTCCACGCCCACGCCCACGCCCATGCCCACCGGCTTTTCGACCAATCAGACTAGTCATATCTACAATAATGAAGACCATACTAACTACTGCGGTAAAATTATTGCTTCCAATAGCATTGCCAGGCAGGCAGCGGCGAAGTTTGCAAAGGCACAGTGTATCAATGTGGTAATGGAGCGATCAGCATTGAATGACGATGTGTTTAAGGTAGCGCAGAATTTAAGCGATCAAATATGCATCGGGGCGCCGGGACTGTATGTGTTCGGAGGTGAACCCACGATTAATTTGCCGGAGGTGCCGGGAACAGGTGGGCGAAATCAAAGTCTGGCCCTTGCTATTGCAAAACTGATTCGGGGAGCCCAGGGCATTACGGTGATTGCCGCCGGTACCGACGGCACCGATGGACCCACGGATGCTGCGGGAGGAATTGTCGATGGCGATACGTTCGATGCTCTGGATGGCGCTGACGAAGCGCTGGCAGGAGCTGACGCGGGGACCTGGTTGCAGCAGGTAGGGGGCTTGTTTGTCTCCGGCCCAACTGGCACGAATGTGATGGATTTGGTTATTGCGCTCAAGCAGGAAGACAGAAAACATGGCGAGTAAAATGGATACTTTAGATGAAACCTGACATAAAACGCGATAAACACCATAAAACATTGAGAGATGGTTATCAAAGGTAGAAACTCCTGAAATCAACATAGGTGAAAACCGAAGAAACAATGAAGAAACAATAATGAGATCAACAAAAACAATTCACGTTATCAGTTGTCATGCCGAAGGTGAAGTTGGCGATGTAATCGTCGGAGGGGTCCTGCCTCCTCCGGGAGAAACGATTTGGGAGCAATCAAGATTCATTGCCAACGATGAAGTCCTAAGAAATTTCGTATTGAATGAGCCCAGAGGTGGGGTGTTCCGTCACGTGAATTTGCTGGTCCCCCCAAAACATCCCGATGCGGATACGGGCTGGATCATCATGGAGCCGGAATACACGCCGCCAATGTCAGGGTCGAATTCCATGTGCGTATCAACGGTATTGGTTGATACCGGGATGGTCCCAATGAAGGAGCCGGTTACCGAGCTTTGTTTGGAAGCTCCCGGTGGCTTGGTAAGGGCTAGCGTGGAATGCGCTGATGGTAAAGCTAAAAGTGTGACAATTCGCAATGTTCCTTCCTTTGCTGATAGGCTGGATGCGGTGATTGAAGTAGAAGGGATTGGATCGTTAACCGTAGACACGGCTTATGGTGGTGATAGTTTTGTGATTGTGGACTCAAAAGCGCTGGGTTTTGGGCTAAGTCCGGATGAGGCCCGGGACATTGCTGAACAAGGTGTTCTGATTACCCGGGCAGCGAATGAACAGCTAGGCTTTCAACATCCGCAAAATCTGGATTGGTCGCATATTTCTTTTTGTCAAATAGCCGCACCCATAGAACAGGCTGATGGTGCCCTGATTGGCAGAAATGCAGTGGTGATTGCCCCGGGAAAACTCGACCGATCTCCTTGTGGAACAGGTTGTTCGGCGAGGATGGCAGTGTTACATGCCCGGGGGAGCCTGAAATTGAATCAGCGATTTATCGGCAAATCCATTATTGATTCCACCTTTATCTGTGAGGCGATAGAAGAAACAATGATCGCCGAAAAAAAAGTAATTATTCCCTCACTAACGGGGAGAGCCTGGGTCACGGGTATACATCAACATCTTCTTGATCCTGACGACCCGTGGCCGGGAGGCTATCGTCTGGGTGATACCTGGCCTAATACTTGGCCCAATTTGAAATAGGCATAGGTAAGCAACGAACTCTATTGTCCTCATCCCGTTATTTGGCAGGGCGCGCAGCTGGGTTGAATTGCCAGATGATTATCAGGGAGCATGTCCCCATACTGCGACCCCATAGACCTATTTTGTAGACCTGTTTTTACAGGGCTGCTTTT
>WLWI01005511.1_pt1 | contig 10550 bp, 8 predicted proteins | sample 6701501 | NCBI WGS metagenome assembly WLWI01 (sample SAMN12718690, study PRJNA515312) | sponge metagenome | isolation source: marine sponge | host: Mycale hentscheli | place: New Zealand: South Island, Marlborough, Capsize Point | collected 2014-11-01
GGCTCCTTCGGCAGGTACTTTGTCCTTGTGTTGTAGTGGAGAAGCCCCTGTAAGTATACAATAGTAGTAATCGTGCATAGCAACCATCAACAAAAAATTGCGTAGGCGGTGTGCGGGCACCCTTAATGTCAGATCAGTGAACCTTATAAGCACATTTCCATTTAAAATACTGTTTGCTTTAAATGTAAGGCGAGCAAGCTGTCCTTCTCCCTAGCTTGCTCCATACCGCTCACGGTTATTAAGCCAAACGGCCCCCCGAAACAAATTAAGTAGTTAAGGGCTCCACAAATACATGCCAGTCCAGATCCATGTTCTGTTCCTGTATCTATTTTCAATACCTCATCATGTTCTCCCTTAGCCTCACTTTCCCTAGAGCAGCGCAATTCATTATAATGATCGTTATTCATTGTATACCAAAGAATATATAACTCGTCTGGTTCCCTCTTTAATAGTATTGCTCAAGTCAACATGCACCTGTTAGTTACAATAAAGAAGTAGTTTAGTCTATTGGTAACAATTATACTCCACTGTGCTTTGTTAGGGACAATGTAAACAATGTTTCAGTCTGCCTCAAGGTTCCTACCCTGTAAATCCCAAAAGTCACCACAAATGTTAGTATTCAATTATATTATTAGTCTTGTGAACCAGCCGCTCACCACTCATAAAGGGGCGCGGCAAAGGGGAAGGAGAACGTCAATTAACTTTTGCCAGGTTTGTGAAATTGTCCCGGAATGCTAGGACAACCAATTAAGCAACACAGTTACGTGAGTATCACTCTTACACATTGACCACATTTACTCAACTCACACTTGCTGCATTATATTTCATGATTGTGTGCTCAGTAGACATCGTGCAGATCTATGATGTCACAAAAAAAATTAACTGCATTCCAGCATTCTCGGAAACCTGGCAAAAGTTATCAGACGTTCTCCTAGAACAGCTGGTTAACGAGACTACTATTATATGCAGTTACGAATGTCACATGTAGTCCATTACACATATATTAGCTATTCACTTAATACTGGAAAATATCACAAGACTATTGGTTTAGTATTATGCGGTGGTGCGAGTTGCAAGCATGTGCGCATATGCAGCCAAATACCTGACAAGCCCGTAGCAAGCAAATTTTGGTTGGTCAGGCCAGGATGTAGGTGTGGTCTGTGGTCAATTAATTTCCTGTATATATAATATATATTTATTTAATCATTTATTTGTGTCATCGCAATTTCAAGAAAATTACCTTCTGTCAACAAATCGACCCATTCAGCAGCCAAGTGCAAAGGATGGGATAAGACAATATATATTTTTTGTTTTGTTATACTTTTGTTATTTGTAGATTGATTACATGTATATATTATTTATGCATAAATGGTAATTGTTGACTAGCACTTTCCAAAAATATTCGATCTGTAAATGGAATCTCCAATAAAATTATTTACAACTGTTTTGAGACAAATGGCATCTGTTCTTTGTTTATGGGCGTGGAGAAGCATCAGATTATTTAGACCGAGGCTTACTTGGCAGAAAGGAATCAGAAGAAAACTTCCGAAATTGACGGATTAGCTATTATGGGCCGCTCAATGATAGCGAGCAAACCAATAAAGCTCCAGGTGAAAAATGGCGGAAAGAGAACCTAACAGTTGCAAACCTGGAATAAATCAGCGTGCATGCTCTCTACACACACACAGCAACTAAAGTGGGTGTGGCTACGAGGTGAAAATTGGTCCGGAAAAATCGGACGCTACGGCCACGAATATGCTCCACAAGTGAATAACAACTAGAAGGAGAACGTAACAGTTGCAAATCCTTGAACTTAGGCGCATGCTCTACGCAGCAACTTAGGTGGGTGTGGCTATGAGGTGAAAATATTGGTCCGGCCAAAACCGGACCAACCGGACCGCTTGCTACGGCCATGCCTGAGCATTTCAGTGTGCTGCTAAATCAAGAGAGTTTGTAATTTCTCCTCGAGCTAAAACTAACATGACTCCCATGATGCCGACCTCGTACCTATTCATTTGTTGATATGTTAAAACTGTCCAAATTGATGACCCTGTACCCGTTGTGCTGTCCCATTACCTTGGATGTCTAGAATTTACATGCTGTACTATATATGGAGAAAACTTTCTTTTATATTGATGAAACTCTTCATATCCTAGACTCTACTGACTTACCTTTTTGGATTCCTTGTTCAACTGGACTGGAGGAGACTGTGACTGCATGTTAGCATCACCAGAAGATATACCTGCGTATGGATCCAACTTCTTATACTTGACACTAGGAAGTTGACTGTCTCCATTTTCCTCATTCTCTGAGAACTTTCTCTTGCAATTTCTTTCCATGCTATTTACATTAAGAATTTATGTATTTTAAATCTTATATGTGACAGCTAACTAACAACAACAACAAAAAAACTAAGGTAAAAGAACTGAGGGCATACAACTAATAGAAATATGTGCAACCAAAGTGAACTAATCCATGCCCTTCCAAGAAAGAAATATTCCCAATCAAACAAGTGAAGACCATGTACCCTTTAATGGCACTCCCTCACCTGAATCGTTCTGACATCGTGTTCTGCTGGTGGAAGTGTTATCCTGGATAGCCAATAGTGAAATCAAGAGAACTTGTTAGTATTATAACTTCCGTTCCCTTGGTAAAAAAATATTTAATCATGTCACTACAGTAGCCACAATAGTAAGACATTTGAAGAAATTGGTCTGGTTCACACCTGCTGTAACAAAATATCTTAACTACCCTACTATCTCAAACAATATAGCTTGTATGAAGTCATTGGAAAAGCTTAATACAAAATCTACTACTAGTTGTTGTTTTGGGTAGACTATATTTTAGGTACTACACGAGACGCGACGTGTCGCGTTTTCATCGCGATTCATCGCTAGTGAAACACTCGCTATTCCTCTCAATTGAAAACAATTGTTTGACAAAAAAGAGCAAATTGGCAGCCCTAGCCCTAGCCCTAGCCCTAACCCCCTAGCCCTAGCCCTAGCCCTAGCCCCGAACTATTAGATGGTTAAAAGATAATGTGTTTTAAACACAAAGGATGGGTTAGTTGGGGGCTAGGGCTAGGGCTAGGGGGTTAGGGCTAGGGCTAGGGCTAGTGCTAGCCTAGGTTTAATTCAACGCATGCTTCCACTAGCGAGGAATCGCGGGGTGCTTTCGCGAAAACGCGACGCGTCGCGTCTCGTGTAGTACCTAAAGTATAGTCTACCCGTTGTTTTTTTCAATGATAAATTCTAATGAAGATCAGCATGCTCACCTTTTACAGCAGGTTGTCTCAGTAGTAAGTTGGCAATTGGAGCTGCTCTATGTACAAAATCCTCGCTTTTTACCACTTGTGAAGTAGTATTGCGTCGCGTCTCATTCTGCGTCCGCACACAACATCAGTCCAGCAGGCGCATGTGCAGCCACCCCCTCCCCCCCCCCTCTCCCCTCCTCCTTAATTATTTTAGTCTGGCGTAGCCAAACCCTTTACCAGACGCTACGCGGCGTCTGGTTAAAGCTTGATAGTGTAATCTGAGAATTAAAGAATGGGAATGACTCCGAGCTTCTATACAAGTAAGTAGACCTTGACCTTGGGAAAAGAAGAAAAATGGCAGCGCGCTGCCGAAGCAAATGAACACAATCAAAACTAGACAAAATTAAAAAAAATTTGAGAAAGACGAAAACGGAGCTTTTGAAGACAATCAGCTGATGAGACAGAGGACGAAGAATCAGCTCGCCAGCGGCGGTACCATCGGAGGAGTTTTGGATCTTATACTTGAGGTTTCAAGTCTCGTAGCCACCTGTACTGGAAGTAATAGCAACGCGTACAATTCCTTTCAAAAGGTCACCTCATTACAATAATGCTTGCGCGTGGGCGTTCAATTTTTTTTTTTTTTTTTGCAAGGAAGCCATACTCGTGTTTGTCTTAATACTGTGGTGTGCTGCTCAGTCAAGCTAACAGCATAGTTTGAGGAAAAAACCAGACCATTTTAGCATCAAAATACCTTTTAATATGGCAAGTTATATATTTCTTGTGCGTGTGTTAGTTACCAACGTCGCCATGATGTATTACTGATGTCTTTGTAGTTACCTGCCGTTGGACAGGCTCATTGAACATTCGCCTAGCGTTTACTTCCACCCGATTTGCCGGAGGCTCGGCAGTCGGCTCGTCCACCCTGCCCGTGGCTGGATTTCCGGCCCCGCCCAGCAGGAAGGGCCTGGCTTGCCCGGAGACCGCTTTGGGCTGCGGCTTACCCTCCGCCGGCCAGCTGCTCCGCCGACAGCCCCTCGCTTGCCGAGGCGCTGACAGTCCCATGGCCGTAGCCGACTGCTACCCGTCACGGGAGACCTCTCCCGGAAAACTCTACTACTGGGGTGCAGGTGGGTGGGCAGTTTCGCTGGCGGCTCTGCTGCCGCCCGCTGGTCCATTTACTCTCTTTTAGACTGACTTGGTCACACCCCTGGCGCATGCACCCTCTATACCATTTAGCACGCCCCGCCGCCCGGGGCGTGCCTTGCTTTATTTACTTCCGTTGGTAACCTCGGCGAAGAAATGTGAATGGTATGTGACGCCATTGATAAGCAATCGTGTGAAATGACATTCATAAATTTGATTCAATGCACGAGCGACATAATTATTCAGTTGTATTTGAACACAAGGAAATAAGCAGACATAGTTATGGAAGAATTGGTTGCTTCGTGCAGCAGATATTCAGATATTACTATATCAGCTACTGGACTATCGGCTTTGATTCGTGTATACAAGTGCTCCATTCCATTCACCAATATACAATCAGATGGTCTATTTATCGCGGAGCTTACATCGAAGACAGTTCTTATCAATGTTTCCAAATTACTTGGGAAGGTTATGCATATTGAAATTGGAGACAAACTTTATATTTGTACTTTAGTAAACACTTTTGAAAAAGATTGACTTTTAATGTTTGTATAATGTGCATGTTAGTCTTTTGTCATAAAACCATTAATAAAGCAGTGCAATTGTTATATGTGGAGCATAGTGGCAGATCGCATACAAGCAGTATTAGCACTCATTCTGCATGCTTGTATTAAGCTCATGTGCAGCATCACAGCGATGTGCACATATGCAGGTTTTAACCATGCAGCACACAAAAATAGAAGTATTTTTAAAATGTTTGCATGTGGCACATAATATGTTGGAGGTATACATACTTTTAAATGCATGTAGCATACAAGCAATTAACTTGTATGCAATTTGCATGTATGTATTGTGCGCACATCTGCAACTTGCACATAATGCTGCAACCAAAGCAGAATGCAAGTAGCATATATGCTGCAACTATAGATTTTTATCGCATCACATGATGCGATGAAGTAGAGTTCTAGGCTAATGGCTAGAAGAGTTGAAGAACTGAATAGCAGAGTGGCTTGAACCACAACTACAACTATGACAACAACAACTGTACTGGACTGAGCTGGGTCACTCCACTGTATACTGTAGCTCAGTCTAAAGAGTGTTAGTGTGAAGATAATGTGTGATTGAAGTGTGAATGCATGTTTGTCCTCATGTACAGTCATGTGTGAAGTATTAATTAATTGTTTACTGTTTGTGTCATCTGGCCTATGTTTGTCCCTTGGAGCAGCTAGCTAACTATTTGAAGAAAAGCGGTGGTTGTATGAGAGGAGATGGGATGATCATGTGCAGGACAACTACTAGAACGCATTAAGGGAACCGTTGGCACAGGTCAGGGACTGGGTCATTATCATGTGTGCAGTGGTAAATGTTGTTATTCCACGGAATATTTCAACACATGGTAAAGTCTACAAGGAGGTGCCTGTGTAAGGTGGTGGGCCGAGAGAGACTCCACTTTGATGAACTGGCACGGCTGAGACTTTCCTCATCTCCTTTCTCTTCATTGAGCCCATTAGGTAGATTTTGAATTTGTTTGCCACAAATGAAATGTGATGGGGGTGAGCAGCTCGTCCAAATCATATGCAGATAGTTTTGTCAGGGGCCTGGAGTTGATCACTGCTTCTATTTCCGTGACAGCAGTCAGTTTCCGTAGTCCAAGTGGCTTGTCTTCCTCCTCTACTAAAACAATGTCTCCCACAAAGGCAGGGTCACATTGAGCTTTCTCCCCATGATGGCGATAAGCCTCTCACAGATAGTCACCCCTCCATCACTTCCAGAACTGGATAAGGATCCGATTAAGGTGACGCAGGCACTTGCTGAGCATGGCTCAAGTCAGCAGTCTCATCACTGACAGAGATGGATTCCCACAAGGAGCAGTTCTCCATGTTCCCTCCAGCAGTGGCAGTGGACACCTCTAATGCCCTCTACAACGTCTCTACCTTATTGAAGTGCCTGACACCCCCCCCCCCCTCCCCCGACAACAAAATATTGGCAACCCTTCCTCCTCCTGATTCCCCCTTGAGAACGTAGAATGGGAACCAAAGAAATTTGTGACGTCTTCTCAAGAGCAACACATTCAGCAGCAGTCAATGTAAGAGACCATATTAGCTGTTTATGCTCTCATGGACCAAGACCCCTCCTGAGCTTGTATCAAACTATTTAACCATGGCTTTTATGTCAGTTTTGATTGATTTTGTAGTCACATACATGCTCAAACAATCAGTGCTCTATGAAATTGAATTGTTGTTGAATCGGGAGGGTGTAGCTAGCTGGAGTTTAGTACCTGGCCAGCCAGGATCGAAGTGGTGGAGACATCAGGACAGGAACCGTTTTATTTCACATAATAATACATACAATTATATTATACGTATTATATATATATATATATAGACAGAGAGCCATCCATGATGGCATGCATTCCAATTGTTGCTATTGTTGTTGTTTAGCTTTGACTAGAATAAAGCAGTGTCTAAACAAATGTTCATAGACCACCTTACCTTTATTACATTGTTTATGTGCTGAAACTTATTCCTACTTATAGCATGACCTTCTGAATATGAAATGTAGTACAACAATCTTGAGAGTATTGACAACATGACAATAATATAAAAAATATAGAGAATGAAAGTGAAATACTTGAAATTGTGTAGCTGTTCAAAATTTATTTATAAATGTAGATAGGCAAACTTATGTTTATTATTTGTATTTGTTTTAACTTGGTTTTTGTAAAATTTCAACTACGGTATTTTAAACACGAAGAATGCATAAATACTTCACATTTTCAACCATAAATATAATTAGAACAACAAAAAGTTACAATGCAGCGTTCCAAATGTTCATAGAAAGTGTGGTCTCATATAACAGTGAGTGTTACTAACATACACAATTAGTTCTGATGTGAACTTGAGAATATACTTGCTCAGTAAAAACTACTACTGGACTTACTACATATATACACAGGTCAAATGGGGAAAAAATGATAAGGAATGTGTGTGTTTGTGTGTTTGTGTGTAAGTGCGAAATCAGTCTCAATCTGCTGGTGAATTTGAAATGTGCTTTCATAAATCTGTTCCATCGTTGTATTGTGATTTAGCTTCTTCCAACTTCCGAACAATCTGGACACATTAACACAACAAATGAATACCTCCCACTCCCATTTCCTAAAACCTGAAGCTCATAGATCAGTAGGTTTGATAACAAGCCAAATGGAACGGTACGAGAGTTAGATGCTTTGTAATAATTTAAAACCATCAAGTTCCCGACACTAAAACTGTGTGCATGTACAGTTACATCCTGAGTACACTACTGTAACTGAAAATTCGGACAGATTGAGAAGAAAGAATTATCACACACTGGTACAATCAATACTTTACCTCTTTATAAAAGCTGATTTGTTCTCCTAGGAAATTCTTGAACATTTCTCTGAAGTCAATAATCCTCTCATGCTGGAAGTGATAGATCTCAGCTACACACCCACACAGAGCAGATAAATACTAGAGACCCTTTACCAAAATTGAATAACTTACATAGTACGACAGCAGATACCGACTCTGCCCGAACTGTTATCTCTGTAGCATCCGTGTACTGCATAACAACAACAACAATAAATATATTAATAAAACAATGAAGTTGTTACTAGAGTGTAAACTAGCGGTACTAACTTGGAATAATACATACTTCCCGAGATACACCACAGTTACATGTATAATGTATGATAGAGCCTAATGAACACTACAGCTGATGCCTCATCAATGCAACCAGTAGAGACATAGATAATAGCATTGTCATTCTTACAATGAAATAGCAACAGAGAAGAGTTGAAAGTGTTCTAATCATAGCCAGTCTAATGATATAGGCACATAAACTATAAAGCCACCATTTTGACAAGCTGTTCCAGCTGTGCACAACAGTCATATGTACAGTTATAGAGCGTTACTCACGTCAATACGTCCTTCCTCCTTCATCTTGTCACACTCCCTGACTTTAGCGGCCGCTCCTCTATGGATGGTGACCATGTCAGGGAAGGCAAAGATGAGACCCAAATACTCCTTCATGGTATCCAGTGCAGGCAACATGTCATTGCGAGGCTGGGACACATAGAGGGACAGCAGATGGTTCATACAATTATTACTTAAGTTTTAAAATAATGATTAAAATTGGCTAGAAAAAAATAAAATCTCTTTTCCAGTCTCACTGACACTCCCTTCTTCAAATCTCTCTCACCTGCTCTGCATGCATCTGACCAATTTCCTCGTAGGTAGTACTGGTCTTCTTGATGGCCGTTGTCAGACTGGCAGCATCTACAGACATGTGACATGTAGTAAATGTACATGTATTGTACGAATATCCTTAATATTAAATATTCATGAAGATCGTTGTAAAGGACATACATGTACACTGAAATGGGACTGGCTGTGTGTGTGTGTGTGCGTGCGTGTTCATGTAATCGTGACAAAAAGGTATTCTAAACATAGTAAAGTAGAGAGTAGTTTTGCATAACATATATAGCAACCTGATTCTATAGATACAACAAACATATTAAATGGCTGATACTATGATCGATAAACTGACATGAAGAGGGTAGCAGGCTCATGTTCACACACACACACATACACATAAACACACACACACACACAAACTCACATTCCAGGTCTTCCAGTGCGAATGTACTGGCCAATCCGTTGAACGAGACAGACATCTTGTGGAATTCCGTCATGAAGGCTACATGTCACATAGAGGCAAGTAAACACGCACACACATACACACTCTGTGTACATGTACAGTGCTTCCAGCTTAAAGAGTGGATTTTTTTAGCTTTTTGGTTAAGGTTGCTAATTCTGCTATAATTTCTCAAGTATGTGTTATAGAAAGCTAAAAATTTGTATTATTATACATTAATGTCATAATAACATACAGACAAAACAATTTTGTGGGTTTGTGGTTATTGTTGTGGTTATAGGTGATGGAACTGGGAGCTTCAAGACAGTGAATTTGGAAGTGTTTAAGCTGAAAAAAGAGAAATTATTTTTCCTTATCTCTATAACTTGGTATACTGATACTTTAATACCAGAAGTTTCATATGAGCCAGATTTTGTGGGCACACGAAATTTGAATCTCGAAATATTTTAAATTTTAAGAAAAAAAGTGTTTAAGCCAGGATTTTTGAATTTATTGAGTATATCTCTAAAATTTGACACATGATGTAAAATTGCCTTAAAATTATTATGTATAACTTTGGTAGCTATACCTTGAAAATTGAGTGAGTTGTGGCTGTTTTTCACCAAAAAAAATTTACGCACGGTAAGGGTCATCAAATGATGACCTTTAGAGCGGGTTGTGGGCCTTTAGTACACGTAAACGCGACGTCACAAAACAGCGCATGCGTAATTGTGCAAGGGCGCCAGTTTACCGCTAATTGTTACACGGGTATGGCTGATTTAGCTACGGTTGTATCTCAGGCCCTAGGTATCAAGTTTTACGGCACTATTACTGCCGATCACGGCCAGCGTTTTAGCTTCCGTCTGGAGCTGCACAACCCGTAGGACTCCAACTGCATCGCCCTGATGTTGTCAGAATACCGAATGCTGGGAGCCTTGGGAGTTAAACTCCTTCAGCTTTTGAAAAAGACAACCACTTGGATAGCTCCACGTTAGTAATATACCAGCCAACAATTCTCACTGATTTCGACTTCGTTTACTGCTGCTAGTAGAACGATACAGCTGATTGCAGTTAGGGAAAGTCCCGTCTTACCGCTCGGGGAAATAACCGTTTGACCTTAGCTCGTTAACTAGTTACGTTTAATGACGAACTACCGCAAAATCTTGACGTCAAAAAAATGGCGTAAAATGTTTTAGAGTGAATGAGAAAAGTGCTGTTCTCCGTTTTCCATTCTCTAAACAGGCAGTTTTACTGTTGTAAACATTGTTGGGATGATGAAGAAAAGGTATGTGTATGTTAAATGACTGTAGTGAGGGTCTATACAGTAGTTTTAAAAAATCCACTCTTTAAGTTGGAAGCACTGTATCTGTAGTTACCTATATGTATTTTAGAAACCTCATACGTTGTATGTGAGAGTTGCTTTACTCTCCTTAAATCTACCAGACATTGCTCACTAAACAGTCTTCTTACCTGACCCACTCCAAGCTAGACAGAGGAAGCT
>WLWI01005513.1_pt1 | contig 10548 bp, 7 predicted proteins | sample 6701501 | NCBI WGS metagenome assembly WLWI01 (sample SAMN12718690, study PRJNA515312) | sponge metagenome | isolation source: marine sponge | host: Mycale hentscheli | place: New Zealand: South Island, Marlborough, Capsize Point | collected 2014-11-01
GCTCCACGATCATTACGATCATACATATGAGGACCTATGTCCTGTATAAAAACTGTTTCATTTGGATAATAAACAGTGCCATTCAAAGTAAAGTACAAGCCATCCGCTGGTGGACCTGGTGAATATAGAGTTTATTATATTATTATGATTGCCTTATTTAAGAATGTACTAAAAATGAGTTCACATTAACAAAGCTTTATAGTTTGAGGCATATAGCTAGTTAGCAATAAAGAAATGGAGGGGAAAACTCCCAATTCAAGTAATTTAAACTAATTTTAATTTAGATATTCTAATCATGAGCATATTGTACATAAGGGATGCAGTCACCCACATATTCCAGAAAGCTATACTACTTTCTGTTGCTTTCAAAATAATAATGGAAATTTAACCACTCCCTTGCATTCCTTGACAACTCTTCCTTAATACCCTAAATGACATTGTTTGAACTATCCCATTAGGAATTCTTCCGTCCTGATAAAGATTAGTCATCAATTAGCCATCTCCAATATCTTATCCCTACTTGCAAGTTCGCTTATCCACACTGTATTATGGAATTCTCACTCTCCACGTACTCCACGTCAGCTCGCCTCAATGGTGGAGCAGCTAAATAAGAATGTAATTAAGATTACCTTTGGCGAAGACCACTGAGTATACAGCGAATGAGAAAACTAGAACAGACAGCATTATCTGACAGTACAAAAAAAAGTAAACAGCACAGCTTCTTAGCTTAGCTTAAAACGCCAACGCAAAGTCCAGGGTGATTCCCTCTCCTGCGGGGATTTTTTTCCACCCAATTAGCCAGTGGTTCGGTAAGGGTATTACTAGGCTAAACTCACGGTTTGTCTGGCGGAGCCCAACACAAGTCTGGCATAGCCCGACACATGGAGCTATTAGTCTGGAGTAGCCAGACCCTTTACGGAACCGCTAAGCTGGGAATGGTCTGGGGACGACATGGCCAAACCAGGAATAGCCCTCCTCAACCACAAATAGAAATTCCTGTACTTGTTCACCCTTTCTGGCCCTGATCATTATTGTATAAGTTAGGGTACTGTAAGTGAATAGTTATAGCTATTATAACAAAATAAAGGCTAGCTACACCAAGAGCAAATATAACATGTTTGTATACCTTTATCATGTGCTGTAACTAGTAAGTACTCAAAGAATCACAAGTAGCTAATAGTAACTAGGTACATGTCATGTTGACTGCAAAATAAGTTACAATAGGACAGTGAGTACAGTAACCTACATCTAACTAGTTATAGGTTACCTTTTGTCATCAAACCTTGACACATGAATAAACAGCGGATTATCAGTATTGTATTTGTATGGGCATCATATATCTATAGTTAGTTTGAGGTTGATGTCTGGGATTCTCCCAGACATCTGTACACTTCTCTACAGCTCCCAGAGAACTGAAAGAACTGTATGCATCTATGAACATTCATTCCATGTCATCCCTTACCCATTCCACGTACTCTATAATTATATTCATATTCCATGTAACCCATTGCACCCCGCATCTTGTTAAGTTCTATTGTTGTGTCTTATATTGTAATAATCATCGTAACTCTATCAATACTGTGATTGCCCCGCACAGTTGATGTATGTGGGTTTAGTTCACTTGTTTTCCACAGGAATTGTAGTTGGTCAGTGCTAATTTTCGCATTCCATTTGGGATGTAATTTCGACGGCAATTGATCTATAATACCCAACTTCATGAGCTGAGTTTATAAGTTTGTTGTTGTCGCTTTTGTTTTGTTGTTGTTTTGTAGCAAAACGGTTACTATGACAATTAATTCTAAACAGGTCTTCTCAAGTGGTCTAGTTGTACTATTGTACTGGAGCAAATACATGTGTGCTTGCTATCTTCAGTGTTTGGATATAACCAGGTCTTCAATATCTGATAAGACCATTAGCTACTATTAAAGTAATAGCTATAGTATCTACTATTAAATTGCTACTGGTAGCTAGCAACTCTGAATTTCATGACCACCAATTTTCAAACTATTTTATTTTTATACTGTCCCATTGAATTTTCTTCCATTTAAGTCACAGTACAGAACAGATAGGTAATGGTTCTGAAGTTATTAATACTATTTAGAGGAAGCCAAAACAAAAAGCTTGCAACCAGCACTAATGTCTGTGCTGTCCAAAATTTTCAAGCACCTGCTTCATTATTTACTTTGGACATAATAGGTATTTTGCTGGGACTAGATCACTTTGCTGGAACATGCTAAATGTTTTGTTATGATGTGATGGTCCTTGTAGTGACAATGGACATTGAACTATGTTGTGTTTGTCATCTTCGTCTAGTCAGCCTGCTGACCTCAAGATTGTAATTGTATGGAGCGTTGCCACCACGCGGTGATTTTTGTATCTTTGTGTGTTTCATGACTTTAGTCTATAAAGCGTTTTTTAATTAAAGGTTTATGTATAGCTATGAATCAGATACATGTGACAATGAGAATTATGGCTACTCATGGCATGCTAGGACCTTTCAACTTAGTTTCTGGAGACTGGGCGTCTTACATTGAAAGAGCGGAGTTGTACTTCACAGCAACCGACATCTATCAGCAATAATTCCTCGAATCCATGGTTTAACTATTCCATATTAAATATGTACAAATTCCAGTTAGATATCTTTTCAATTTTATTTTTCGGTAGTGACCCATGACTGTTATCACACACTGTAAAGGCAAGCTCATTACCCCTAGCCCAGCTTAACAGCTTTTTGAGTTTTTTTACAGCAGCCTTCCTCTACTGAAGCCTACCCAGGTCAGAGCAGCTCTAAAGTATCATCTGGATATGAGGGGGTGCCCGCTAGAGAGTATTACAGCCAACTTTACACTTTACCAAACCTAGTACACACTACTGCAGAATATCTAGCATAGAATAACCACTCATTACATTTTGTCAGAGTGATATAGCAAGATATTTCATTCTCACACTTTATTCTCACTTCATCTGGCTCTTTAAAATTAATTAGCCTGCTCTTGAAATATTTCACCTTATCACACTCTGACTCATGTAATAAGCATCATATACAATATATATTTATATATTTCATGCTAGATATAAACCTTCAAAATAGTATTTTTAGGTTGTGACCCTGAGAAATAGTTCCAGATATCATAAAGGCTTTACTCTCAAATACTCTAGTAATTAATATCAACAGGACTTGCTTACCAGTTTTTTGTTCTGTTTTGTTGTACCGCTACCTTCCGCTAGGGAAGCCTACCCAGCCAGGCCAGAGAATCTGCTAAAGTATTACCTTGAGGTGTGGGGGGGCCCAATGAAAACTTTTAAAGCTTATATAGCATTCAAGATTAGGTCCTGGCAAAGTATGCAAGCATTTTTTTTAATACAGTAGGCATGAATAAAATAGTGGAATAGAATATAACAGGTAAATTTAAGAAGAGCAAAAGTTGCTGATCACTATATGCTGGAGGTGTGTCATCTTCCCTTACTAATCCACATACAAATCATGCCAAGGCTAGATGAAGACATGGAGGTAGCAGTTTCACCTTTAAAGTTGGCAGAATGCCAACAAGTATATTTTGGTTTGGAGTTATTAACAGCTGCAGCCTGGGATAACTCAATGCCACAGAGTATCCTCACATTTGTACAATCATATCAGCAAACTTAGAGTGACCAAAGGATTAAAATGGCAAGTTTAGTTTCAACTGGAATATAATGAGACGAAGTAGAAAATTAAAACCATATATATATTTCTTGTCAAGGAGTAGTCATGCAAAGAAAGGATTTAGCACACAAAGATTCTCTGGTGAGAAGAAAGTGATTTGAGATTACAAAATTAACTTGCATGAAAAAATATTTTTTCCCATATTCTAGCATTTTTAATTAAAGCTTCTCCTTCAATACTTATGAATTGATATTGAAATAAAAATATATGACAAAATAACAAGCCAGGGTTTATTAGAATTGCAGCATTAGAAGCCACAAGTATATGTAAATTTGAGCATAAGGTCATTTGCAACTGTTTTCATTATAAGAAGCTTCACTTACATTTTAGTTAGTAAATACTGTAATATTCATTTTAATAATAATTAAAAAAGATATAATTTTATTAATTCAAAACACGTTACAATGAATATGGAAGCAGGTGTACAAGTAATAAAATATTTATACTAATAATATAATGTACATAATCAGTAGGTTGAAATTCTACCAAAGAAGTATGCTATGTAGCCAAGTCCACTGTGAGTCCCAAACATTACACTGTTTCATAAACTGCTAGTGATTCATTTGGTATGTTATTTGATATTTCACCATATGCTGCACAGTTGCTTAACTTTATGTTTCTGTATGCGACACAGGTAGTCATTGCCATATCTTCAGGTTTGGAACTACTGCTTTGATTCATTTCCATATCCTCATATTGATCGTTATTTTGCATATTCTTCTTTACATGATTATCTGACCGGGAGCCATTTGATGCTAATCTAGTAACACAACAACATATAATACTGATATGATATGGTTGTAGTATATGCATAACATTTCTGAATTGATTCCATTCTTATATTTGTAGAAAAAATGAAACAAATGTGTACATAATTTCCTATGACTCAACTTATTCAGGAATTATTAATTTTACAGATTATATCTACTTTTTTATGATGCTTTAGAAAGTAACGTTGATTATCACATGTTAATGCTCTGAATAATATCATTTGCAGAATCTAAGAATTATGAGTTACTATAACACCAGTTTTCAAAACTTTAAACTAAAAAGTATGCAAAGAAACTTTATGCTAAGTAATTTAATAATACAATTGTTATTACTATATTTAACTTTGCCAAAATGGCACACCCCAAGAATAATAAATACTTTGGTAGTATTTGTCAATAAGCTCATTAAAATTTATGAAATGTCATTTGCTGGCCATAACTTCACTTTGTTTCACTTTTACCTGAAATTACTAATACCATCAAATTTCTTAGCCTATTTAATACATGTAAATGCACAAAGCAATACAGAATCCCCCAGTGAAAATCAATTTAGGCATTCATAAATCTGTCAGTCTGTTGTACATGTATGCATTATTAAAAATTTGCAGCTAACAGTGACCACAGACAATTACAGGGAGAGTAAAAGAGGCATCATTGGATAGCTATAGTTATTTTATTCATCCCCAATATGTGATGTCCCTGCCACCTTCCTGTTCAATCCAGACTATCAATGGCTATCCTGTTTGATCAAACTGGACAGCCATTGCATTCTTCCTGAGGCTATCAATGGTAGCTCCTGAATGAATGAACGCCTTTCAACAGTAATGTTCAATCATTTTTGACAAGAATTTGGAATGTTTCCTTCTTCCACACTCAACACCAAAAAATTTTAAGGTTGTGTCACAACCTGTGACAGTTGCAAACATGAATCATCAGTTGATATTGTACACTTTGCACCTTTCCCTCAGTGTGCATTGGTATGGTGCTAAGTAGCCAGTAATAATATTGTCAACATTGCCAGCTGCAAACGGTAATATTGTCTCTTGAACATTGATATCTTCTAGCACTTTTGAAGCAACAAATCTGCAGCCTTCTCTGTATGAGTAACAAAAACACATTGCACTAAGAGTATCTACATGAACTCTGAGCAATACTAATGCTGTGTCTGCAAAGTATGACCAGGGACAGAACATGGCCTAGTTGCTTGAAATATGGCTTGCCCAATACTAGCAACTTTCCTCTTTTCTCATGAACAGAAAAATAATTTTAAGAAAGCACAATGTCGCAAGAATATTGTCTTGAGCAGAATCAAGCCTTTGAAATCAATGCTAAGATATTCTTTGGTGTCATATGAAACAATTCTGTTAATGTCACATGGTGCATCAACAAAAACTAATTATGTATATGTTATAATATATTTATATATACATATTTATAGTGGTTATAGCAAGAATGAAATGTGAATTCTGGCAGAAAGTGCGAAATATTAAGTTTCAGAAGTTTTATCATTGCACATTAAGTTATAAAAACACTGGGATAAAAGGAATAATTTTTAAAATAATTGAGAAAAAACTTACATTTCTAAAGGAAATTAAGCACTCTCCTTCATTTTAATAATGTGTTGCCTAACACTTGAGCCTTTTAGATGTACATCAATAAATTGAACAATGCAAGTACGTAAAGTCAAATTTGAAATGGAGCGGCAAACAATTCTTGGCATTTTAACGGAGAAGAATAGGCATGCTAAATATGTACCATGTAAACTATCTAGTTTTTCATCAACAGTGAAGCCGTCACAGTAATGTAACATATGAGATAGGCTGTGATCACGAAAAAAAAAAAAGAGAATTGTTCACATTAACAACTTGAAACCACATATTAGGGATGAGGTGTCAGATGACTTTGCTATGGTACAGAGAATGGTTGTTGTGTCTGAAGAGATTGAGGAGAAGAAGAGTCAGTCTAGCCCTGTGTTAACTACTGAACAGCAGCAGTCCTTGGATGCAGTTCTGTGTAATTTAGCTCATGTTTTTCCACACAGCCAGTCCCAGTGGTGAAGAAGGACGGATCTATCAGAATCTGTGTGGACTACAGGAGGCTTAACTCTGTGACTATCCAGGAGCCATTTCATATGCCCCTGATTGACGAGGTCTTGGTTAAATTAGGTAATGTTTAGTTTTTCGCAGAGCTAGATCTGGCAAAAAGATTCCATCAGATACCAGTTGCTACAGAAGACAGAGTGAAGACCAATTTCATTATACCCTTATCTTAAAATGATGTTTGGCTTAAAAAATGCCCCGGCATCATTTCAGGGTATGATGGTCAAGTTTTGAGTGGTCTTGAGGACTTTAGTTCACCTTATATTAACGATAGGTTATTTTTAGTAATATTTGGGATGATCATTAAAATTTTAATACATGTTGCTAAGGTTTTGGAGGCTATTGACAATAACAGTTTAACTGTTATATTAGAGAAGTGTACTTGGAGTGCTGCCAAGATTGAGTTTCTTTAGTTCAGAGTTGGGAGGCATGGCATTAGCATACCTGAGGTTTGTGTGGCTATGTTTAAACAGTTTAAGAAACAACAAAAAGTGTGAAACAACTTCATTCATTTTTTGGCATAATTAATTATTACCATCATTTTATTTCTAATTTATGTTTTTATACCAAATCATTGACAACAAACTTAAAGAAGGGTCACTCGAACATCATGCAGTGGACGACTGGCATGACTCATGATTTTGATACTACTATTACCCTAATTTGTAACTCTGTGAGTCTCGTTGTACTGAGTTCCAGTGATGTGTTTTCTGTAGTGACGGATGCTTCAGTCAAGGGAATAGGCGGAGTCTCAGGAAGGAAGTGCCGGTCAAGTTCAGACGCAACCTCATGAGGAGAAGTTTGCTGCCACGGAGTTGGACTGCCTGGCTGTGGTCGACACCATCAAACATTTTTAAGCTTACCTATATGGATGGCATTTTCATGTGTACACAGACAATGTTGCACTTAAAGGCCTACTTACCTCAGACTGCCTTAACAAATGTTTATGGCAGCATTGGTGTTTGTACTTACTGAACTTTACTTTCTGTGTACATTACAGGAGTAGATGGGACAATGTGGTTGTGGATTCCCTTACTTGTCAGGGATGGACTGACAGAGATGATGCAGGTTAGGGAGAGGATGACAGTGAGTCCCAAGTATTTCAGACATCTATGAACAACAGGAAATCCAGACAAGCTTATGAGGAATCTCTTTTATCAAGATGCCACCTTCCGAGGGGAGGGGGTGGGGTGATGTGGGAGACCCTGCCACACAAGCCGCAAGAGGATCACCCACATAAAGATACTGTACTGGATATTCTCTCTATGCCACCCTTTACTGTATAATTTGTGTACTTCCTTTACCACACCTTACCTAATCATTTATGTTTTGTATCATTTCTGTGTGCGTACCTGGTTTTGTATACATTTGGCCAGGAGCATGAGCACAGCAGATTCTCTGATTGTCATGATTCTGAAATGAGTGAAATCCTGAGAAGAAGGCACCAGCGTGAAACCTGGGTTACCGTGACGGAGTATAACTGCTAGCAGCAAACCCCACACATTCACGCTGATGGTAATTTTGGTGTGTAAAACAAGCCTTTCACTAAATGAGTCTCAATTTTACATGAATCAGGGTGTAATATGATGACATATTTCACTTGCTGGCTACTTCATTTTCATGAGCCAAGGCGAGTAAAAATAAGCCCTGAAAGCCAAATATTCAAATGTTATAAACAATTTATTCTTATCTTCACTGCAGTAGTTTGTAGCTACTAGGATTAGTAATTCTGCTATTCCATGCCACCAGATGATATTTTAGGGTGAAGGGGTGGGGGAAACTCTGTAAGTTGGGGGTTGCTGCACTCATTAGAATATCAGAGGACAATGCTGTAAGAAGCTTTCTTTCTCAAGCGGTTACTCCATCCCTGTACAACTGGCATGGAGAATTATTTATTTGAGTATGAAGTATTGCATGTTGAATGTCACCAGACATTGTTGTTCAATTATCACTGTTTTTTTTTTGTACTCACTATTAATTCTTGTTGTACAATGTATGTGAAAAGTAGCAGTTGCATCAGCTACTAATATGCTAGTTTAGATGCATCACTTTCATTTTAGGTAGCCTCTACAAAGCTTGGCTCATTATAGACTAAAAGAAAACTTAGTGCAGCATTCTTCTCTGACTAATTGTGTTTCTTCTGATTAGAAAGTAAACGACTCCAAACTAAATACATAGTTTGTATCTGCATTTGGTCACACTTTACTAAGTCAAAACATTAGTTACAGTGAATATGGAAGCAGGTGTACAAGTGATTACCAATTCAATTTACTAATGTATATAAACAGTTGGTTGATAGTCCACAAATGAAGCATGCTAATATAGCTAAGTCAACTGTGAGTCCCAAACATTACACTGTTTCATAAACTGCTAGTGATTCATTTGGTATGTTATTTGATATTTCACCATACACTGCACAGTTGGTTAACTTCATGTCTCCGTATGCGGCACAGGTAGTCATGGCCATATCTTCAGGTTTGGAACAACTGCTTTGATTTGATTTATTTCAATCTCTTCATATTTATCGTCATTTTGCATACTATTCTTTACATGATTATCTGACCTGGAGCTAATGGATGCTACCCTATTAACACAACATAATATATGTATATATTCATATCACATGGTGGTATTATTTATTATCTTTAACTGTGCCCAAATGGCACACTCCACGAAATAATAGAATTCATATAGATATATTAGCTGTCTCGTAAACTTACTTGAATGCTTTAATTTTAATGCAGGTTATGAGAGACATAATCATAATAGCTACTACTACAGCAGATGTCACTACTGCACCAAACATTACACTTGAATTTCCTGGAACTAAAACTACCAGTAGAGTGGATGACAAAAACTAAACCTAAGCAATTTTATTGTAAACAATTCACCTTGAATTATGTCATTATTAAATGAAAATATAAATTCCTATCAAGTAATTATTCTGTAAACTACATAACAAATACTATACTTTATTAATAATACCCAAGTTTTCACAGAAATATACCATTTTTTAAGTTCTTTGGAAAAACAACATGAACAACTTTCTTTAAAGAGTCTCATTATTGCAGAATTTGAGAGACAACATAAATTAACTAAAACTAAGACAATTGATAGTATAACTAACTAAATCTTCTACATGGTATTGAAGAAAAACTAAAAACTAACTAAATCTTCAGGGAGAATTTGGGGAAAAAAACTAAAACTATGCATTCAAGATATTTTTTTAGTATGAATAACTAAAACTAAGAAAGTCTGAATTGCTAAACCAAAACAACACTGGTTTTTAAGCCAATGTACAATTAAGTTGGTAAAATACTCATTAATAAATTGATAGATGTAATGTTGCAATCAAGGGTAGCTTTTAGATAATTGAAAATATTTCAATTTTTATTAATCTTGTATTGATATATACCTGTATGGAAGATTTCTTCATTGTATTGTGTCATCAACATTGTATGTGATGATAATGTTAATGAATTGTTATCTCCATTTACATTACTGATATTCGTTGAATACATGAGCGTGATTGGTGTAGAATCTAATTCTATAAAAAGGATATAATTTTTTGTAGTTATGTGTGTCACATTATATCTTATCCCAACAGTCATTAGAGTATAATAATTGATAAATCTTGTCTTGGTCTAACAAAGTATGTTTGTGAATTTAGTCCACACTAGATATTTTCACAATGCTGTGTGACCTTTAGCAAGCTCACAACCCTAGTAGTTATAGCAGCTGGCCTTATAGCTTGCCAGCTCCAGTATTCCAGGTTTTTACAGCTACCTTCCTATGGTGTAGCCTACCCTACAGGGTTAGAGCAGCTGCTAAAATATCAGCTGGGTCTTTGGGAGCCCCTATAGCCAACTAATAAATTAACTACTGTGAGTGTAATAGCTATAGCTAATATAAATGAAAGGCTACACCAAGAAAAAACAAAGCATTAAAATGTTGTATTCTTTTATCATGTGTTATG
>WLWI01005514.1_pt1 | contig 10546 bp, 7 predicted proteins | sample 6701501 | NCBI WGS metagenome assembly WLWI01 (sample SAMN12718690, study PRJNA515312) | sponge metagenome | isolation source: marine sponge | host: Mycale hentscheli | place: New Zealand: South Island, Marlborough, Capsize Point | collected 2014-11-01
AACAGAAGTCGAAGCTACACTCAATAGTCGACCACTTCTGCCGGTTCATTCCACTTCTCCAGATGGATTTGAAATACTTACTGCTGGTCATTTCTTGATTGGCAGACCGCTACGTTCTTTGCCCTCCGGAGTTTCTTCTACAGACAAAATATGCAATTTACGTCGTTGGAACTTGGTGAATAGATTATCAGCGGATCTGTGGAATCAGTGGTATAAAATCTATCTCCAGTCATTACAGAAAAGAGAAAAATGGAGAGGTGTTAAAAAAAATCTGAGTAAGGGTAACATAGTTTTACTAAAGGATGAATCGAACTGCAGCAATCGAATGTGGCCCCTAGCAAGAGTGCTAGAAGTTCACCCTGGAGCTGACGGTCTCGTAAGGGTAGCTACGGTTCTTTGTGATGGAAAGAAGTACAGAAGGACAATAAAGAAATTGGTTCCTCTTCTTCGGATGTCTGATGGATCTTTTCCTGCCCGGGAGTGTGTCCAGGCCTGCAAGCATGCCTGGAGTCTTAATCCACGCGCCAGCCCAAGTCCTCATCCTCGTCGTTCATCGCAAGTCGTCGATCGCGATTAAACTCGTTGTCATGAACTTGTTTATAAATGCATGCATTGTATTATCATTCCTTAGTTACTCATTAACTCATTTTTTTCATGTATTGACTCTATTTGGTCTTTGTTTCTCTTATTAAACTAAATTGTGATTGTTGGAACTTGGCTGTATCTAGTCATTGGGCTAAGCGGCGGGATTCCAGAGATAATCAGATATAAAGTCCAGAGTGTCTGTGGGCCTTACAACCCCACTGCTCTCTCATACAGCAAGATGTCTCTCTGGCAGGACGTGACCGTCCAGTCATAGCTTTATGCTCATAATTAATCTTCTGATAAATAAAGTATTTACCGCTTCCTAACGAGAGACAATTGTAGTATTTGAAATTTGTTGCATGCAGAATTAATTTCGTTGAGATATAGCTATGGCCCTTAGAAAATTTTAAATTAAGTAGTACGAATTATAGTATTCTAATTATGAGCTAATTAACTTTTTGTATCAGTTTGATAGCAAGAGCATACTCATTGCAACAGCGAGATACTAGCTAAATGTCCAGGATAATAGAATAATTATCTTCGACTGATTCTTGACTCTGTCAGTACTATCCACGATGTCTTCCTCTGAAAAGGATATTAATTCATATGGTCCTTCACTTTGACATAATTCCTCACGAATTAAGTTATCATTATTGTCTCCTTTTAATTTAGCATGGACATCATAAGATGGGTTTGTAGCCAGCACAGCTTCTTCTGAAGAGCTCTCCAGGTTTTGTGAGACTCTAGAACGACAGTAGTTACGTAAATATTAATTCATAATTCATGTAGCTTGTGTAGTTTGCTTTTTAACCACGAAGAGCCACCTAAGTTGTGTAAGTTAAGTCAGTTAAAATATAACAGTAAAGCTTAAGTGGATTACTACTTCCACCTTGTTCACAAAGCAGACCTGTCATGTTAGGAGGACTTATGCATTGAGCATTGCCACTGTAAGTGTAGTGAAACAGTCACTACATTATTAGAACTTGAACTATTACACTGTCTTATAATATTATTATTTCTAATTAGGTTTACCCGGTTATATTTTACATTATGGTTTTGTTTCTCGGGGTATTTTCCCATGTATATTTTATGTTTAACCACTGTTATCCTATTTCTAATTACATTCAAACTTCGTGTTCATTTACATTTGTGTCCATTTATTCAAATATCTTCTTCCCATCTTGTATTACATTCCCTCATCCTTACCTCTAGTTATATACACCAGTTGTTCCTCATACCATTTTAGTTGTTGTATTTTCTGCCTTGTTTAAAGATTAAACTCTTTATACACCTTAAGAATTAACCCTCCAGGTGATTGGGCAGCCCCAGCAACTCTGGTGGCAGCCTACTCTCAAGTATTCAGTTAACCCTGAATAGCTTCGATCCTGTGGCCTTAAGTAAACCCTGACTGACCCGGTTCCCTCACAGTAAGTACAAATTTTCTGACACTTTGTGTTGCAACTGCTGAAAGTGGGAGGTGTCTTGTGTTCACAGTGTTTTCTAGTCCAAAGTGGAGTACACTGGCAAGTATTGTTGTAGACACATCTTCCTTCATTCAGGATTACATTCTGTAATGTGAAATATTCAGTAGTAGAACAGTATTTAGAAGCATTATAAAATGTTCATCTCACATACAGTTTAGTTCTTAAGGTATAGAACAATTGGAGCAAGAAGAAGAGTGGTGGCTGTATGAAGAATTGGAACAAATGCTTTCAGGACACATTTCTTGTGCTATCAAACAAGTAAAATGTATGAAAAATTGAAGCAAATATTTTCTGGACATATCTTCAGTGCTTTAAAAAATGTGAAGTTAGAAAAAAACAGGTAAAAAACAATTTTTAACTTACAAGTGCATATTACTCCTTCCCACTGATTGCACGTTGGTGCTGCAGCAGACGGGCATTCTTCTACACTTTTCTCTTAGCCTGAGCATTCAACAATTTTCACTCCACTTCTAACACTACCAGGAGCGGCAGAACATAGCCCTCCATTTATAGCTGCAGCAAGTGAACAATTGAAAAAATCATTCAATTTATTACTCTTTATATTCATACCGATTGTAGTTTTGTTTGGATATCCCAATGTGTTGCAAGCTACCATAGCTTCTCTATCAGTCCAGAGTGTTCCTCCACGTGCTGGTGTCCACTGACTAGGATCACTAAGTCCACAGATTTCTAAGTAGCCAGAAATGTCACCAGCTCCCAAGCTACTAGTAGTAGAATTATGGTAGACATTTTTGATCACTTAAAGCTGATAGATCTTCGAACAACCTAAGTAAGTAGAAGTAGCTATAATTTAGGATTTTTTTCACACTTCTAATTCTCAACAGCTTACTTGTTCCCTGAGCTTTGAAATTGATGAATCTGGAATTTAGGATTACCAGCACTAGTAGGTTCATTTTTTTTTAAATTGAGGGGCTGGTTTGGCAGCAAGAGCTAAAATAATTAGTCTGCAATAAGACTCTTATTTAACCAGGCTACATTTCTTGGATTTATCAGGAAGTGTAAATTCGCAAGACTTGATAGTTTTGTCAATGTTTTACCCATTTCTATGGTGACACCTTACCTATTCTGTAATATCGAGGATTAATTTAATGCTTTGGTGGTGGACATTTAATCCTCTACAAACTTTTTTCAATCATGAGAGAGGAATTTATGTCTATTACCTTCTTGCTTTTCACTATTAGGCAGAATACCTTTGGGACTAAAATAGGCAAATTAATATATGATGGATACTGCACACAACACTAAATGTGCATACAATACACTAAAGCTTATTTCTTAGATATTGTAATTATGGAAGGTGTGAGCAATAGGTTATATAGTTGGAACTAGACATATCATTACTATGAATGAAATCTGTTTTAGATATGACAAAACTGTTTTTTTTTGGACTTGCACAGGATGCAGTAAGACCTTATGCAGACAGAAGATAGGCAAGGATAAAAGTTGGTAATTTTCTTGTTGAGGAGAAGAAGTGAAAACTAATAGACTTGTCAGTAGTATTGTTTATTGATTCAAGTGTGATCCTGTTAATAATTGTTGAATAGTGCTTGGTGTGTTATTGTTAATTGATTGAATAGTGTGTGGTATATCATGTGCTTATTGCATCCTGTAAGTTGTTATATATTACCTCTACACATGTCATTTTTGTCAGTTCTGTCAAAGTCCCTGTTTCTTGTGCTTGTCTTTTGTATTAAGAACTTACAATAATATATCTTTCAAAAAACCTGTGCAGAATGGCTAGCCACACCAGTGAATACAACTTCCTGGGGAGAATAGTTAGGCAGAAGTATCCGTGCCCCTATGCAATTCCCCCACAGACACAGAACCTATAGGGGAGGATTACTGGCAAACTTACAGCTGTAGTGATTATATCAAGTTGTTAGTAACAACTAAAACACTAAATGTGAAGACTCACTATGATAGCATAGTGGTTACGAAACATGCAGCTTCGTATAGGGTATTAAAACTGAATTTCGTCCGCCTTAAAATAACACAAATAGCAACTTATTATTAAAAATAAACTTGGGTTAAAAACTATCGCCAAAAATTTCAAGTCATTATGAAAAAGGAACAAGTACTAAATTAAAATTCACTAAAACAACACTAAAATAGCTATAACAGGCATTAATTTACCAGCCTTCATGTAGAGTCATACGAAGTGCTCTGCAACATGTTGTAGGTGATTACCTGATGATATGGATGTGTTAAGATACTGGGATTTCTAAAATGCCTACAAGACATTCTTGTAGTCTTATGAAAACATTAGTATTTGGAGATTACCTAACAATATGGAGGTATATATAAATAGAAACTGGAATTCAGATGCAAACATGAAATGAACTTGTGGTCGTATGAGTAGCATAAGTATTATTGATAATTATCTATTAGTAGGGGTGTATAAATAGATACTGAGATTTCTATAATGCAAACACGACAATACCTCCACTCCTTGGAGTGTGATAGCGCAAGGGTCATTGCACTTCTCTTCCAGCTACATGCATTGTGTAGCAAAGGCCAGGTCCTACTTGGGTATCTTGAAGGGATTATATAGTAGAGGGTGGGTTTGAGGATGTTGCTAATATACACTCCCCAAAACAAATAAGGAATCGGGAAGGTATTAACTGCAGGTGTATCAAGTAGGGAGGGAAGCAGTGGCTGCAGGCAGCTCTTTAATGTATGTGTATCTGTGTTGGTGTGCATTATAAGAGAGTGTATGAATGCTGAAATGAATTTTAAGGGCTAAATTATACGTATTTTGTTATTGATGGTGACTATAATCTGGCACATCTAAGTGTACATGCTGGAAAATGCTAGAAAATTTTTACATTAAATATTCTTTATGAGTGCAAGTGCTTAATGAATTACACACACAATACAGAAACTATCACTTAGTTATATACTATTCCTGTGATTGGTGACAAGTAGCTTTTACTACTGAGAAATTGTAGTGCAGTAGTATTTTAGAATAAAAAAACAATGAGTGTCACTGTAAACCGAGTTGAATAGAAATATCACTCTAATGTTGATTCTGTCAGTATATTTGATTGTTGTATAATTTATAGGTAGTTGTTATGTAGAAAAAAGGACAAAGTTGAATCATAGAAATGTTTTAATCATTGTGTCCAAATTATTTTACTTGTGGCTAAAACAGTATTTATTTATATAGGTAATAATATTACCTATATATATTAATACAGGCATTTTGAATCTATATGGGTAGGTTTTATTTTAAATAAGTTTAGGAATGATAAGCTAGTACATACTGATTGTTTTTAATGATCTTAATAACCATTTCCACCTGAGATACTATGCTGCAAGTGGCTTTTGTAACATTCACAATATATTTTTTAAACTATTGCAACAGTGAATAAAAATGTTAATCTTTAAAAAAAAAATGTAATAGAAAAAGGCAGCTGGGATATAACGGTCTAAATGTTATACTAATTAGTGATGAATAAATGGAACTATAATAGTCTATTAAGTTGCTTTAAGAAAAAAAACCCCGAAACAAAACAATGGTGTAGCTCCAACTATGGATATAAAATTATTACAATGACTGAAACAACTGACATTAGATTTGTCAAACCACTTAGCAAATTTTATGCTGAATCTTGGTCACCAGACCTTACAGTATTCATTCATTGGTCACTGGTTCTCACAGCTCTTTGAGAGAGAGAGAATCATTAGTTAATTATTATTACCTGTGTGCTAACTAACTGACTGCATTCATTAATTTTCAGTTTTATTGATCTACGACTGAACTGACGTGGGACTTGGCTAATGTAATGAGGTAGATAGTATTGCACAATATTTAGTGAATAGGGCACGTTTGTGCATGTGTGTGTGTGTGTGAGTGTGTGAGTATGTGCATGTTGGTGTATGTGTGTGTGTGCATGTGTGTGTGTTTTGACGACTTCTTACTATGATTGTTTTGGGATTATGTTGATAATATGAATTATATAAACATGTCATTGAAGTGTTATGTCAACATTGTCAGAAACTTATCTATTTCTTTACTTTGAACACCTAGGTCAACTATATGACTATATGATACAATTCTATCATCATATAAGTTAAGAGTTGCAAGATTTTTTGTGTGCAAACAACTGCTTCTCAGGTGTGTAAGAAAAGAGAGGGAAGGGGAGGGGGGAGGGGGCTATCTTCTTACACTGCTACTTCATGTGAAAATTCACCAGCATGTATTTGAAGCTGATTATGTAGTGGGAATAAGTCTATGAGTAACATGATTTAAGGTATTTGTATTATCTCCAACTTTATACATGATATGGTTATGAATTGTTCATTTACGATATTCCTTGATTAAGCAATTAAATATTTGGCTATTTTTATAGTTATAGTATTTACACTTTCTGGCTGGAGGACTACTTACTGCCTGGAGGACTACTTCCTGCCAGGAGGATTACTTCCTGCCATATGTCTTACTGTAAAGTTGGCTGTCAGCTTAGCCTCTTCCAAATCCATTCATTGGTTGGTTCATGGCAGTCATGGAAAAACACTTTAGATGCAGAGTTGTAAATGAACAGACTTTAGTTAGGTGCTAAAATGATGGTAGCAAAAGTGAGAGTGTCTGCAGTTAACTTTATATAAAATTTTCATCACTGCGTCATTCAGAAATGTGTTGCAAGTAAGAAACATTTTTTGATATTTAAATAAGTAATTTTTAATGTTGTGCACAAAGTCAATCTGTTTTGAGAATATATACTTAACTCACACAGAAATGTTTTTGTGAGTATATACTTCAATTACATGTGCAAGTTGGGACAGAATGAGTGAATGATGACACCTCTTCAGATAAATGAAAAGCTTCATCTTCAAGATAAGAAGCATGGTTTCCTGTCATGGGGGTTAACTATATTTAACTAGTTCACTCTTGCAAATTCTGTTATCGCACTTGCGTATTGTTGCTTGTTTTTATACAAATGAACTGCAGTTAATCCTCAGATATATTCTCAGTGATTTAAGTTTAGTGGAATAAATGTTTAGTACAACTTATAAAGTTACAACATCAGAATTCAAAAAGTGTGTGCTAAATGTAATATTGTGTTCTAAAAATAGATTATATGCAATGAAAGAAATAAGTAGACATGTTGTAAGAGTTACAGGACATATTATTGCAGCTGGAATATTTTTTAATTACAATTGTACTGTGGGTTATATTTTAACATGCAATGGTCATAAGTCATGGAACTTTTGCCATCTATTTCCAATAATCCATTTTTTGAACTCAAGAATTCCCTATCATGTATGGCCTCAGATCCTTCTTTGGTATGTTGCTTTCTGTTACTGCAGTCATTATCCACAGCAGAATCACTCTGAAAATGTGTGTTTTCAATTCTTCCAATTTCAGTGTCTGAAATGACATCTTTATTTTCAGTAGTTTGATATCCACTGTCAGAGTGATAAGTCTCCAGGCTGGAGTAGGTTTCACCCGGGTTTTGACGTCTGATGGAGGAATGAGTAGGAATGGACATGTTGCGATTAAATTTAGAGTAGTGTCCCAGTTGTAGTTGACCATCTTTCATGTGCCTGTCTAAAGTGAGACATTTTTGCTCCTCTTTATATGCATGATTGAGCTCTGAATACTCCTGCGGCTGATAGTCAGGTCTGAGTGTAGTGGAGGGCATCTCTACTGGCTTCTCTACAAGACAACCACTAACTTCTGCATATTCAGGGCAGTTACCATAGTTTATTAAAGTACTATGATCCTCTTCTACTGGACCTACTAGGTCATAGTTCCCAGTATATATAGTGTTGTTTGGTAACATAAACACAGTTTTATTTATATTTTCCCAGGAGACGTTAGAATAATACGATCTGTGACTTTGTATGGGAAATTATCAATACTATTCTGGGAATTTCCTGAAGTTGTATCAGACATAGGATTTGTTGTATCTTCAGATAGAGTGGGAAGAACATGAGGCAAATGTTCACTTGTTTCATTATTTTGTGTTCTGTGGAAGCAGTAAACAAATAAATAAATAAAGTTGATCTTACATGTTGCAACAATAATTTATGTACGATTCAGATTATATTACTAACTGAAGCTTACATACATTACCTCTTTTTTCTCTTGAATGCTTTCAGATATAGCAGAGAGAATATAACAGTAATAATAAGTATAATGATGGAGAGCAGGAGAGCGAGAGGATAGAAATGATGATGTAGAGTACTGGAGATTCCCCTAGATGAGTACATTATATATCATAGCTATGAACACTAGATTAATTATTGATAATACCTTTTTTTTGTTCACATTGTAGCCCATCATATCCTGTCATACATGCACAACTATTAATACCACTACATGTTCCTCCATTCATACAGGTCACATTACAGGTAGAAAAACTTCTGGGCAAAGTTTTGTCGGTATGTGTGTTTGTATAGGTAGTATACGACAGACTTTGTTCACAATGTTCTCCAGTCCAGTGTGGAGGACACTGGCAGGTATTATTGTAGACACATCTTCCTCCGTTCATACAGGGAGGACTACATTCTGTGGAAAGAATAATGTTATCTCTATAATAGAAATAATTCATGTGAGTAAACTTTACCTCCACAGCATATACAGTTAAGTCCTTGTTGTATTGTACAATTAGAGCATGAGGAGGATGGATTGCAATAGGAAATGTCAGAACAAATTTCTCTTTGGCACATCACTAAAGCTGTAAATTTAAAACTGTTTAATTTACTGCTTATTTATAATACAGTAACTTACATGTACAGATAATTCCAGCCCACTCTGAGCAAGTACCTTCTGAAGATTGGCAATCATTTAGCTTTGTCTCTGTACCTGCACACTCCTTGGTTTCTATTCCTCTAGTAATTGTGTCAGGAGGTACAGAACACAGACCTCCTGTGATGGCTTCGAATAAAATACAAATACTGAAATTTTCTAAGAATACAATTTACTAGTTCTAATGATAAACTTATGAGTGCAACTTCAACTATAGCTAAATATATAGTTATAGCCTGAGGTTACTTACCTAATGTTGTAGTGTTAGGATATCCTAACTGGTTACAGGCTACTCTAGCCTCTGTGTCAGTCCATAGTTCTCCTCCACACACTGGCCTCCACTGAGTGCCAGAATTTGTGTTTGAACATATTTCCAGATAGCCTTCATAACCATCATCTCCTAGCCACATACTAGAACTACCATTAGTTGTATTCACTCTTCTTATGACATCAAGTGAAGGACAATCTTTAAAAACATAATGATAATTATTAAAGAAGTTGAACTCTTACTTGCAAGTACTTGAAGTACACAATGTACTAAAGCACTCAATAGTGCTACTAAAATGTAGAATTTCAGCATTTCAGTGAGTACTTTTGGATATTCTTTGGTTGTATTGTGTGTGTACTCCTTTCTAGTTGTTTAGAGTTTCATGATGTCACTGTTTATGTAACAACTTTCAGAATGGTTCCAATTAAAATGTAATGTTATTTAAGCCATTTAACTGAGGTACTGTAGTAGTTTAAACATTTTTTGTTTTAAAACTCTTGTTCGTAGGCTTTTTTAAACAATACTGAATAAATGAAAATTGGCTATATTTGGGGATTTATTTTCCACCCAGTTGTTAAGGAGTAATTTTTTTTTGAAAAATGGAGAGGAAGGAAAAAATAATCATAATTGACCATCTAAATGTGGAATATACATTTCATAAAGACTTAATTTACACACACACACACACACACGCACACACACGCATGCACACACACATACATGCACACACATGCATACATACATACACACACACATACACGCACACACACACACACACAATTTGACGATATATATATATATATATATATTATTAAAATCATTATTACAATTAATGTTGTCATAGTCAGATATGGGCGCTGTGGCTTTCTCGCCCCCTCCCCCCCTTCCCAGAAATTCCCCTCATGCTATCAGGCACAACCATTATGGCTATATTGTAGTTAAAAATATTTGAAAATAAACACCCATCCACTTAGACCACAGATTTGAACCATAAGAACAGGAACCATAAAATTAAATTTATTTTCTGGTAGGATGTAGTAGTGCTAAGACATTAAGTCCTTTGGTTTCCTGTGGAAGATTTTCTATACATTAAATAACTAGTGGTGTGCTTGAGCACAAATGGCGAGCGAGTCTAAAGACTATACTATTTTTATTGACTTCTAACACTGAAGCTACTGAAAATAAGGTCAAGTTTTTAAATTTAGCATACAGGGTAAAGGGATTTCAGTGCCATAGTAACAACTCTGCAACTGCTTGAATTGAAGGAAAAAACAACAACAACAAAACAATACACGTTATTTAAAATGTTCTTTGTGATATTCTTTAGCTAAGTAGTGGTTGTAACACACAATGCTTTGACACAGCTGGACATGCACCTACACAGACTTACCTTCGCAGTAGTCTAGTGGACAATGTATTTTCAGGTAAATACTG
>WLWI01005515.1_pt1 | contig 10544 bp, 10 predicted proteins | sample 6701501 | NCBI WGS metagenome assembly WLWI01 (sample SAMN12718690, study PRJNA515312) | sponge metagenome | isolation source: marine sponge | host: Mycale hentscheli | place: New Zealand: South Island, Marlborough, Capsize Point | collected 2014-11-01
GATCGCTCCCTGGCAACAACAGCGCAACCAGCAACAAAAGACGGTCCAATGGCGATTTACCGCCGAAAAGGCCCGGCAAAAGATGAAATCACTCTATCCTGCAAATTCATAATGTCAGAGTACTAGTATGATAGCACAACGGTCCTCAGATGCAAAGTGAGCCACCAGCAAAGGAGCACATTACTTGTGAAGGAGCAATTAGATATGCAGCGCTTGCGCGACAAAATCGCCTTGGTTACCGGATCGACCAGCGGCATTGGTGCCGGGATCGCCCGGACTTATGCCGCAGAAGGGGCCCAGGTCGTGGTCACCGGGCGGCGGCCGGAACGAGGCCAGAATTTGGTCGAAGAATTGCGGGCCAGCGGGGCTCAGGCCGCCTTTGTGCAGGCCGATCTGAGCCTGGCCGAGGATTGCCAGCGTTTATTCTCCGAAGTCGAGGGGGCATTCGGCGGCCTCGATATTCTGGTCAATAATACCGGCATTTTTCCCCGCTGTTCCTTCGACGAGACCACACCTGAATTTTGGGACGAGATGATGGCGGTAAATCTGCGCAGCGCTTTTCTGTGCAGCCAGCAGGCGGCGCGTCTGATGAAGCCGCGGGGCGGCGGGTCCATCGTCAATATAGGCTCGGGCCACGCCTTTAATTCGGGTAGCGGTGGCAATCTGATCGCTTACGGAGTCAGCAAGACGGCGATGTACGGGATGACGATGAAATTGGCCGGAATCTTGGCCAAAGATCGCATTCGGGTCAATTGGATTACCGTCGGTTGGGTACTGACGGAAATGGAATATGAGATCCAGGCATTGGAGGGCCGCGACAAGGACGAGTTGGAAGAAATTTCCGCGCGCTTGCCGATGGGGCACAATACGGTCGAGGATATGGCAGCCGGGTGCCTGTATCTGGCCAGCGACGAAGCGGTGCGGGTGACCGGGTCCAATATCAATATCTCGGCGGGGATGAGTATTCATATTTGACCGGTGGCGGTGTTTTCGGCCTTTGGATTTCTGGGCTTGCTCTGGTTTTGCCTCGATGTGTTGTTGACGTTTAAGGTGGCTGCACTTCACTTTCCAATTTGGAGGAGACATTGCATGGCCAGTCAACTAGAACACGCTAATCTGACCGTCCGGGATATGAGCGAAACCCTAAATTTTCTGACCACGGCCTTGCCCGATTTCAAGGTCCGCGGTCAGGGCGATAGCGGCCAGGTGCAGTGGTTGCACGTGGGGACCGATTCCAGCTATATCACGCTCAATCAGGCCAGCGATCCCAACGACGACGATTGGGCGCGCTCGGGTCGGGCGCCGGGTTTCAACCATCTGGGTTTTATCGTCGACGATGCCGAGGCGGTGCAACGGCGCCTGGAGGAGGCCGGCTACCAGGTGAGTTCGGCGGGTGAGGACCACCCTTATCGCAAGCGGGTCTACTTTCGCAACCAGGAGGGGGTGGAGTGGGAATTTATTCAGTATTTGTCCGACGATCCGGCCCAGCGGAATCAGTACGGGGATTAGCTGCAAAGGGCGGGTCTGGGGGCCGCCGGCCTCTGGCGTTCAGTGAGTCCCGCCCGGGGGCTACCCGGCCACCGCTCCCCCCAGCGGCTGCGCCGCTGAGAGTCCCGCCCCCGTGCTGCCCCGCCGCCCTACCCCCACTGAACGCCGCCGGCCAACGGCCCCCAGACCCTTGAGTGGCAACTGCAAGGATATTTTTGGGAGAACATATGTATCAGCATCGGCAGGATGCTAAGGAACCGCCCCAGACTCTTGGGTGGCAACTGGGGATGAGGGAATCAGGGGCCTAACGGGAGTGGGATGATATTGGGAGAAAGTATGCACCAGCACCAGCAGGTCCGGGTGTACAATCCTCTATTGGGGGCGACTATCGAAGTGGACGAAGGGCTGGCCAATTTGTTGCAGGGGCTGTGGGTTTTGGGGATACGGACTGAAAATTCGTGCCAAGAAAATCGACCGGGGGTAATGTGGATTGAATTCCCCTGCGAAGATGCGGCGCGCTTTTTGAATTTGGTGGCGGCCGGTCGCGATCGGGACAGGGAGTTGTACGATCGGATGATGGAATTTAGCGGGGCCGATAATTGGACCTACCGCGTGCTGCCTTCTGATAGGGCCCTGCGCCGCGACGAGGACAGCGGCAGGGACCTTTTCGAAGGGGCTTCGGAGATCGTCCTCGATATATCGGTCCGTTTTCCCGTGGCCGATTACGACCAGATAGTGCAGCGCCTAGAGGCCGCTGTGCACAAGCAGCGAGAGGGCAGGAGTACAGGATGAGCTATCTACTGATAATAGGGGTATTATTTATGGCGGCCAACGGGGTGAATGCACAGACGCAGGAAGGGCCTTTCACGCCGCAATCGGCGACCCTGCGGACGCTGGCTAATGCGGCGGAGCGGGCGCAATTGGAAAAACCGGGGACGGTGATTTTTGCCGACGATTTTTCCAGCGATTCCTCCTGGGCCAATTATTTTGAAATACGGGGCCTGGACGACGGTAGAGCGCAGTGGATCGCCGCTCCTAACGACGGCGGCGGATTCGTGCAATTCAGCGCCCCGGCGGCCGATGGTCGGTCCTCGGGCTCGGGGGCCAGCCTGTGGTTGGGGACCCAAGGGTACGAGACGGTCTACTACCGCCGCTATATCAAATTTGCCGCCGATTACGATCAAGGCAATCTCAACCATACCGGCGGCGGCCTGTCCGGGGTGGCCGGGTCCAACAAATGGGGCGGCATGGGTAACGCGGGTATCCGACCCGAGGGAAACGATCGCTTTACCGCCGCCTTTGAGCCCTGGCGCGATTGGCAGCGCTACCCGGCGCCCGGCTATATGTTCATCTATACCTACTGGATGGATATGGTGGCCTCGTCGGACGGCAACTACTGGGGTAATTTCATCGAGGCGCCCCAGGGCAGCCGGATAGTCTTGGAACGCGACCGTTGGTACTGTCTGGAGCAGATGATCCGGGTCAACCAGATTGGCCAGGCCGACGGCGAAATGGCTGCCTGGATCGACGGGCAGCTCTATCTCCACTACAAAGGCTTCCGCTGGCGCACCGCCCCCGACGTCAAGATCAAGCGCGCCGATTTGGGGATTTATATCCACGAGGCCCAGCGCGACAATACGGTATGGTATGACGACGTAGTTCTGTCGACCGGTTATGTCGGCCCAGTGGAGGGGAAGACTACGCAGGTGGAGGGGACGTCGTGGGGGAGAGTCAAGGGGATGGCAGAGGATTGAGCTGTATTGTTATTTTGCATTTGCCACAATTTGTCCTGTCAGACAGTGTACACCTACGTTTCGATTTTGGTGGGTATATTACTTAGCGGTCTGTCGTCAACAAGGTTTTGAGCCTCCGATCATCTGCACGCCTCAAGAATTAATGGAGGGTTGAATAATTATGTGGAAAGATCCCATTGTCGAGGAGACCCGGAGACTGCGTGAGCAGTATTCAGCAGCGCTCAATCACGATATAGATGCCATTTATGAAGATATTCTACGGCGGCAAGCCCAATCGGCTACGAAACCGGTATCATTGCCCCCTCGTAAACCAGCCATAACACCAAGCGCCGCCTAACCAGCCAATACATCGGAACGCTATGCGTCCGATGATTGGCTGTCGTTATGCGATAAAGGCTAAGGAGACCCATGGAGAAGATTGCTGAGTGTGAATGTGGCAATCTGTCGATCTCGGTCGATGGCGACCCGTACGTGCTGATATGCGGATGTGACTCATGCCAGAGACGCACAGGCAGTGCTTTTGGCATGTCGGCATACTACAACAAGAGTGATGTGCTTTCGACCAGGGGACCGAGCTCTCAATACACCAGAGATAGTCAATTCGCGAAGAAGATCACGTTCTCCTTCTGTCCCAACTGTGGGACGAGCCTGTTTTGGTCACTGGAGAGCCGACCAGATAGCATTGGCGTTGCTGTCGGGTGTTTCGTGGGCCAGGACTTTGCGCTGCCACGTAGCGCGCACCACCTGGCGGACATGCCTGAGTGGCTCGTGCTCTCCGAAGACATCAGGATTCGATGACGGACAAGACGAAGTGTTGGATCGCGAAGAAGGTTGATGCGACGCTAACAGACATGGGGAGAGCAACATGACACGTCTTGCCTTTCTGACCTACGGGATCCTCCGAGAGTCAGGGGATCATCCTGCCACCAAGGGCTTCGTCGATCGGAGCGAAGCTTCATTCTCTCAAGCCGAGGAATCGGTCGGTTTCATCGATCGACATCGAGCGATTGAGGGACAGACCTGGGGCTCCTACGCCACTTCGCGCTTCTACGATGAACAAATCCACGGCGCCGATGTTGCGACGCTATCGCTGTGGATGGATCTCGAATCGGTGTGTGCTTTCGCGTACAGAGGCATCCATGGAGAGGCGTTCCAGAAGCGTCGGGACTGGTTCATCAAACCAGAGTGGCCCACCTACGCCGCTTGGTGGGTGGACGACGAACATTGTCCTACGTGGGAAGAGGCTTACGAACGCCACGGATATTTACATGACAATGGCCCGAGTAGTAGAGTGTTCAACTTCAAGCGCCCCTTTGATGAGGCTGGCAGTCCCACAGAACTGGATCGAGAGAAATTGGACGAGCTCATGAAGGCAAATGGTACCTAGCTGAGGCACTCATAGAAGGATGAATGAAGCGCATAACATGCATTGCAGCAGATGGATTTTCGGGGGTTCTGAGTCGACGGAGATTCGCCTTTCCCACTCGCTTGTCCAAAGCAATTGGTAGATCTGTCCGCAGCTGAACAGTACGTTATCCATAAAAAATCTAAATCCTACGCTACATTGGCATAGTCCCCAATCACGGCGCTATAGAGATTAAAATTGCTATCAATATTCGATCAAATGAATTTTCTGCCGCAGTTGATCGAGACCTGATCAGGCGTTGCTTTATCAGTGTTTATATCCAGAACACGGTATTGTCGGTCATGCCGGTGCAATAATCGATGACCAACCACACCCCGGCGACGACGAATTGGCCAATGATAAGCCCCAGGAAAAAGGGCCGGGTGGCCTTGTAGAGCCTGGGGCCGCCGTATTGCATGACCACCAATTTGATCAGCCAAGCCAGGAAAATGCTAAACCATACCTGCTTGATGATCCACACCCCGCCAATAGGAAAGCCCAGATAGTGCAGCGGCCACCAGACCCAGTGGTGGCGCATCCACATCAACGCGGTCATGCCGGCGGCCCCCAAGCCGGTCAATAGCCAACCGCCCAGATGCGGGCCGGTAGAGGTTTGCAGCAGGCGGGCGGCATAGGTGAAGGGGTTGGTCGCCCCGGCGCCAAAAAACCAGCCGTTGAGGTTGATGCCGCCGTAGGTGTAGGATAGGTACAGCAGCATAATTACCGAGCCGGCAAAACTCAGTCCAATGGCCAGCAGGATCACCCAGAATAGGGGCCGCAGGCGGGTCCCGAGATGCTCGCCCAATTTCAGGCTGTGAGCGGCGGCGGCCATGACGAAGGTGCGGATATCGGCGGCCCATACGAAGTTGAAGGCGATACCGACCATGCCCGATGCCCCCAGCGCCGAAGAGCCCGCCGCCGAGACCAGGGCCGAGGAGGCGGTCATGGGCGCCACGGCTTCGGCCAACCCGCCCTCGACGACCATTCGCGTTAAGCCCACAAAGATCAATAGCGCCAGGATTAACAAGGCGGCGGCGGCCCACAGCGGCAGGCCCGACAGGTGCAGCCAGGCGGTCATCACCAACAGGCCCCCGGCCAGCAGAACGACGGCGGTGCGATACGATAGCATTTCACCGCTGTCGTCCGCCCTGGGGCCCAAGCCCAGCGCCCCGGCGAAGACCTGTTTGAGATGGCGGCGCCCGGTCCACAGGCCAAAACCCACCAGGGTGAGCATGGCGCCCATCCCGAGGTGGGCGATAATCGGTGTCGATTCAGCGGCGTAGTAGGCCAATTTTTCCGTGCTGGCGATCCCCAGGGTATTCATCGCCGATTGGGCGGCGGTGAATAAGAGCTTGAAAAACCACAGACTGAAGGCGATGTCGAGGTTGATCAGGTAGGTGAAGCCGACCATGGGGAAAGAGAGGCGGAAAATCATCGGAGCGGTATCGGGCAGAATGGGTATATAGGTCACCAGGTCGGCACTGGGGAGAAAAGCGAAATAGGCGTGCAGACCCTTGAGACTGCTGACCAGTACAGGAAGGGCGAAGCCAACCCACATAAGAGGGTTTCTGTAGAGATTTGACAGGCGTCCGTGCGGCTCGGTCGAGATCATTTCCAGCGGCACCTGCATGAGTGGGTAGAGCAGGCGTTCGTGCTCTACCCACTGGCGGCGCAGTATTACCATAGCGCTGATCATGACCAGGTAGAGAGCGGTGGCGAAAACGCCCCACCAGAACAACGGCACCAACCAGGCGGTCCAGGGAATAGATCGGTGTTTGGGCAGGCCTTCGTAGAAATACTTGATGGCGGTGGGGTCTTGGGGAGTGATCCATTCGGGCAGATACGGGTGCAGCAGGGCGGCCCATTTATTTTCCGGGGTGGCAAAGTAGTGGACCGCGGTGGTGATGGGCAACAGGTATTCGACTAGTCCCATGGTGGGAATGGTCGAAGCCGCGCTCATCATGATGAATACCACCAGCAATTCGCCGCGCCCCAGGGCCAGGCCGGAGTGGAGGCGGGCCAGGCCGCCGTTGGCCAGGCCGGTGAGTAGGAAGAACAGGAAAATGGCGCCGGGGGTGCTGAAATCCAGGGCCATGTACGAGCCCCGGATAACGGTATTGGCATAAGGAGCGCCCAGGGCGATGCACAGCGATAGCAGGGCGCCTAGGCCAATGGCTTTGGCGGTGAAAGGGGTAGAAGGGGCCTGGGTCATTGGCTGGCTCAGGCGTTTTGTTCCATGGCCCAATCGTACATGCGGCCGGCCCGTTGGGCCACCAATTCGAGGTCGGCCTCCAGCAGATAGCCCTGTGCAGTCAGGGTGCGGGCGATTTCCCCGCAGCGGTGGATATAATCGGCTCGGTCGGCGTAGCGCTGGGTTATGGCCGGTCGTCTGTCGCCGCGGGCTTCGGCTTCCCGGGCGGTGTGGGCAAAGGGCAACCAGACCCCGGATAGGCCGACTATGGCCCAGGAGGCCCCTTGTTGCGGAGTGCGCAAACGCCAGCCGGTGAAGGTGCCCAGGGGCGCGGCGACTTCGGGCAGGCGGATACCGGCCAATTCGTTGCCGTCGCCGTCCACAGCCGGCACCAGGGTGGGGTATTCGGGCCCCAGGTGCGGGGGTTCGTTGTCGATGATGCCCTGCTCCCACTGGGGACCAAAGTCGAGGCGGCAAGGCCGGCGGTGGAGAGTGGGGCCGGGGAGGCCGGGCAAATCGGCAAAGGCGCCCGCCGCCGGCACCAGGGTGGCTTCGGCGAGACTGCCGTGGCAACTGGGCGGGGGCTCCTGGCCTTTGTTGACCCAGGCGTCGAGAGCGACCAGAAGGGCCCGATGCCCCAGGCGGAAATCGACCGGATTGCCGGGCAGGGGATCGGCTTGGGTGGGTAGGTCGGCGGGGCCGTGCTGGGTGCCGGCGAAATGGTAGATGCGCACCGCCGGATGCGGGGCAAGATCGGCGCGGGCTTCCAGGTCGGTGTGGACAAGCGAGGCGCTGCGGTTCCAGTATTCGGTCGAGGTATTGATATAAAAGATTTTCGGCGTCGTGCCGCTGGCCTCGCAGGCATCCAGCAGGCCGCCGATGGCGCCGTTTTGCGCATCGGCTTGGGGCGCGTCGGCAAAGGGGAATTGCTCGGTGGGGTAAAAGACATCGAAGTGGGCACTGGCGTGACGCGAGGGCTGGGCGAAACGGTGGTTGAAAGAGCCCAGGCCGGCCCCGGCGACATTGATTTGCAAACCATCGAAGACTTGGCGGCCGTCTTCGTCCTGGTTGAAACCCTGGTAGAGCATATGGCGCAAAAAGCGGCCGCTTTGCGACGAGCCGAAGGTATAGGCACGTTGGATAGTAGAACCTTCTAAGGCCCCCTTCTGTATTTCCGGGCTTTGGTATTTGAGCGCCGTGACAAAATCGCGCACGGCGGCCATGCCCAGGCCCATTACCAGGGGGTCGCAGCCTGTATAGACCAGGTAATAGAGCAGGCCGGGGGTAAAGCCGGCGGCGAAATGAATGGCCGGGCGGCCGTCGTCCAGGCGGGTGAAGGACCACTGGTCGCGGTCGATGGGTTGGGGCGGGTCGTAGGGCTTTTCGCGCACCGTCAGCTGGGCCGTCTGTTCGCTGCCGGGGGCTACTTCGTAGGGGATGTGGTAGCGGCTGCCCAAGGAGTGGGTATCGACGGGGTCGTCGACCAGTATTTCGCAGCCTACGGGCCCGGTGATCCCCTCAATGGTCGGTACCTCCAGGGTCATCAAATGATCGTTGTCGGGGGCCTCCGGTGGCACGTCGGCCTGCCAGGCGCAGGCCGACAGGGTATAGCCCTGCTCAAGGAGGAAGCCGTCGCCGAAATCCTCTTTGCGGCGGGGGCGGTTGGAGCCAGCGGCCCGGTTAAAGGTGGACAGCAGGCCTTTGCGGCCGCGGTTGGGGATATAATTGAGCAGGGCGCCGTTGCCCAGGGTCGGATCGGCGGGCAGCAACAGCCAGATATCGGCGCGGCATTCTACCCGGCCGGCGGCGTTGCGCTGGGCCAGCCCTATATCGACGATGGGGGCGTTGCGGGGATGCTCGGGGTCGACCTCGAAGTGGGCCCTGCCTTCCAGTTGCAGGTAGGGACCGGCGGCCCCGAACGGGTGGCCGTCGAGGACGGGGTGACTGTCGGTTATTTCAATACGGGTGAGCACAGGACCAACCTTTCCGTCAGATCTGGCAGAAGACACCTTCTTTTTTGACGCGGTCGTAGGTGCGGGCAAATTCGGCGCTGCCGTCGTCTTCCCAAATTTCGGCGCGGAAGCCGCGGTCGACGCCTTCCTGGTGGCCGGTGATGGCGGTGGGCGAAATATAGGAGGGGCCGTAATAGGTGCGGCCCCCGGGCATATGCAAAACGCCGACATGCGGAGGTTTTTCGACAATGGCCTGGGCCGCCAGACGGGCCAGGGCGTCCTCGTCCACTGCAAAGCCCAGACCGGGCCCGTCGGGGACGGGCGAGGCGCCTTCGACGACGGGGATGGTGGCGGTGGTATAGTCCTCTCCGTACTGGTCGTCTAAGTTGATCGAATGCGCCGTATGGGTGGGCAGGACCGAGGCCATATGCAGGGCCATGGCCTTGCCCAGGGTGCCGCCTTCAAATTGCAGAATAACCTGGAGATTGGCCTTGCCGCAGGCCCAGCCGGCGGCCATGGTATCTTCCATAGTCCCGCCGATCATATAGATATCGGCCAGGCCGTGGATGAGTTCCTGGACTCCGCCCAGGGGTGTCCCGTGCATAATAAGGGGCAGGTCGATCTGCTGGCGCAGTCGCTTCCAGCCGTCGATATCGCGTTTGTCCAACGGATCTTCGATATAGCCGACAATGGGGTGGTTGCGCTCGAGCTCCTTGATAATGGGCAGGGCCGACCCAAGGCTGCGGTTGTGGTTGAAATCGTAGTGGATGCGGAAGCTTTGGGGGGCCACTTCGGCGGCCAGGCGGGTCTGCTCAAAGACATCGTGGTACGAACAGGTGTGGATTTTAAAGACCCGATATCCCTGGTCGGCGGCGCGTTTGATTTCGTCCCTGAAGTGCTCGGGCGAGGCGGGGCGGGTCCAGGCGGCCACCGGGATATTGGCGCGTTTTTTCTGCCCCAATAATTTGTGCACCGGCAGGTCGAGGTACTTGCCCATAACGTCGTACAGGGCGCAGGTCAGGGCGGTACCGCCGACTGTGAGGGTACTGTTGAGAAAGTCGAAGGGGTTGCGGCCGATAAGATGGGCCACGGCGTCGCGCTCGGGCAGGCCGTGGGGCCGCACGCGGACGTCGCCGTAGCCGGTTATGCCCGCGTCGGTGTGGACTTTGTAGACGACGCGGCAGTCGATACCGTAGAGGTCTACACGGCGGTCGGCGTAGCGGCTGGCTAGTCTGGGGGCGATGGGGATAACTTCGATATCGGTGATTTTCACGACGGCTTCCTCCGTAGACAAAGGGCGGGGCCTATGGATAACGGTGTCCTGGCGCCGAAAATAAGCGGCCGTGTGGGAGGACGCAAGAACGGGCGGTTGGCGGCCAGCCCTATCTTAGGGCGATTTCAAGAGGCCAGTCTGTACGAGTGGGCTAGGGAGCTCGATTTGCGGCTGAGGGCGGTTGACTTTGCGGCCAATGTTGCGCTTACTAGAAACGGTTTGGCGGTGTCTGAAGCCCGCAGACGGGCCCTGGCCGCATGGATATAGACAAAGCACGCCTATACAAGTAGTATCGCATCGATTCCTTCACGGCCTTTAGATTCAGGAGTGTTCCATGTTTTTGTTCGCAGTTGTCCTAGTACTCTGACATTTTTATTTTAGTGGATTCTCCGTTATCCTATTAAGCCCTACAACGGAGGTGATCCATGCGCAAACGCTATTTGGTCGATCTGTCTGCCAGCGAGCGGGACCAACTTCATGG